>TARA_B110000014_G_scaffold263525_1_pt1 | contig 49677 bp, 48 predicted proteins | sample TARA_B110000014 | Tara Oceans TARA_B110000014 (sample SAMEA4396468) | marine metagenome | biome: Westerlies Biome; feature: [MES] marine water layer (ENVO:01000295) within the mesopelagic zone...; material: water (ENVO:00002006), including particulate matter (ENVO:01000060) such... | reverse complement strand
GGATTGTGACGAAACGATCACAAGGTGACTATTTGCCTAGCTGACCGTATACCGTGCACGCACTTATAACCGAGCAAAAAGCTGGTCGCGGGACCGGCAACCGCAACAGAGAGGGACTCAACAGATGCGGAAAAATATCATGTGGCGACTACTTGCCACATTCTTCGCGATCGCCTTGGCCGCTTCGGCCTGTGGTGGAAGCGACTCAAGTAGCGATGACAGCACCGCTTCGGATGCTGGCGCTGCCGAGGAAGAGACCGAGGTAACACTTGCCGCTAGCGGCGGAAGCCTCTTGGAAACAGTCATTGATCGTGGCACCCTTAACTGTGGTGTCTCGGGCTCTGCCGTGGCGTTCTCTGAACTCCAGGCCGATGGCAGCATGGCCGGCTTTGACGCCGACTATTGCCGCGTTGTCGCTGCAGCCATTCTTGGTGACGCCAATAAGGTGAACTTTGTTTCGCTGACTGCTGCTGAGCGTTTTACAGCAGTTCAAACGGGCGACGTTGATCTCTTGATGCGTAACACCACTTGGACTCAGAGCCGTGACTCCGAAGTTGGTATGGACTTTGGTCCGACCACTTACTACGACGGTCAGCAGTTGATGGGTCGCGCCAGCGACGGGTTCTCAGGTTCTTCACAGGTGTCGGATGTCGGCGGTTCAGTTATCTGTACCAGCGCTGGTACCACGACCGAGAAGAACATTGCTGATGCTGCATCTGAAGCTGGGGTAAGTATCGAACTTCAGACTTTCGAAGACTTCGACACGGTCACCAACAACTTCATCTCAGGTGCCTGTGACATCATCACGACTGACGGTTCAGGTCTTGTTGGCCGAAAGGCAAAGCAACAGCCTGACGGTGAGAACTGGGTGATTTTCCCAGCGACACCAATTTCGAAAGAGCCTCTGGGTCCGACTTACGGTCAGAATGACTCGGCATTCGCTGATGCAGTCAACTGGGCTGTCTATGCGACGATTATTGCTGACGAAAAAGGCTTGAACTCGGGCAACGTCGATGAGATGCTCGCCGGCGGTGACACTGAGACCATTCGTCTCCTTGGTGGCGAAGGCGAACTTCAAAGCGGGATGGGTCTTCCAGCTGATGCCTTCTACCAGGTCATCAAGCAGGTTGGTAACTACGACGAGATTTACGGCCGGAACCTCAACCCTGTTGGGTTGAGCCGCGAAGGGTCGGCGAACGCCGCCTGGACCGACGGTGGTCTCGTTTACGCTCCGCCTGCACGCTGATATTGCACTGACGCTGTGGGGCGGCCCCTGAGGCTGCCGCGCAGGGATCTTGAAAAGGGCTGGGGGTCATATCGACCTCCAGCCCTTTCGGCACCTCTAGGCTGAACATCGTTCAGTTTCGCATTGCCATCTTTCTTGGAGAGGGAAGTGCTTAGTGGCAAGTAGCCCACCGCCATCGATCCAACACGAACGCCCCCCGTTGTATCGAGATGTGACAGTAGTCAAGTGGGTTGTGCAGGTCATTGCCCTGCTCATGGTCCTGGGCACTCTTTGGTTTCTTGCTGACCAAGCAGGAGACAACTTACGTGCTTCGAATGTCCCGACCGATTACGACTTCCTGTCGGTAAACCCGGGGATTGATCTTTCCTCGGGGATTGACACAGATCCGGACACCGGAGGCCGGGCCCTATGGGTCGGCATGGTGAATACACTTCGTATGGCCGCTGCGGGGATTGCGGTTGCAACACTCCTTGGTGTCCTAGTTGGACTCGCTCGACTCTCCAATAACTGGCTATTAAAAAAATTGGGAAGCATTTTCGTTGAATCGCTTCGCAATGTGCCGCTGCTAGTTCAAATTCTCTTTTACGGAGCGGTTTTTGCGAGCTTGGATCGCGTAACCAAAGATGTCGGCCCGATCAACGGTTGGTTTCATATTTCCAATAAGGGCCTGTCGATGCCAAGGGTCCACATAGCCGACGGCTTTTACCAGTGGGTAGTCGTTTTGGCTATCGGCTTGGTTTTCGCCAACCTCATGCGTAAACGGCGTAACGCTCAACAGGACGCCACCGGCGATGAGACGTATCCGCTTTTAAGCGCCTTCGGCGTAGTCGTGTTTTTCGCGATCGTGGGGTGGTTCGTTCACCCGATCTTTGGCTTCATAGGCAATATCTTTGACGGAGCGGCGTCAGCTATTTCGGCGCTGCCTGAGAATGTTCTTCAGCTATTGATAGCGGCGCTCTCGATAGCGGCTGCCGCGTATTGGATTCGAGCATTTCTAAACAGCAGACGTACCCCGGCTGGCTTGGCGAGACTGACTGATGATGACTACTTCCGCATGATTTTTGCTGCGGCAGGAGGACTTCTAGGAGCTCTATTCTTCTTGGTCCTATGGCCCGGCTTGTCCAGTTGGTTGATCAATTCAGGCAGCGATTTTTTTGGGGTTCTCGGCGACAAATTCGGTGGTGGTCGAAGCGGTCGTCCGGTGGACGTCGCTTTGCCGGAGATAGTTCAAAGTGGCAAATTTCCGAACTATGGCCCATCAGGTCTTAATTTCTCCATTGGCTTCGCAGCGGTCTTTTTCGGCGTTGTCTTCTACACGGCGGCATTCATAGCGGAGATTGTCAGAGGGGGAATACTTGCTGTTCCAAAAGGCCAAACGGAAGCGGCAGCCGCATTAGGGCTTCGCCGTTCTACAGCGCTGCGGAGGGTGATAATTCCACAGGCGGCGCGGGTGATGTTGCCGCCGTTGGGTAATCAATATTTGAATCTCACGAAGAACACTTCGCTCGCTATAGCGGTCGGCTACAGCGACATTGTTCAGGTTGGGCAAACGGTGTACAACCAAACTGGAAAAACACTCCCCGTCGTGTCGATCTGGATGTTTTTCTACTTGTCGTGTTCGTTGTCGATATCGGTGATTGTCAACTTCTTTAATGTTCGCATGCGAATCGTGGAACGCTGATATGCCAGAAGCGGAGCGAACATTGGTGACTTCGAACGACGAGGGACCACCTCAACAAAGCCCCAGTCTTTCTGTAGGGCAATGGCTACGAACCAACCTTTTTTCTAATTGGTTAAATTCAATTCTGACTTTGCTCGGGGTCTTTGCCGCGCTCTTGATGTTGCGTGGCGTTCTGAATTTCTCTTTCAGTGAAAATCGTGAATGGGATGCAGTTCGCACAAACCTTCGAGCCTTGATGACGCTCTCTTATCCGGAGTCGCAATATGTGCGTGTCTGGGTAGCCGTCGGTTTCGTGATGGCTTTGGCTGGTTTAAGCGCCGGCATCTGGGCTGATTGGGGCGGAGTGTCCGTCAAAAGGATGTCGACCTGGCTGATGGGCTCTGGTGGCCTTTTCGCTGTTTGCGTCTTGTTACGAGAGCCAAGCGTCATTATCGGCAGTGAAGGGAAAGTGCTCCGCACTGTTGAAGGGTCACTGCAACGTGAATCTTTTTGGGCGGCTATGACGGACCGGTTGGGCTGGTGGATTGCTGCCGTGGTTCTCATGGCTTTGGGCGCCGCTATTTGGGCTTGGTGCAACGAACCGGATCGTCGAAACGCCAGTGTTGCGGTAACTACCGTCGTTTTCTCCGGACTCGGGTTGTCAGTATTGAGCCTGTGGCTAGTGCCCTATGGTCACTACGCTTTCACCGACGGCACATATATCGCTGAGCCGGGTCGAACGGTTGCGTTTTCAACGCAGATGCCTTGGACGGTTATGTGGTTGTTGCTGTTCGGCTTGTTCCTCGTCGGTAGAAGTTTTCGCGACACGCAATGGCAGGGGATTGTTAGAGGCTCGAGCAATCTTCTGTGGCTAATTAGCCCGATGGCGGTGTTCTGGGTAGTGCTACGGGACCCAGCGTTAGATTATGCCCACGTCTTATCAACCGACCTGCCTATGGGGCTGGCGTTTGGCGTCTTAGGCGGAGTGCTTTTATGGGCGTTGACTCGCTCTGACACAGGTGAAGCTGGACGACTTATAGCGGTTGGTCTACTGGGGTTCGCTATTTTTAACTGGGTTGCTGCGTTCTTTGGTTTGTATCCGATGCTTCAAAAAGCCCGGATCAGTTTCCTGCTAGTAGCTGTTGCCGCCTTAGTCGCACCGAACTTTATTGGTGAGGTCGCTAAACGTCGCCAGTTGATCGTTGGTTGGTTGGGGGCCATGGCTTTGGTCCATTACATGGCGACCATGATGAACACCCCGTCGACGGTTGAGAACCAGTCCACGGAGTTTCTAGGGGGCTTGGGTTTAACTCTTTTTGTCGCTGTCATAGTTGTCCTCCTTTCGTTTCCTCTCGGTGTTCTGCTGGCTTTAGGCCGCACGTCCAAATTCCCTATTTTCCGAATGTTGTCGACGAGCTATATCGAGATAATCCGTGGCGTGCCTTTGATCAGTGTGTTGATCTTCTTCTCGGTCATGGTTCCGCTGTTTTTACCCGACGGCATGGAACTAGCGGAACTCGCGGCGGTGCTAACTGGGTACACCCTCTTCTCTGCCGCCTATCTAGCTGAAAATGTAAGAGGCGGATTGCAGTCAGTAACCAAAGGCCAGTACGAGGCCGCTGACGCTCTTGGTCTCACGGCGGCTCAACGAACCGGGTTTATTGTCTTGCCGCAGGGCTTGAGGGTTTCGATTCCACAGCTTGTAGGTCAAGTCATAGCGACTTTTAAAGAAACCTCGCTTCTTGCGATCATTGGCCTCTTTGATTTCTTGAGGGTCGCTAATTCGGTCATTCCTGCCCAAAGCGAATTCATGGGTGTCAAACGAGAGGGCATTCTCCTCGTGGCGATGATCTATTTCTTCTTTAACTTCACTATCTCCAAATACAGTCAGCGTCTAGAACGCCGGGTGGGTCTTGGGGAAAGATGATGACACGTCCACGTAACTCTCAGACCGGGAGCAGAGATTCATGAGCATCGATGACGCAACGACAGCGGCCAGCGACAGGTTGGCTGACCGTGACGACATGATTGTGTGTGTAGATGTCGATAAGTGGTACGGGGATTTTCAAGCTTTGAAGGGCGTAACGGCAACAATAAAAGAAGGTGAAGTCGCAGTAGTTTGCGGTCCTTCGGGGTCGGGTAAGAGCACTTGGATTCGTTGCATCAATCGCCTCGAAATTCATCAGGGTGGGGACATAGTTGTTGACGGTATCGAGCTGAGCAATGATCTCCGCAACATCGAAAAGATCCGTTCGGAAGTAGGTATGGTCTTCCAACAGTTCAATCTTTTCCCCCACTTGACTGTCCTTGACAACATCACTTTGGCCCCGATTTGGGTACGAAAAAAGCCTCGTGCTGAAGCGGAGTCGATGGCAACGGCGTTACTTGAACGGGTGGGAATTCCCGAGCAGGCCGAAAAATTCCCTGGACAATTGTCAGGGGGGCAACAGCAGCGAGTTGCAATTGCGCGGTCGTTAGCCATGGAGCCAAGGGTGATGCTTTTTGATGAGCCCACGTCTGCTCTCGACCCCGAGATGATTAAGGAAGTTCTCGACGTCATGAAAGAGTTAGCGCGGTCCGGAATCACCATGATGGTCGTGACCCACGAAATGGGGTTTGCGCGCGAGGTAGCTGATCGCATCATCTTCATGGAGGGTGGCGAAATAGTCGAGGTTGGAACTCCGGAGCATTTCTTTACTAATCCAACGGAGGACCGAACCAAGCTCTTCCTGAGTCAAATTTTGTAGAAAACCGAGCTTGCGTGCCTGAGTTTGGGCACAGCGTAGATCTGGTTGTCCTTGATGGATCTTCAGTCAGCCGGGGCGCCGTAAGGTGATTTAGCCTTCTTGTAACACTCAGGGTGATAGTGCTCAACTCGGTCCCACTTGTTGCCGGCGTAAACGTTGCAGATGATTTGGTCCGCGCGGATTCGGGCTCGAAACTTGATTAATTCTTCGCATACGGCGCAGTAGACGGAATTACCGGCGTCAACGGTGCGGGTGACTGCCCGGCTTTGCCACTTTTTGGTTTTTGTTGCTGATTTGGCGGCCACGGCTGGTCTCCTGTTGGCTTTGTCACTTTAAGCGTTGTTGTGCAACCTAATCACTACCCGCGCGAAAGTGGTGGATATTCGCGCGATCCGCGCGAGTATTTCGCGCGAGCCGCGCGAAATTGTTTAAACCTCGCGCGCAAAGCAGTTTTATCTTTCGCGAAATAGATAATGCTCGACGATATTTCGCGCGGAACGCGCGATTATCTGGCTAACGGCTTGTACTTAATAGGTTTCGGCCCAGCGTCTTCGCCAAGTTCTTTGTGGCGGAAGGCCTCGTATTCCGAGAAGTTTCCTTCAAACCACCGGACCTGACTATTTCCTTCGAACGCAAGAACGTGGGTAGCGACTCGGTCGAGGAACCAACGGTCATGGCTAATTACGACCGCGCATCCCGGAAAAGCCTCTAAACCAGCTTCAAGTGCTCTGAGTGTGTCCACGTCCAAGTCATTGGTGGGCTCATCGAGTAGTAGTACGTTGCCGCCAACCTTGAGAACCTTGGCAAGCTGAACCCGATTTCGCTCCCCTCCCGAAAGATCCCCGACCTTCTTTTGCTGGTCTGGTCCCTTGAAATTGAACGATGCAACGTAACTGCGGCCGTTGACCTCTCTGTTCCCGACTTGAACGATGTCTAATCCACCGGTGATTTCCTCATAGACAGTGTGTTCATTGTGGAGTTCATCGCGAGACTGATCTACGTAGGCCAGATCCACCGTCGTTCCAATCGTGATTGCCCCGGTGTCTGGCTGTTCTTCTCCCGTAATCATTCGGAACAGCGTTGTTTTTCCAGCCCCATTTGCGCCAACCACGCCAACAATTCCCGCTGGAGGTAGAAGGAACGAAAGGTCCTCGATCAAGAGACGATCGCCAAAACCTTTCCCGACGTTGTTCAGTTCAATTACCTGGTCGCCCAGCCGCCGGTTCATGGGAATACTCAGCTCTAGTTTTTCTTCGCGTTGGCCGTTCGATTCGTGTTGGGCCAGGAGTTGGTCGTAAGCCGCGAGTCGAGCTTTGCCTTTGGCCTGTCTGGCTCGAGGAGATAGTCGTACCCACTCCAACTCCTGTGCCAAGGTACGTTGACGAGCGTTGGATTGGTGGTCTTCTGATGCCAGCCTGGCTTGTTTTTGCTCTAGCCAGCCGCTGTAGTTCCCCTCGTAAGGGAAAGCGTTCCCGTGATCAAGCTCGAGAATCCAGCCAGCAACATTGTCCAAAAAGTAACGATCATGGGTTACTGACATGACCGTCCCGTTGTAGTCCTTAAGGAATCGTTCTAACCACGCGACGGATTCGGCATCGAGATGGTTGGTGGGTTCATCCAACAACAGAAGATCTGGATGAGATAAAAGCAGGCTGCACAATGCAACTCTGCGCCTTTCGCCGCCGGAAAGGGTGGCAACGCTGGCCTCCGCTGCTGGGACTCGAAGAGCATCCATCGCTATCTCGACCTGCCTTTCTAGGTCCCATGCGTTGGTTGATTCAATCTGGTCTTCTAGTTCTGCTTGCATAGCGCCAACTTGGTCTAGATCGGCGTCGGAGTCGCCCCACATGGCTAAGACTTCGTTGTATCGGTCGATGAGGGCTTGTGTCTCAGCCACGCCGTCCATCACGTTCTCGTAGACGTTTTTGGATTCGTCCAGACTGGGTTCCTGGGACAGGAGGCCGACGGAGAATCCTGGGGATAGTCGGGCTTCGCCCGTGAACCCGTCGTCTAGACCGGCCATGATTCTCAACACGGACGATTTACCGGCGCCGTTGTGCCCGAGTACCCCAATCTTTGCCCCGGGGTAGAACGCAAGGGTCACATCTTTAAGTACTTCGCGGTCGGGAGGGTAAAACCTTCCGAGGTTGCGCATTGTGAAGATGAACTCAGTTGCCATGCTTTGGTTTCGCTTCGCTAGGAGCCCCCGAGGATAAGGGTGTTGGGTTGGAAGGCCACTCGTAGTTACCGCAGCGAAAAGCCAACCACACGTTCGAGGTCGTCTAGTGCGACCTCGGGATCTACAACCTTGATAGCGACCATCCCCAAATTTGCTGCCGGTTTGCAGTTGATGCCTAGGTCATCGAGGTACGCGCAGTTTTGTGGGTCGACGCCAAGTTCTGAACATGCCAGTTCGTAAATCCGAACGTCAGGCTTACGAATGCCAACCTTCGCTGATTCGACTACGACTTCGAACATTTGCATAATTTGAGCGACGGATGCAGCTTGCTCTGAACTCCTCGCCATGCCTGCACCATGGCCAGATTTCATATTGTTGGTGATGCAGCCGATGCGAACTCTTTTTTGGAGAATCTTAATTGCGCGAACCATTTGAGGCCGGACGTTTCCGCTAAGGCAGTCCAATACTTTTTGGCCGGACATCTCTAGTCCCAAATCGGTTGCTTCGGCCTCAAACAATTTGCAGAACTCCGAAATGGTGACTTCGCTCCTTTCCATCTTGGCCCAGGCGTTGTTATCGGGGTTAGTGGAATTGATCCGCCGGATTGAATCAGGGGGTGCGCCGATCTCGTTCTCATAACGAGAAAACGCTTCGAATGGACTAGTTGTAACGACCCCCCCGAAGTCGAATAACACAGCGTCGATTAAAGGTTCCTTGTTCACGAGCGGTGACACTAGCGGGCGCTAGATTCAGAATGTGCGTATCGCTACATGGAATGTCAACAGCCTCAACGCACGCACAGAACGAGTAGATGAATGGCTCGACTATGCGTGTCCAGATGTGCTCTTGTTACAAGAGACGAAAATGTCCGACGAGCAATTTCCTCATGAGCATTATTCGCGTCAGGGGTACGAAAGCGTTCACTGTGGTGAAGGTAGATGGAATGGGGTCGCCATACTTTCTCGAGTTGGGATAGAAGACCCCTTCATGGGCTTTGGAGACGGTGAGGATGCCGACCCCGAAGCGAGAATGATTTCCGGGACCTGTGGAGGGGTGCGTGTCTCATCGGTCTACGTGCCTAATGGCCGAGCAGTTGACCACGACCATTATCAATACAAGTTGCACTGGCTATCACGCCTAAGAAAACATCTTGACGCCAGTTGCGATCCCGATGGTTGGGTGTTGGTCGGAGGTGACTACAACATCTGTCCAGACCATCGCGATGTTTGGGATCCGACAAATCCTGCTCCGCGCACCCACGTAACGTCGAAAGAACGAGCTGCGTTAGCGGAATTGGTGGATTGGGGACTAGTTGACGTGTTTCGAACGTTCTATGAGGATGACGGGCTCTACTCATGGTGGGATTATCGAGATGGCGCCTTCCATAAGAAGATGGGTCTCCGAATTGATTTACTGATGGCGAGCCGGGCGCTTGCCGAGCGGGCAACGTTTTGTCTGGTGGACCGGACGGCGCGTAAAGGAACAAAACCCTCGGATCACGCGCCGGTTTATGTTGATGTTGATTGTTGATCCCCCAAAGGCAACTTTGTGATCCAGTCCGCTGGACGCCTGAATGGGGTCGGTTGCTTCGGCTACCACGACAGGAGTTGGCTGGAAAGAACTAAGTGTTATGGCTCGGCGATTACTGCCAAGATCTCTGGGCCGGTGCGTTCGAGGCGAGATCTCCCGAGTCCTGTAACGGTCTCTAACTGCGAAATTGTGGTCGGAGCTGCTGTCGCCACTTTGGCGATCAAATGATCGGGGAGCAAAGCAGCTGACTGGATCCGACGTGATCGCGCCGTCCTATCAATCCAGTCCCTGAGCCGTTGATAGCGAAGGTCGGTTTCGCTGTTGGTTGCTTTGCCTAGGTTTTTTCGCGCTTCTGCCAAATAAGTTGCTGCTTGTTGTGTGGAAGGCAGCGTTGGTCGTTTATTGGCCGTTTCAATGAGTTGAAGCCATGGGGAAGGTTCGCGGCTTTCTAATCTTTCGCCCTTACGTCTTGCTCGCGCCCACGTCAAATGAAGCTGCTGTTGAGCGCGAGAAATCGCTACGTAGAACAACCGTCGTTCTTCAGGATCGTCGGGTCGAATTGGAACGAGACCATTTTCAACCCCGGCAATGACCACGAAAGGCCACTCGAGACCTTTTGCTGCGTGAAAGGTCACAAGGTCGACGCCATCCTCGTCAGTGTCAAGGTCGCCGGGCCGCAGTGTGCGAAGCCAATCACGAAAGCCGGCCCCATCAGCGTGCGTATGTTCCCCGGTGTATTGGACGGCCAGTTCAGCGACCCGATTTTGGGGCCCGTGATCAAACTCCTCTAAAAGATCCGCTGCTAACGCCGCAAACTCATTGCCCGCGCTACATAACTGATCGATTACCTCTTGAACTTCAGGGAGCTTGAGCATTCCTCCCTGACCTCGAAGCCTGTGCGGCACCTGAAATTGGGTCAACGCGCGAGAGATGGCTTGGAGTTGTTCGTTTGTGCGAGCGAGCACCGCGTGTCTGGACCATCGTGTTTCGGGGAGTCGCTCCTCGCGTAGATGTCGCGCGATACCAAGTGCTTCTTCCCAATCGTCGGTGAAGTTGGCGCTCGTTGGAAGTTGGACCTCTACGGCTTCACTATCGGATTCAGGAGAGGTTCGGCCAAGAACTGCGTTTGCTGAACGAATGATCTGCGGTTGACTTCGATGGTTAGTGGCCAGCACTTCTGTTCCCGCCGAAGGGAAGTCTGAAGAGAAATTAATTAAATGTTCTGCGTTCGCACCGTTCCAACCGTAAATCGCTTGATCCGGGTCACCGACTACACACAAATCTGTCCGTTCACCGACCCAAGCCCGTAAGAGATCGAACTGGGTTTGGTTGAGGTCCTGGTATTCATCTACGAAAAAGTGTCGGAACACCCAATGTTGGGCATCTCGGAACGCATGATCAGTTTCTAAAAGTTGAGTGCATTCGACCAAAATGTCATCAAAATCTAAGAGCCCACGGCGACGCTTATAGGCGATATATGACTGGTGCAGCAGTGCTATCTGGCTCGCTTGTGCATCCCCCACTCGCCCGCGACCTGGGCCGTTTCGGTATTCGTCGGGAGTTAACGCTTGAGAACAAATCCAATCAATTTCTGTGACGGCCGCGCTCAGTCGCAGATTGGGAAAATCTCCGATCAATTCCTTCAACAATGGGCGCCGTCCGGGTAGAACAACTGGCGGTCTTTTTCCGCGGTCCGATCGGTGCTGTCGAATTTGTGCCAAAGCAACAGCATGGAAAGTGCCGACCGCTCCTAAGTCGCGAATTCCCATTCGATTAAGTCGTGACCGGAGCTGACTTGCAGCCCGCCGGGTGAAGGTGAGAGCAAGTACCCGTCGCGCATCAACGCTCCCGTCGGCGACCCTGCGCGCGATCCGGTTAGTGAGCACACGAGTTTTTCCTGAACCCGGGCCAGCAAGAATTCGTAACGGTGCATCATCCGAATCCACCGCTTTTTGTTGCTCGCGATCTAACCGATCAAACTGAGGACCTGGGGCGCGTGAAGCAGAGGTACGAAAGCTGAGTTCCTCACTACCTTGCGATGCTCCCATCCAGCCGACGCTACCGCCTAGGTGGGACCGCGAGTTCCTTACGTCTACTCTCAACCTATGGCGTCAACCCTCCGAGTTGTAAGTCTGGTACCTAGCGTCACGGAGACTTTGCTTTCTTGGGGAATTGAACCAATCGCCTGCACCCGGTTTTGTGAGCAGCCAAGCATCAATCACGTTGGAGGTACCAAAGACCCCGACGTCGATGCGATTGAGGAATTGAAACCCGATCTTGTCATCGTGGACCGCGAAGAGAACCGTCTGGAGGATTACCACGCGCTGCGGAGTCGAGACATAAATGTGGAGTCCTTGCACGTAGCGTCGCTGAACGACGTTGACTCGGAGATGAGGCGCTTGGCAGTGCGCCTTGGTGTTGAGTGGTCGTATGCACTCAGCCCACAGCGCGCTAGACGCGGCATCAGAGCATTCGTTCCTATATGGAGACGCCCATGGATGACCATCGGTGCCGGTACCTACGGAGCCTCGGTGCTAGGCCATCTGGGTATCGACGTACTTTTTGCCGATTCAGAGGACGCCTACCCGACAGTTGAAGAGCACCAATTGGTGGAGACTGAAATCGATGTGGTGCTGGCGCCTAGCGAGCCGTACCCATTCGGCGAACGACACTTGGACCTACTAAATTCCATCGCTCCCGTGATGCTCGTCGACGGTCAAGATCTTTTTTGGTGGGGATCGAGAACCTCTGCCGCCGTTGATCGACTGGACGAACGTTTACAATCCTCAATTGATGGGGGTCGATGATGGGGCCACAAACATCTGGAACAGCTCGGAACGGTGACGTCGAACTTTACTTCGATGCACATGGTGACAACTCAAACCCTCCCGTTCTGTTTGTCAATGGTCTGGGTAGCCAATCAATTAATTTTCTCCCCGCATGGGTCGAAGCCTTCTGCCGTGCTGGGTTTTATGTGATTCGCATGGATAATCGTGACGTCGGACTGTCATCGAAAACACCCGGAGAGCCTCCAGGCATTGATCGAGCGCTAAAACAATTGGCGGAAAACCACTCTCCTGACCAGTTTTTCGCGCCGTATGACTTGTCCGATATGGCCATGGACTGCCTCGCAGTGTTGGATGCCCTAGAGATAGAACAAGCTCATGTTTGGGGCATGTCTATGGGCGGAATGATTGCTCAAACCCTCGCAATCAATCACCCGGCCCGACTGCGATCGATGACAACAGTCATGTCCACCACGGGCGAAATTGGGGTCGGTCAGGCAACCCCAGAGGCAGCGGCCCTATTAGCGTCAACAGGTGATGACCGAGCTAGCGTCGTCGCCAACGCAGTCGCAGCACGCCAGCTTCATGGCGGAGCCTTATTTGATAAGAATTGGGCGTTTTCGTTAGAGGAAGCGGCCTACGACAGATGTCACCATCCTCAGGGTCGCGTGTGGCAATTATTGGCCGTATTGGCTTCGGGCTCGCGAGCCGAGCAACTTCTGACCGTCAGAGTGCCCACTATGGTCATCCATGGCAGGATGGACCCGCTGATTCAGTTGGATGGTGGTGAAGCGACCGCTGCGTTAATACCTGACGCTGAACTAGTTGTGTATGACCAGATGGGTCACGACACGCCCGAACCACTATGGGTTGACTACGTAACTGACTTACAACGATTGGCGGATCGAACACAGTGAGTAAAAAACACATCATCACAGAGATTGACCAGCTCGAAACTCTGTATGGGGAAGCGACACCCAGAGCGATTACGAAAGAGATTGGGTACCTCAATTCGGAATATCGAGCCTTTGTCGAAGCGGCGCCCTTCATGGCGGTAGCGACCGTTGGAAGTGAAGGTCTTGATTGTTCTCCCCGCGGGGACCGCGGCAGCGTCGTTCGGGTGGTGGGTGAAAAAGTCATTCAGTTCGCAGATCGAAGAGGCAACAATCGCCTTGATACGTTGCGAAACATCGTTCAGGACAACCGAATTGGACTCTTATTTCTGGTCCCTGGGGTATCTGAAACGATGCGAATAAATGGGAGGGCAATTATCTCGACCGCCCCCGACTTACTGGCCTCTTTCTCAGTTGATGACAAGACTCCCAGATCGGTTGTCGAAGTAACCATCGACCAGGCATATTTTCAATGTTCGAAGGCCTTATTTCGATCTGGTATCTGGGATCCAGAAAATCGACCTACGGACACCAACGTGCCGACGGCCGGCGAAATGCTCCAAGCCACGGTTGACAGCCACTTCGACCCAGAGGAATACGACAAAACATCACAGAAGCGAAATCTGGCCGAACTTTGGTAAGTGGCTAAGTCGAGCGATCCGAGACTTAACTGAGCTACTAGGTTGAACTTGATCTTTAGAAAGAGAGTCGCATGGGCCCGCTTCAAGGAATTCGAGTCATAGAACTTCAAGGTATTGGTCCTGGGCCATTCTGCGGAATGATGCTCAGCGATATGGGGGCTGAGGTCATCCGCATCGACCGAGCTGGGAATGTCTCAGGCGGAGACGCCGAGAACCCACCCATCGACGTGTTGGCTCGAGGTCGATCGTCTATCGGAGTCGATCTCAAAAATCCTGACGGCGTTGAAGTTGTCCTTCGACTAGTGGAGACATCTGATGCGCTGATCGAAGGTTTCCGGCCTGGTGTAATGGAACGACTTGGTCTAGGTCCCGAAGAATGTCTCGCTCGAAACCCGAAACTTGTATTTGGGCGGATGACCGGATGGGGTCAAGAGGGTCCCTATGCAATGGCGGCGGGGCACGACATCAACTACATCGCATTAGCCGGTGCCCTTGAGCCCATCGGGCGCAATGGAGAAGCTCCAGTGCCTCCACTCAACCTGGTCGGTGACTTCGGCGGCGGTGGCATGTTGCTGGCTTTTGGAGTGGCCTGTGGAATAGTTGAAGCTCAGCGTTCGGGCCACGGTCAGGTTGTAGATGCGGCGATGGTAGATGGGGCCGCAAGCCTGATGGCCATGTTTCACTCCATGCGCGCCCTCGGCATTTGGAACGATGAGCGTGGAACTAATCTTCTCGACACGGGCAGTCATTTCTACGATGTTTACGAATGCTCCGACGGCCGGTATATATCCATCGGGTCTATCGAGCCGCAGTTCTACGCCGAACTGATGCGACTCACTGGACTCGACGGAGATGAAGACTTTGCCGCACAGCTATCCCGCAGTTCCTGGCCAGAATTGAAGGAACGTATTGCCGCTCTCTTCAAAACCCGCACGAGAGATGAATGGTGCGAGATAATGGACGCCACTGACGTCTGCTTCGCCCCTGTCTTAACGCTTGCGGAAGCACCCGAGCATCCGCACAATCAGCATCGGGAAGTCTTTACGGAGCTTTCAGGCGTGATCCAGCCGAACCCGTCTCCGCGATTTAGTAGGACTGAAGCCACGATTCAAGGTCCCCCAGCGCATCCTGGACAAGACACGGATGAAGTGCTTCGCTCCGTCGGATATGACGCTGACGACGTCGTCAAACTCCGCGACACAGGAGCGGTCGCCTGAGAGCTGAATCCGACTCCGAAGAGGCGCCGGCTGGTTTGCCCGGCAACCTCGCGCCCTTGTACGCGGAGGCTCAAGATGTCCTCGGACAATCACCAGCATCAGCCTGCGCGATTTTGAGGATCCTAATCCAGGCCGTTATCCGAGATCGAGGCCTGCGGGGTCGACATATCGTTCGTGACGTGGGAACTCTGGTGGAGCAGGGTGCGCCCGTCGGATTACTCAGAGCCCTCGACGTCGTTGCCATGAGCGACGAAGCAGCCAAAACTCCAGCGGAATTACGACTCGCGGATGGACACACTGACGCTCAGAACTTGAACATGTTCCTCCACTTGCTTGCCGACCAGACAGCTTGATGATCGAGTGTTGAGCGCGCTTCACCTGGTCGCGTGTTGGTTTCTAGTCGTAGGCAATGGGATTGCCGGTGTCTGGGCGTTGGCCTCTGGACGAGTCCCCAGTCTTAAAGGCCCGCAGCTCTGGAGGTTCACGGCTTTCGTCCAAACCTTGGTTTTTGTGCAAGTCACCCTGGCAGCGATAAGCGTCAACGCGAATGACGGCGGCCCCCAAACTTTTCACGTCTTCTATGGCGTTTTAGCCGCAACAACCGTTGGCGTTCTTTACAGCTATCGACAGCAGCTTCGAGAGCGACTTCACATGCTTTACGGGTGGGGCGGCCTGTTCATCATGGGCCTCGGAATTCGAGCGTTGGTCCTGCTGTGACTACTTTGCGGCCGTTAAGTCAACGAAACCTTTAGTTGGCGAGTCTGTCGGCTAACTGGGTGAGTTGAAGCCGCAATTCATTTGGCAGTCGCTCGCCTATCGATTCGTAGTGATCTTCGATCAAACTGAGTTCCTTCTGCCATTCGGTCACGTCGACTGCTAGGAGCGATTCAAGAGCGTCCGTAGCCAGATCTAACCCAGCGACATCAAGGTCCTCAGTCTTTGGGACCATTCCAATGGGTGTTTCAATAGCTTCGGTTGTGCCAGCAATACGGCCTAGAACCCATTTGAGAACTCTCGCGTTGTCACCAAATCCTGGCCAGATGAAGCGACCTTCGGGGTCTTTCCGGAACCAATTTACGTAGAACAGTTTTGGAAGTTTCGCACCCTGATGTTTTCCGATATCGAGCCAGTGTTGAAAATAATCGCCGAAGTTGTATCCACAGAATGGGAGCATTGCGAAGGGATCTCGACGAACTTGCCCGATTGCCCCAGCAGCAGCAGCGGTTTTCTCTGATGACATCACTGATCCGAGGAAAACGCCATGTTCCCAATCGAGGGCTTCTGACACCAGTGGCACGGTCGTGGCTCGTCGGCCGCCAAAAAGTATTGCCGAAATCGGAACACCTGCCGGGTCCTCCCAAGAGGGCGCTATCGAAGGGCACTGCGCCGCGGGAACTGTGAATCGAGCATTCGGGTGAGCCGCTGGCGCTTCCACTTCTGGAGTCCAGGTTTGCCCCTTCCAGTCAACCAAGCGAGCCGGTGGCTCGTCGGTGAGCCCTTCCCACCAGACGTCTCCGTCCTCAGTCTGGGCGACATTGGTGAATACGCAGTTGCCCGAAAGGGTCGCGAGAGCGTTCGGATTAGTTTTCTCCCCAGTACCAGGAGCCACTCCGAAAAAACCGGCCTCAGGGTTTATCGCGTATAACTGGCCGTCTCCACCAAATTTCATCCAAGCGATGTCGTCTCCAATCGTCTCCACCTTCCAGCCAGGTAAAGACGGGATCATCATCGCCATATTCGTCTTGCCGCACGCTGACGGGAACGCCGCCGCTACGTATTTGGTTTCGCCCCCGGGCGGGGTGACGCCAACGATCAACATGTGTTCGGCGAGCCAGCCTTCCTCGCGCGCCATTGTCGAGGCAATCCTGAGAGCAAAACACTTCTTACCCAGTAATGCGTTACCGCCGTAGCCGGAGCCGTAGGACCAGATTTCTCGAGTGCCCGGAAAATGAACGATGTACTTATTTTCGGAATCGCATGGCCAAGTGACATCGCCTTCACCTGGAGCCAACGGAGCTCCCAACGAGTGAACACATGGCACCCACTCGCTCTCACCAAGCGCGTCCAAGGCGCCCTGCCCCATGCGGGTCATAATTCGCATTGAAGCGGCAACGTAGGGTGAGTCGGTTAGCTGAACGCCTATGTGTGCTATCGGTGACCCGAGCGGCCCCATCGAAAAGGGCACTACGAACATGGTGCGCCCGGCCATCGAAGCTCGGAAGAGATCTAACATCTCGGTTCGCATAGCTTCGGGTTCACGCCAATTGTTGTTGTTTCCGGCATCGGCAGGATCATCGCTGCATATGAATGTCCTGTCCTCGACGCGAGCGACGTCGCCAGGGTCGGATCGAGCCAAAAAACTATTCGGACGTTTTGCGTCATTGAGAGGAATCAGGGTGCCTTGTTCCACCATCGAAGCAGCTAACTCGTCATACTCATCTTGACTTCCGTCACACCAGTGGATGGAGTCAGGAGTCAGTACTTCGGCCCAACTGTTTACCCACTCAAGAAGGCGTTCGTTGGTGGTCGTTCCAGGCATTTTGACCTCCATTTGCTTTCAGACGTCGACTGGGGAATATCCCCAGTTCTTGGTCACGCGTCGCCCCCCGCGGACGTGATCCAATCAGGTGTACCAAGGTCAACTTCACTGCCCAGCCTTAGCTGAGTTGCTAGTCCTTGTTCGTTGAGGTCGAAGACGACCCTTTGCCCCTGTCGCACCATCCGAAAGATCGATCCTTCAAGAGCGTCCAAGGCCAAGTCGTACTCAGCGCGGCCGACGTCGTCGACCACTACTCCCGTTCTTGACTGGGGGTCATATGATTTTATGACACCTTGCACTACTGGCCTCCGATAGCAACCCTGAAGATCGCGTTTGATCTATGGCACAAGCTTCGATAGCGACCCTATGACGGTCTGTGAAGCGGGCACAACTTAGCAACTGAGAGAAGCTATTGGGTGGAGTGCGAGCATTAGTGTTAGTCGCCTATTGATAGTGCGACCTGCGGGTAGCATCGGCTTCTGTGGAAATAGCCTCTGTTCTCTCCACCGCTCAACTCGTGGACGCCCTGTCAGCCTTTCATGAGGCTCTCGAAACTCACCGAGAGTCGATTAATCGACTCAATGTATATCCAGTGCCAGATGGCGATACCGGAACCAATATGGCGTTAACCGTGGGATCGGTTCTCGAAGAGCTTGCTGGCGTTGACCTCAATGACCGGAACGCGGTTTGTTCTTCGATATCGCACGGTTCGCTCATGGGAGCACGCGGCAATTCGGGTGTGATTCTGTCGCAAGTACTGCGCGGTATCAGCGTATGTCTCTCTAACTCAGCAGACATAGACGGGACCGCACTTGCTACGGCATTAACCGAGGCGAGCATCGCAGCAGACGGTGCAGTGATGAAGCCAGTGGAGGGGACGATTCTCACCGTTGTGCGCGAATCCGCTAGAGGGGCGCGTGAAATACAAGAAGACGCGACTCCCATCCGAGTCATCGAAAATGCTCTCAAGGAGGGGCAAATTGCCCTCGAACGAACTCCGGAGCAATTGCAGGTTCTTCGCGAGGCGGGAGTAGTGGACGCTGGTGGAGCGGGGTTTCTCCTGCTTCTTCACGGATTCCTTTACGTATTAGACGGTCGCGAGCTTCCGAACGCGCCCGACCAAGCGGAACTTTCTTTCGCCGGACCCGCCATGTCTCTCGACGATGAGAGTTCTGAACTCCGCTACGAAGTTATGTACCTGCTCTACGCGCCGGATGAAGCCATCGAGGGCTTCAAGAAAGTATGGGCAGGCTTAGGAGACTCAATTGTCGTAGTTGGGGGAGACGGGCTTTGGAATTGCCATATTCATACTGATGACATCGGCCCGGCCATCGAAGCCGGAATAGAGGTCGGGCGACCTCAAAAGATAAGAGTGACTGATTTAGTGGAAGAAATCATGGAGGAACGGTGGGTCCGCGAAGCCTCGGCCGCTGGAAATTCAGATGACTTCCCAAATCCAGAACCGGTGCCATGTGGCGTCGTCGCTGTTTCCCCAGCCCCGGGAATCAGTCGAATTTTTCACAGCCTCGGCGTCCAGGAACTTGTCGTTGGCGGTCAAACCATGAATCCCTCAGCAGCAGAACTTCTAGAAGCGGTAGAACGGGTGCCTGCTGACCAAGTAGTTATTCTTCCCAACAACTCCAACATTGTCGCGGTAGCGCGCACCATCGATGAGCAGAGCGCGAAGAGCGTCGTGGTGGTCCCCACCACTTCTGTGCCCGAAGGCTTCGCTTCACTTTTGGGGTATGACCCCGAAAGTGACGCGGCAAGTAACGGTGAATCCATGGCCGAGATTGCTACAGGTGTTGTGGTCGGAGAAGTCACCCGTGCAGTGCGAGCAACCACCACTTCGATCGGAGAGGTAGCGACGGGTGATTGGGTTGGTCTCGATCAAAGCGGTATTTGTTCTATTGCCGATACTGCGTCAACCGCTGCTACCGCATTGCTCAACGTACTTGTTGACCGAGATCACGAGATTTTGACGGTAATTGTTGGTGAAGGTGTCCGAGATGCTGAAACTCGGGCCATTACAGAATGGGTCGCGGAAAATCGGCCAAACATTGAGACAGAAATACATCAAGGCGGTCAAGGTCACTACCCATACTTGTTTGGGGTCGAGTGACAGCACCACTTTCTCTTCGTGAACTCGATGCCATAGGCGTCGATCGGTTGCAAGGAGTTGGCGAAGAGCGCCGAGCGTCGCTCGGCCAGGTTGAAATTGAGTCGGTCTTCGACTTGCTGACGCATTACCCGCGGCGATATGTCGACAGAAGTAGGGAGGCGAAGCTTGGCGAAGTTACCCCTGGGCAAGAGGTCATGGTGGTGGCGGACGTCGAGAGCGTCAAGTCTCGGAGGACTCGGAACCGAAGGTCCATAGTTGAGGTTTCGTTGTCTGATGACACTGGAAGTTTGAGACTTGTGTTCTTCAACCAGGCATGGCGCTCGAAGCAACTTAAGCAAGGACTTACGGTTGCCCTGTTTGGAAAAGTGGACCTTTACCGAGGCCAACTCCAGATGACTAACCCGTTGGTTGATTTGGTTGGAGACCGAACAGGCAGAATTGTCGCGATTTATCCACAGTCCGAAAAAGCTGGGTTGACCACCTGGGACATAGGTCGTTGGTCGACCGAAGCGTTACGTCGTTGCGAACGCCGCGGGATAGTGGAGCCACTCCCGGCCGAGTTGCTACACGATTTACAGTTGCCCAACCGGACGACCGCCTTTAGAGCGATCCACCAACCGAACTCAATGTCGGAAGTTTCAGAGGCGAGAAATCGTCTTGTTCTGGACGAACTCTTACGAGTCCAACTGGTCCTTCGGTTGCGCAAAATGCGTCGTTTGGAAAGTGCTTCTGGTATTGCACACAGATGCGATAGCGAGTTGCTCACGAGCTTCCATGACCGCTTACCTTTCGAGCTCACAACTGCTCAGCAGCGCACAATCTCGGAGGTCGAAGTCGACCTCAAGACCGAGCAGCCAATGCATCGGCTATTACAAGGCGACGTGGGCGCGGGTAAAACGCTGGTCGCCTTACACGCGCTGCTCCTAGCGGTAGCGGATGGCCATCAGGGAGCGCTGATGGCTCCGACCGAAGTTCTGGCAGATCAGCATTACCTGAGTTTGGTCGAACTGGCCGAAGGGTTGGAAGTATTGGATGACTCGACGCTGATGGGTGTGAGACCACTTTCGATCAAGGTGCTAACGAACCGAATAACAGGTACGGACCGGCAACGGGTAGTCGAAGGAATGGGAAACGGTTCAGTAGACCTAGTTATTGGCACCCATGCGCTGATACAAGAAGGAATCGCCTTTTCTTCACTCAGCGTCGTGGTGGTTGACGAACAGCACCGATTTGGGGTTGAGCAACGTTCGATCCTGAGAGAGCGGGGACGCCCTGATGGCAAATGGCCTCATTTGTTAGTGATGACAGCGACGCCGATACCGCGAACGGCGGCCATGACGGTATATGGCGACTTGGATGTATCGACCCTGGACGAGTTGCCGCCGGGTCGAACACCGATCATTACGTGTTGGGTTGAGGACGGTGACGACACGGTGTGGCAACACGTGCGTTCCGAAATAGCTCAGGGTCGCCAGGCCTATGTCGTATGTCCGCTCATCGAAGAGAGCGACAAACTTGATGCTGATTCGGCAGAATCCACCAAGGATCGCCTTTCTAAGGGAGAGTTGTCAGGGGTCAAAGTCGGACTGCTGCATGGTCGGCTATCTGGGACAGACAAACAGAAGACAATGGATGCTTTTAGAGAAGGGCGCCTGGATGTTCTGGTTGCCACAACGGTGATCGAGGTTGGAGTGGACGTTCCGAATGCCACGACGATGGTGATCTTGTCCGCAGATCGGTTCGGAATAGCTCAGCTACATCAACTTCGGGGAAGAGTGGGCCGAGGGGCCCACCAATCGACATGTTTTTTGGTCACCGCAGAGGAGATTTCCGACGACGCTGAAGCTCGTATTCGGGCTCTAGAGGAATCAACCGACGGATTTGCTCTTGCTGAACGTGACTTGGAACTGCGCGGTGAGGGCACAATTTTTGATCAAAGGCAATCCGGTAGTAATGACCTGAAATTGGCGTCGTTAGCGAGGGATCGAGTTTGGGTTGAACGCGCACGCGATCTTGCGACGATGCTCGTAAATGAGAGTGGGTCGCTAGAGCAACATGAAGCCCTTGAAGATGAAGTGCGATGGTTTGTCGAGCGCCGAGATGATGATGCAGAGAATCTTCTGAGAGGGTGAGAACGCGAAATTACTCTGATTCGTCTTCTACAACGATGTCCCATCGATCGAGACAATCTCTGCACCTGTACGCGACTGCGTCACCGGGCTGGAAACCTTCGTCAGGTTCCTCGTAGCTGATTCGGCGGCACAACCCCCCACAGTCAACACAGATGATTGTTTCAGGAACGTCCATATCAATAGTGTGCCGTTAGTGTCGTTGTATGCGCATCGTCGGAGGCACACTGCGCGGGCGTCGGATCAGTGCCCCGCAAGATGAAACGACTCGACCAACGTCTGACCGAGCGCGTGAGGCCATCTTCAACATGCTTTTCAGTATGGGTATGCCTGAAGGTTGTCGGGTAGCCGACCTGTTCTCCGGTTCAGGTGCACTGGGCGTGGAGGCGCTATCGCGTGGCGCAACTGATGTGACCTTTGTCGATAACAACTCAAACGCCTGCAAAGTCATCAAAGCGAACCTGGACTCGCTGGACCTTCATGCCGAGGTAATACAAGGGGACGCAGTGAAACGGCTTGAACTGGTAGAGGTAGACCTGGTGTTCGCTGACCCGCCATATGTGTTTGACGACTGGCCAAACCTATTAGCGGCGGCGGGAAACGCGTGTGTGGTAGCCGAGAGCGACGCGGAAATCGGCCCTTTTGAAGGGTGGGAAGTTATCCGTAGCCGAAGTTATGGGAAGGCAGTAGTAACGATATTGCGCCCCGACAATACGAATCTGCCTTGATTTAGGCGGATTTACGCAATCGACAGTGGAGGATTCTGTTGGAGATCGGTACCGTTTCTTGTAGCCGGTAGCGCAAGGCGAGGAGATGGTCGTGGTCAAGGTTCTGTACCCGGGGTCATTTGACCCGGTTCACAATGGCCACATAGAGATTTGTGCCACGACGAGTCGCTTATTTGATCATGTCGTCGTTGCCGTTATGCGAAATCCACAGAAGTCGGATCCATTCTTCACTGACGACGAACGATTCGAAATGTTGAGAGAAGCGTGCACGCATTTAACGAATGTTGAAGTGGTGCAGTTCGGAGAACTGGTAGTGGACCTAGCTGATCGGCTCGAAGTTGATTTCATCGTCAAAGGTCTCAGAGGCGTCGCAGATTTTGAGTCTGAATTGCAGATGGCTCAAATGAACCGATCCGTCAGCGGAGTTGAAACACTTTTCTTGCCTTCGAACGGCGAAAACGCCTTCATCGCATCGAAGTACATCCGAGACATCACCCGATTTGGTACTGACTGTTCACACTTAGTGCCCGAAGCGGTAGCGTCACGGCTTCGAGAAAAGATGCCCAAGTGACCGAAGCTGCACCCTTAAGTGGTCCTGGCGTCGAAGCATTGGTGCGTCGAGTAATGGACGTGATCAATGCCGCCCGACCTATGCCTCTCTCTACCTCCGTAATGGTCAGTCGAGATGAAATTATCGAATTGCTCGAGGCGGCACTTTCGGAACTTCCCGATGAAGTACGTGAGGCGCGGTGGCTCCTTAAAGAGCGCGAGGAACTTCTTGTCAAAGCGAAAATTGATGCCGGCCTAGTCATCGAAGAGGCCCGAACCCGAGTTGCTCAAATGGTGCAACGAACCGAAGTGGTGCGTTCAGCGGAACGCAAGGCGCGTCAAATGGTCGAACAAGCTGAGTCGCAGGCTCGTAGGAGGCGTCACGAAGTCGACGATTACTGTGAGCAACGACTGGAACAATTCGCCTCGGCCCTGGAGAAAGTCCAGGCGGCCGTCACAGACGCGAGAGGCCAGCTTCAACCGACGATGCCGGTGCGAGAGCCTGAGCCACCTGTCGAGTCCGAAGAACCTTCAGGTCCTGAAGTTTTCGATCAGGACGAAACTTGACAACCGGGAGTCCGGTGTCTGAGCTTCGTGTCCCTCTGGAACGTCTTCAACGACCGGAACCGTTGCGAATTTGGAACGCAGATTTTGACGCGTCGCTCTTGCGAGACGGTGATGACCCTCTTCGGGTAGGAGACGTTACGGTAACGGGCGGTAAGAGCATAAGAGTTGAACTGATTCTGGATCAGGTGCGCGAGGGCGTGGTTGCGGCCGGGATTGTCAGCACGACTTGGAACGGTGATTGTTCTCGATGCCTCCGCCCAGTTGAAGGAATCGCAACCGCTGAAGTCGAGGAACTTTTTGAAGAACATCCACGCGAGGGGGAGTCATACCTCTTACATGAAGAATTCATAGACCTGGAACCAATGGTGCGTGACGCGATTCTGCTTGAACTTCCGGTTGGGGTAGTTCGATGTGTGCTCGCCGAAGACTGTGCTGACTTGTCGCCTGAATATTTGAAGGACATGGAAGACGAGGTCGATTCTGAAGGGTCGCCGGCAGCTGATCCGCGATGGGCTCCGTTACAGGCATTGATTTTCGAGGAGGAAGAAGATCAGCGAGATACTTAGGGATGGGTGGTTACCTGTATCGATGTGTTGTAGGAGGTCGATACCTCTTCAGGTAACATCTTGTACTCGTGTCGATGTGTCCGACACTCCCAGTGCCGCCGTCGGCCGTCGTTTGCCTGTGAGAGGTTGACGGTGCCACGTCGACGTCACGTTCGCTCCGCTCGATTCAAACAGGTCGGGCTCACTCCCTGAGGTCGACGATGGCCGTCCCAAAGAAAAAGACTTCTAAGTCAAAGACCCGTAGCCGTCGTGCCGCTGCATGGAAACTTCGTTCCTCTTCGCGTAGCTCGTGCCCGAGATGCTCTGAAGCCAAATTGCCTCATCGTGTCTGTGGCAATTGTGGTTGGTACGCCGGCCGCCAGGCCATCGAAGTCGACTAACAAAGCAGACCGCCATGCAGCCCATCGTCGTTGATGCCATGGGAGGCGACAACGCCCCCTCTGTAATAATCGAAGGGGTTCGTGCTGCAATTGATTTGGGCATCCCAGTGGAACTAATTGGCGACCCCGCCCGACTCGAAAATGTTGATGGCATCGCGGTGCACACGGCACTCGAGATCATCGGAATGGCCGACGAACCTGGCCGAGCGGTCCGAACTTTGAAGGATTCGTCGATAGTCCGAGCAGCTGAACGCGTGCGCGATGGACATGCAGGCGCGATGGTGAGCGCGGGAAATACAGGGGCAGTCGCCGCCGCGGCATTACTGAGGATGAAACGACTGAAGGGAGTTCAGCGGCCGGCTATTGCGACGACGCTGCCCATTCCCGGTCGAGCGCCCAAAATACTGCTTGACTCCGGAGCAATGGCAGATTGTCAGCCGGACTGGCTGCACCAATTCGCTCGAATGGGATCAACTTTTGCCCAAGTGAGATATGAAGTGAAAGAGCCCCGTGTTGGGTTGGTATCAATAGGTGAAGAACCCGAGAAAGGCAACCAGCTAGTAAAAGCTGCCCATCAGCTCTTGGCTGATGACTCCTCTTTGAACTTCATTGGAAATGTAGAAGGAAACGATGTGTTGAGCGGCGACGTCGACGTTCTCGTCGCAGATGGATTTACAGGGAACGTGATCTTGAAGACTCTCGAAGGCACTGTCAAATTTCTTGTTGACCAGATAGTCATGGCTTTGACGGCGGAAGAAGCGGCTGAAGTTGGTGCTCAAGCCTTGAGTCACTTAGCTCCAGTAGCCGCTGAACTAAATGCTGATGCTGTCGGTGGAGCGATGTTGCTGGGCGTGAATGGTGTTGCCATTATCAGTCATGGATCCGCCGGCCCGATGGCCATCACCAACGCGTGCAAAGTGGCTAGAGACATGGTTGAAAGAGATCTAGTGGGCGAGTTGAGTTCTGCAGTTATTAGTGGCTGAGATCATTTAGAAAAGCAACTTAAAGTAGTTAAGCATCAAATTAATACTACTTAGAGTGGCAATTCGGTACATCTGCTATGGTTACCACGACCACACCTCCGACGGTAGGAGTCTCCTTGCCCGCCGAAACACACGTTGAACAAAGTCAGCCAGATCGAAACAGTGTCTTTCAAATAATCCGCGAACAGCTTTCAGATATTCTCGAGATCGAGCCGGCACAGGTAACTGAATCGTCATCGTTCGTGGAAGACCTTGAAGCCGATTCACTTGCCTTGATCGAACTCGTTGAGGGCCTGGAAGAGGAATTGTCCGAACGGACCGTCGGATTCCGAATTGAAGATGACGACCTTGAAGATTTGAAGACCGTGCGGGATGCCATTGATTATGTGATGGCTCGAATTGACTGACGTACCCGAAGCCGGACAGGAATTTGAGCTACTCGCCGAACGAGTCGGCCATGCATTCAATGACCCCGCTTTACTGCAATTAGCTCTGTCTCACCGCAGTTGGTGCGCTGAACATGATGATGCTGCTTCGAATGAGAGACTTGAGTTGCTGGGAGATGCCGTACTCGGACATTGCGTGGCTGCTCACCTTTATCGCTCATACCCCGACTGGGCTGAAGGAGATCTTGCGCAAGCCAGATCAGCAATAGTCAACGCAGCCAGTCTGGCGGAAGTGGCCCATCGCTACGGGATCGGAAAAGCTTTGCTCCTAGGTGTAGGGGAAGACCGTTCGGGAGGACGCGAAAAAATTTCACTTCTCGGTGATGCATTCGAGGCTCTTCTAGGGGCTATTTATCTTGATGGCGGAATGGAAGCAGCTGGACGTTTCGCGCTCGAAGCCTTATCGAAACGGATTGAAGAAGTAGCGGTTGACCCGAGTGTTGGAGATCCGAAAACTCGATTGCAGGAGCTGGTTGTCCGACTATTTGGGGACTCTCCGAGCTACAGGTTGACCGATAGTGGTCCCGACCACGGTAAATGCTTTTCGGCTGAGGTTTCTTTTGGGGACGCCGTGCGCGGCAAGGGTCAAGGAACTTCTAAGAAACAAGCTGAGCAAGCGGCCGCGACTCAAGCCTGGCGAGAACTTGAGTCCTCCGAAAAATACGATCCCTCCTCGTCCTCAATTACCCAAGGAAAGCCTGAACATGCTGGAACTGCCTGAGCTCGAAACCGCTCGTCGTGATCTAGACAGAGAAATCGGCGGCCTGAAGATCAAACAGATAGAGGTAATCGGCCCAAAGCGCGTGATTCCCGGGCAGCCCAATAAGACAGCTCTTACCAAGGCCTTAGGAGGGATGAAAATCTCCAGCGTGAAACGCGTAGGTATGTCACTCTGCCTCGATGTCGGGAACGGACAACTCCTCACAGTTGACCTTGGCCCTGGTGGATCTTTGCGCCGAGCGAGCAACAAAGACGAGGTGGACGGCAGTACCCAGTTGGTCATTGGATTTACCCAAAAAGGTCAACTTCGGCTGCTTGATAGTGACAAAGAACTGACGGTCACCTTGGTTGACAGTGACGCAACAGATGATTCATCCTCTGAACCAGCAGAGCGCGGCTTCGACCCAATCGAAGAACCCATTTCGTGGACTGATTTTGGTCGCCGACTTCTGATGCATGACACAAAGTTGAGAAAGCTACTAATGGATTCGTCGTTCATTATTGGACTGGGCCCTGTATACGCCGACGAAATTCTCCACGCAGCGTTGTTACGACACGACAGAATCGCGAGTCGACTGATAACACAGGAGATACGAAGGCTTTATCGGGCAATCGTTGAAACTGTTCACAACGCCGTAAAGCATCGTGGCGTCAGCATCGGCGGAGTCTGTGACATCTTTGGCCAGCCTGGCGGATATGACGAATATCTTGAGGTCTTTGGCAGAGCTGGTGAACGTAGCCGAAATGGCCGAGGCAACGTTCTGACTGCCCGAGCAGGTGGGTCTACTCACTACTACTGCGATTACCAGGTCTAGCCACGACCTTTTAGCGCAATCGAAATACCCCCTTGGGGTCAACCAACTGGGGCCAGCCAGAGGGCATTATGTCGGAGTGTCACCGCTACCAGCGGTGACCTCATAGTTCGTCGGGTAGGTCTTCAATAGTGTTTCTCAAGTCGCTCACAATGAAGGGTTTCAAATCTTTTGCTGACACGACGGTGCTTGAATTTGAGCCAGGAGTAACTGTTGTCGTAGGTCCCAACGGCAGCGGTAAGTCCAATGTTGTCGATGCTGTCGCGTGGGTATTAGGTGCCCAAGGACCAACCACCGTGAGATCAGGAAAAATGGAAGACGTGGTGTTTGCTGGCACCTCAGATCTGCCGGCGCTTGGTCGGGCAGAAGTGAGCCTGGTCATTGATAATTCGTCGGGCTCCCTGCCTATCGAATTCAGCGAGATCACGGTTACTCGGACTCTTTATAGAGCAGGCGATTCCGAGTATTCGATGAACGGAGTGCCGTGTCGCTTGCTCGATATCCAAGATCTCCTGAGTGACGCCGGAGTTGGCCGTCAACAACACGTGATTGTGGCGCAGGGGCAAATAGACCAAGTTCTCAACGCGCGTCCAGAAGACCGTCGGATGATTATCGAAGAGGCAGCTGGGGTACTCAAGTTTCGTCGACGGAAGGAACGAGCCGAACGACGGTTGGCGTCCACTGAAGCCAATATGACCCGATTGCAGGACCTTCAAAGAGAAGTGCGTCGCCAGTTGCGTCCTCTGGAGAAACAGGCCGATTCAGCTAAACGCCACGGAGCTGTAGCCGAAGAACTGCGAACCCTCCGGTTATATCTCACAGGGAAAAAGGTGAAAGCGCTTGAGGCAGCCCAATCTTCGTCAAAAGAGCAGAGCCGAGACTTAGACGCAGAGCAGGTCCGCTTGCGTGGCGAACTTGCGGGTCTCGATATAGAGATTGGCGCCTCGGAAGCCCAACTGGCAGAAGGTGGCGATCAAGGCTTGGATCTACTTCCTCGTGTGGAGTCGCTACGCGAGCGCTGCCGGGGTCTGATTGCACTGGTTGACGAGCGTTCAAGGACAACTGAGCGAGATCGTGGACTACTCGTGGCCGAAGACGTGGCTCTGACGCTTAAAGAAGAACTTTCGCGACTTGTGGCCGAATTAGAAGCTTTTAATACTCGAGACGACGTGATCGAGCGTCAACTAGAGGAGCTTGCTCTGGTTGAGGCCGAACTCGACATTGAGGCCCAGTCGCTGGATGACGAAGCGCCGTTAGTGGGACTTGATGCCGCGAAAAGAGCGGCCGAAGTCAGAGGGGAACTAGGTCCGTTGCGGACCGCCGTAGAACGGGTCGTGGCAGAACACGATGGGTATGCGGCGCGTGTCAAGCAAGCAACTAGCCAAATTCAAGACGCCGATAGACGCCTTGATGAGCTTCAGTCTCGGCTCAGTTCGGCATCGGGTGCAGAAGGCGACCGAGTCCAACTAGTCGACAAGGCACAAGGTGAAGTCGATAAAGCAGTTGCGGTGATTGATGCTCTGACCGAAGAACAGCAATTGGCGCTGAAAGAAGAAGGAACCTGGCGAGCTCGGGCGGACGCCCTTGAGTTGGCAATCGAAGATGCCCGAGCGCGTTCAGGATTGCAGAAGATAGAGGAAATAGAGGGAGTGTTAGGGGTTCTTGGAGAACTCATTCAGGTGGAGTCGGGCTGGGAACCCGCTGTGGAAGCTGCCATCGGGGGAGCCCTCGCGTCTGTCGTAGTCGAAGATGTGCAAACTGCTCGTATTGCGCTGCAGCGACTTCAAGAGTCTGATTCGGCAGGATCAATTCTTGCATTAAAAACCACAAACTCTTTGCCTGGACTGCCAAACATTGGTCAACCCCTTCGTGACCGCGTAAGCACGGCGCATGCTGCAATCGATTCACTACTCGACACACTTTTGAAAGATGCCGTGTGCGTGACTGGTGGCTGGTCAGAAGCAATCGATTTAGCGGTTGAGCAACCGGGCTTGACCGTGGTGACTGCCACCGGAGATTGTTGTGGCCCAAACGGATGGAGCGTGGGATCGGGAGCGAACGCCGCCACGGCGGCCGCGCTGGAAGCTGCGAAGGCTGGAGTTAGGGAATCCACCGCGCGGCGTGAAGCGGCGGAGGCAGCGCGAACATCTGCTGAGTCGACGCATCAACGGGCTCGACAACGTCTGGAAACTGCCCTAGTTGAACTCGAGGCAAATGATGACTTACTGACACGCTCTTCAGATGCAATCGAACGGATTCAACGGGAGAGGCGTGACCTGACCTCAGATCGAGGAGTGTTAGAGGCGCGCTCTGCTGAGCTTGGCCAAGCGGTGGACCGCGACCGTCCAAGGCTCGTCGATCTAGAGGCTCGGCTTGTGGAGCTTGAGGTGGCAGAAAATCTTGAACGATCGGCGGCCACGGACGCTCACACCAAGCGCCGCGATTTGGGTGATCGGGTTCAGGCTGCTGCTACTAAACGTGCGGAGTTCGAAGCTAGCGCCAGCGTCGTTGGCGAACAGAAAACTCGGGTCGAAGCCCGCCACGCAGAGATATTGGTTCAGCTAAAAGCAAATGACGAGGAACGCGAGGGAAGCTCTGGCCGGCTGAATCGAGTCGGTCTAGTTCTCGCGGCCTTGGTACAACTACGAGAACTGTTGCAGGCACGATTGGACTCCCTAGAACAAGAAGTCGGGCGATTACGGGAGCGTCGTACCCAAATTTCTGTAGAAGTTCGATTAGTCGCCGATCGGTTGGAAAGCCTGAGGGGCGAGCGCACAGCTATCGAGAAACGGTCGGCCGACATTCGAGAGTTAGTGGCCGCAGGTCATATCGCAGAAACTGAGAGACGATTCAAACTCGACAGCTTGCGCGAAATGTTGACTAACGAACTTTCGGCGGGCTTCGAGGAAGCGATGGCCGTGCCCGAGCCTCAACTCAACGAAGCTGATACGCCAGCCTCGCGAGTGCGTGAACTTGAAAGTGACTTACGTCGGATGGGTCCTATCAACCCCCTTGCCGTACAGGAGTACGAATCCCTTAAAGAGCGACACGACTTTGTGGCGGAACAGTTACAAGATGTTCGCAACGGTCGTCGCGAGCTGAACAAAGTCATTACGGCAGTCGATGCCGAAATTGTGGAAGTTTTCTCGTCAGCGTTCACTGACGTAGCCGAAAACTTTGAACAAATATTTTCGACCTTATTTCCTGGGGGAGAAGGTCGGCTAAAGCTCACGGATCCTAATGAGTTGCTCGAAGCAGGAATCGAGATGGAAGCAAAACCTTCGGGCAAGAACGTACGGAAGCTGTCACTGCTCTCTGGAGGCGAAAGAGCTTTGACCGCTTTGGCGTTCCTATTTGCGATTTTTCGGAGCCGGCCGTCTCCGTTCTATGTGATGGACGAAGTTGAGGCCGCCCTTGACGACATCAATTTGCATCGGTTCCTCGAACTTGTCTCGGAGTTTCGCCGAGAAGCGCAGTTGGTGATCGTGAGTCACCAGAAACGCACCATGGAAGTGGCAGACGTCCTATATGGGGTCTCTATGGCACCAGCAGGTTCTTCTCGGGTGTTGAGCGAGAAGGTGGCGTCCTAGGTCAGGTGCCCTTCAGTGGCCTGCTTGCTCTGTAAGATCCCCGCGACGTGAACTCGACCTCCCTGCTCTTTGTCATCTTCGTAGTTGTCATGTTTACCTTGGCACTTCTGCCTTGGGTGCATCGCAGGTGGACCACGAAGCGCGAGATAAACGGAGGTAATCAGGCAGAAATACCTCTGCCAGTTCCCCAAGAACTCTCTCACCAGGACGGCGGGTTTCGCGAAGAACCGGCAGAAGAAGCCGACGACGACGTGCCGCTTCCCCCCACTGCTGCATCTATGCGGGAAAAGCTCACTAAAGCTCGGGGATTGATCTCCGAGCGACTTGCCGGGATACGCAGTGGGTCTATCGACCCTTCAACGTGGGAAAAGCTCGAAGAGTTGTTGATTCTGGCGGACGTGGGTGTCGACGCAACCATGGACACTGTGGACCGGTTACGCGCCACGTTGAGCGCTTCAGAAGTTAGTGACGGACCTCAACTACTTGAAGCGCTCAAAGAGCAAATGAAGAGCGATCTAGCAATGGACCGACAGTTGGCGCATACCACCCAGAATGGCAAAATCCCGGTGTGGCTTTTCGTCGGAGTCAATGGGGTGGGCAAGACCACCTCAATTGGAAAAACAGGACGACGTTTAGGAGATCAAGGTCTCAGCGTTTTGATGGCAGCCGGGGATACTTTCCGAGCTGCGGCGGCCGAGCAATTGGCCACTTGGGCTGACCGCTGTGGAGCAGACTTCGTACGCGGAAGTGAAGGAGCGGACCCGAGTTCGGTCATATATGACGCTGTGCAGGCCGCAGCGTCACGCGATGTCGATGTCGTGCTCGCCGATACAGCAGGACGACTCCATAACAAGGTCAACCTCATGGAAGAACTAGCAAAAGTTCGTCGAGTAGCGGATCGCGAGCCTGGCCAAGTGGCGGAGGTTCTTTTGGTTATTGACGCGACTACCGGCCAAAACGGTCTTTCGCAAGCACGGGAATTTGCCAACACCGTCGCCGTTACAGGCGTAGTCCTTACAAAACTTGACGGCTCGGCGAAGGGCGGAATTGTTTTTGCGATCGAACGAGAGCTCGGCTTGCCCGTCAAGCTTGTAGGACTTGGCGAGGGCGAAAGAGATCTCATTGACTTTGACCCCAATTCATTTGTAGAGGCGCTGTTCGGCGATGAATAGCGAACTGCTGAAGCGTCAACAACTGATGCAGGTAGCCTGACCAACACTATGTTCGAATCTCTCTCGGACCGGTTCGACGGAATTCTTGGCCGCCTACGAGGCAAGGGTCGTTTGAGTGAGAGCGACGTTGCTGAGGCCATGCGCGAAATTCGGCTGGCACTTCTTGAGGCCGACGTTCACTTCAATGTCGTAAAGCGGTTTGTTGAACGCACGCAGGCTCGATGTCTGGAAGCTGAGATCACCGAGAGTCTGACCCCCGGGCAACAAGTGGTAAAGGTCGTAAACGAGGAACTCGCGGTCATTTTGGGTGGGCAATCGCTCCAACTGACGTACGCCCAAAAGTCCCCGACGGTTGTTCTCATGGCTGGCCTACAGGGTTCCGGTAAAACGACTTCGTCAGCGAAACTGGCACGATGGTTTAAGTCACAGGGCAGAAACCCCCTACTTGTTGGCGCTGATCTCCAGCGCCCCGCAGCGGTAGAGCAGTTACAAACCTTGGCGGGGCAAATCGAAGTACCAGTCTTCAGCTCGCCTTCTGACCCTGTAAAGACGGCTCGGGCAGGGCTTGTCGAGGCTCAAGCCACTGGACGCGATGTGCTCATCGTTGACACCGCAGGTCGATTGACTATCGATCGAGATTTAATGGACGAAATTGCTGCAATTTCGGATGCGATTGACCCTAATTACACGTTCTTAGTTGTCGATGCTATGACAGGCCAAGACGCGGTGAACACGGCTGAAGCGTTTCACGCAACTCTTGAACTCGATGGAATAATTCTCACCAAACTAGATGGAGACGCCCGCGGTGGGGCTGCTCTTTCCGTTAAAGAAGTCGTGGGGAGGCCTATAGCGTTCGCTTCAACTGGCGAGAAGCTTGATGACTTCGACCTATTCCACCCTGAGCGGATGGCAGAACGCATTCTCGGAATGGGCGATGTCCTCACCCTCATCGAAAAGGCTGAAGAAGTATTTGAACATGAGGAGGCCGAGGCAGCTGCCCAAAGGCTCCTTGAAGGAACTTTCACCCTTGACGATTTTGTTGATCAGCTTCGCCAAGTCCGTCGGATGGGTGATTTCTCCAACATCGTGTCGATGATGCCTGGCGTTCCTAAGGAGCTCAAAGACGCAGATATCGATGAACGCGAAATTGACAGAGTCGAAGCCATCGCTCTTTCGATGACTCCCGAAGAGAGAATTAACCCTGAAATTATTGATGGCTCGCGACGAGCGCGAATTGCCACCGGAAGTGGAACGACGCCGGCACAAGTAGGCAACCTTTTGAAGCAGTTCAAAGAAATGCGCAAAATGATGAAGGGTATGGCTGGTCTAGGTACTAAGGCCAAAGCCCGGAAAGCAAAGGGAAAAAACTCTAGAAAAGGTAAGAAAGGATCAGGAAGAACCGGAGGCAGTCGAGTTCAACCTAAGGAAACCCAACAGGTACCGAAACTTGATTTAGGCGGTCTCGATCTGACCTTACCTGGGCGTTGAGAACGACCTTGTGCTCGTTGGCTCTGCAGCCAGGTAGGCTTTCTCCCTGGCTTTAATGACGCCGTCCCTTGTCACTCCACCGACCTCAGGGCCGGCACCGCCGAGTGGTAAAAACTTACAAGACGACCCCGGAGAGACCTGAAGAACCATGGCCGTACGACTGCGCCTGATGCGCATGGGCAAGAAGAAACAACCCACCTATCGAGTTGTCGCCGCCGACAGCCGCTCCCCGCGAAACGGACGTTTCATCGAGATTGTTGGTACCTACCAGCCTCGCCTTGACCCTTCCGTTATAAAGATAGATAACGACCGTGCCGTTCACTGGCTTCAACAGGGCGCCCAGCCCAGCGAAGCAGTCGAAAAGCTCCTCAAGATCTCAGGTGCTTGGGCCGACTTTAAGGGCGAAGAATTTGTGCCTTCTGTCCCACCGGCGCCCAAAGAAAAACCTGTAGTACAAAAACCGGAGCCAAGCTCAAGTGATGTGCAGACCGACACCTCTACGGACGAAACCGAGGAGTCGACTGCCCAAGCTGATGTGGCCGAGGCTGAAGCCAATGAAGACGAGGCTGAAGCCAATGAAGTCGAAGCAACCGAAGAACCCTCAGAAAATGAGGTTGAGCAAGAGGTGAACGTGGACGATGAGGAGCAGCCATGAGCGATGAAGAAGGAACTACCGCAGAAGAGGTGCTTCTCTACCTCATCGCCCAGTTAGTAGAACATCCTGATCAGGTAGAGCTCGAAATCGAAGAGACCGACACCAAGATTAGTTTGATGGCAAAAGTGAGCTCGGAAGATATCGGACGCGTTATTGGAAAGCGTGGTCGAGTGGCAAACTCGATTCGCACATTGGTGCGTGCGGCAGCGGTCAAGGACGGCGTCGATGTTGAGGTCGACTTCAGCGACTGAGTTTGAAAAAAGTTCTCGGGCTGGGGTGTAGCAATGTCCGACGTCGGCGACTTGCTTGAAATTGGGACTATTGGCCGTGCTCACGGCACAAAGGGAGAAGTCGTCGTCAGGCTTATCACCGATCGCGTCGAGCGGCTTGAATCCGGCAGTAAGTTGAGTGCCGACGAGCGCGAACTTGTGGTTGAGACATCTAGACCGCATCAAGATCGATGGTTAGTTCGCTTCCACGGAATAAAAACTCGTGACCAGGCCGAAAAGCTTCGCGGCTGGGTCTTGCGTGCGCCCGCCCTAAACGTTAGTGATGCGTTATGGGTTCACGAATTGATTAGCTCGACTGTCCGAGAAGTCGACGGCACCGAACGGGGGATTGTCGAAGCAGTGGTCGCAAACCCGGCCTCTGATCTGCTGGAGCTCGACAGCGGCGATCTGGTCCCCCTCACCTTCGTTGTTGAATTCGTTGACGGCGTCGTTCTTGTTGATGTGCCCGACGGCTTGTTCGACCTGAGGTCTTGAAATGCGCATCGACGTTTTCACTATTTTTCCCGAAGCAGTGGACAACATGGCGCAACTCAGCGTCTTGGGTCGAGCCCGCGACGCCGGACTAATTGACGTGCGCGTTCACGATCTTCGAATGGCGAGTACTGACCCTCACCGGACCGTTGACGACAAGCCATTTGGAGGAGGTGCAGGGATGATATTGAAACCTGAGCCGGCCTTTGCAGCGGTTGAGGCAGTCGAACCTCCGCGCCCGCTTTTTCTTCTCGACCCGGGTGGCCCCCAGTTCGACCAGCAAAAGGCGAACGAACTTGCCGCCATGGATGGTTTCTCACTCATGTGCGGGCGCTACGAAGGTGTGGATGATCGTATCCGGACCAACCTTGTTGATTATGAACTCTCGGTAGGTGACGTGGTACTTGCCGGCGGTGAGTTTGCTGCCATGGTGGTAATCGAAGCCGTAACGCGGCTCGTTCCCGGCGTTCTTGGTAATGAGGTCTCTGTGACAGATGAAACCTTCGCTGACGGTTTACTTGAATATCCGCAGTGGACCCGACCGGCTATGTTTCGCGAGTTCGAAGTACCGGAGACCCTCCGAAGTGGGGACCACGCGTTGATTCACCGATGGCGCCGAGCTATGGCTATCGCGCGAACAGCCGAACTTCGACCTGATTTGCTTGAACGTCGGGGTATTTCGCGAGAAGAATCAGTACTTCTCAACGAGTTCAATATAAGCGTGGATCCCCGCTTCGTTTCGGAGTAACAGGCCGGTAACATAACTATTCGTTCTAGCTGCGACGCCCGTAGCCCTTTCTGAGGGCCAGTCGCTGCCCCGAATAGTCGCCGTTCCCAATCCGGAACCCCACCCCAGGAGCAAGTGCACCATGCACAGCACCGATGTCGTCGATCAAGCCCAACTGAGAAGTGATCACCCGCAGTTCGGCCCTGGTGACACAGTTAAAGTCCACGTTCGAGTTGTTGAAGGAAATCGCGAGAGGACACAGATCTTCGAGGGGTATGTCATAGCGCGACGAGGCTCAGGGATCAGAGAATCATTTACTGTTCGGAAAATGAGCTTTGGCGTCGGAGTGGAACGTACGTTTCCGTTACATGCGCCCACTCTCGCGAAAATAGAGCGCATGGCGGTTGGTGATGTGCGGCGGTCGAAGCTGTATTACCTACGCGACCGCATTGGTAAATCTGCTCGAGTGAAAGAAAAGCGTTACTAGGTCAGCACCTTTCACTGTTAGCTAACCACGAGGTCGCCTTCGATGTCGCGCGCTCCAGCAGCCGTAATGCCAATGGCGTCGAAGGTCGGGCGCGTCTAAAGGAACAGCAACCATGTGGCCTAGTCCTGGTGGAAGATCACGGTTGCATCCTGGGCAAACGTACGTCTTCAACGCCTGATACGGCTGAACTCGCCTTACCTCGAATCCCTCCTCGGGTTCCAGATCAAACAAACCAGTTCCTATCCGAAAAGTCCCCAGACGACCAGTGTCGTGGCGGCCAAAATACCCGCAATCACGAACAAGTAATCGGCCGTTGTTGCTTTGTGCTTTCGATACGGGTTGTAACCCATGCTCGCAGTATGCACCCATAGAGCGTTCTTGCCCTTAATGCCAAACAACTTAGGGCTTGGAGTCACTCGCCCCAGTCGGGCGTCAAGCTGATGTCAAGGCGGTGGGCGCGCCACAGAGTGGGCTGAAGGTCACTTGTATCGGTACCTTTCATAGATGTGAATCTGGACGCGTGGCGCGTGGAAGAGTTCCTTCAGTATTTGACTGCAGCTTCTCCGGCAACGATCGACGCGTACAACAGCGACTTGAAGGGGTTCATCGAATGGAGCGAAGAGCGTGGTCATTCTGATCCGCTTGCAATCGGTCGGATCGAAATCAGAGGTTGGGTAGCAAACGAGAGCATCAAGAAGCCCGCATCAGCTCCTGCAACGATCGCTCGGAAGCTGTCCGCACTGCGACGCTATTTCGGATGGCTCCACCAAAGCGGTCTTACCAAGCTGGACCCAACGGCCTATATCACTGCGCCGAAAGGAGATGCTCGACTGCCTCGAGTGCTCCAACGCCAAGAGATTGACCGGCTTTTTGATGAGCCGACACCAACAAACTCGCTCGAGTTACGTGATCGACTGACAATTGAACTTCTGTACGGTTCAGGTCTGCGTGCCGCCGAACTTTGCGGGTTGGATGCCGTAAATATAAGTACGGAACGAGCGGCTATGGAGGTGCTAGGAAAAGGCGCGAAAACGCGAAGTGTTCCAATAAATGCACCTAGTCGCGATCTACTAAATCTATGGATTCCCGAAGGAAGCCGAGTCTTTGATCAGGTTTATGTCTCAGGTACTAGAGACCCAACTGCACTATTGGTGAACCGCAGAGGCAACCGACTAACCCGCAGCGATGTGAGACGCATATTGCTGAGCCTCCTTAGAGCAAAGGGCTTGGCCGATCGATCACCACATGCTCTGCGGCACACATTTGCTACCCACCTGCTTGACGGCGGAGCGGATCTGCGAGCGATTCAAGAACTTCTTGGCCACGCCGACCTAGCCACCACCCAGATATATACCCATGTGAGTAAAGAACAACTAAGGGAAACGCATCGAAAACATCACCCACGCGGTTGATGAGCACCGAAGAGAGCGAACTGAAGACCGCTTTATAGGTTGCGTCGCTAGACTTCAGCGGCGGACTCAGATTGGGTTCGAGTTGACTTACAGCTGAGACGACCTCACGGTCGCCGTTTCGCAACGGTGTCGCTCTCGGCGCAGCAGACTAACCGTGGGGGGAGAACATCGTGGCTGCTGTCGTAACCATGTCGGATCTGCTCAAGGCAGGCGTCCATTTCGGTCACCAGACCCGTCGCTGGAACCCCAAAATGGATCGCTACCTGTGGGGAGAACGTAACGGTATTTACATAATCGATCTTGAGCAGACAATCGGGCTGCTTGAGTCCGCGTACATGTTCGTTCGTGACACCGTGGCCAAAGGTGGGACCGTACTTTTTGTGGGCACGAAAAAACAGGCTCAAGATCCGATCGAAACCTACGCCAAAGCATCAGGGATGCCCTACGTCAACCAACGCTGGTTAGGTGGGATGCTGACCAACTTTCGGACGATTAGAGGTCGCGTTGACAAGATGCTCGAATTCGAGCGGATGCAGGCAGCTGGCGACTTTGAGAACATGCCCAAAAAAGAAGCCCTCCTCCTCGGCAGAGAACTTGCCAAACTTCAGCGAAACCTTGACGGTCTTCGGGACATGGAAAAGCTTCCCCAGGCTGTGTTTGTTTTAGATACTCCAAAAGAACACATAGCGGTAGCCGAAGCGAATCGCCTCAAGCTCCCCGTCGTTGCAGTGGCAGACTCAAATAGCGATCCCGACCTCATCGACTACGTCATTCCGGGAAACGACGACGCAATTCGAAGCACTGAGCTACTCACTCGGGTTGTTGCGGACGCGGTTCGAGAGGGGCGGTACATCGCTCAAAGCAAGGGCGTAGTTGTCAGTTCCCCTGACGAACGCAGCCCTGAACAAGAGGCTCGCGTATCTATAGAGCAGGCAGAAGCAGCCCAAAAAGCCCTCGCCGAGGCGGCCGCTCGCGAGGCCCGAATGGCAGCGGAACAAGCGGCTCAAGCGACACCCGTTGTTGATTCCCCAATAGAACCAGCCGCGGAAATAGATGACGTTCCGGCGGAAGAAACTTCGCCTGAAGAACCTTCCGAAAGCACCGAAAACTAACCCAATCCAAATCAACTAAAGAGGTACATCAGACCCGATGGCAGATTTCACCGCCAAGGACGTTCAGGCTCTTCGTCGAACAACCGGCGCCGGCATGATGGATGCCAAGAAGGCGCTTGTCGAAAACGACGGAAATGCTGAAGATGCTGCACAGTGGCTAAGAGAGAAAGGCATCGCTAAAAGCGCGAGTCGTTCTGATCGAGACAACAGCGAAGGCATTGTCGTAGCTCGTGTCGAAGGCCAAGTTGCTGCAATTGTGGAACTGAAATGCGAAACTGATTTCGTGGCTAAATCCGATCAATTCGGTGACCTGGCTGAATCACTTCTTGCCTCAGTGCTCGCAGAGGGGGAGGATGCTGTTTCTCAAGATTCCAGCGGCGTTGAGAACCTGAAACTCACTCTGAAAGAGAATATCGACCTAGGCCAAATAGTTCGATACGTGGCAACTGAAGGATCCGTGATTGACGCTTACGTTCACCAACAGAACGGAAGAGGGGTTAACGCCGTGCTTGTGGAAATTCACAATGGCACCCAAGAAGTTGCTCACGACGTGGCCCTCCACATTGCAAGTAGCAGACCCAAATACCTCACTCGAGACGATGTTCCGGCTGATCTTGTCGCCACTGAACGCGAAACTTTGGAAAACATCACTCGAAACGAAGGCAAACCGGAACAGGCGATCGAAAAGATCGTTGACGGGCGAATGGCGGGTTTCTTTAGAGACACGGCGCTCCTTGAACAAAAGTTCGTCAAAGACGAAAAGCTGGGCATAGCTGAACTACTGGGTGCGGCGACGGTAAGTCGATTCACCCAAGTGGAAATCGGCAACTGACGTGTTGGAGGGGACTCGTCGTTGGGAGGGTGAAAGCCCCTGGAAACGAGTCGTTCTTAAGCTTTCAGGTGAAGCGCTCGCCGACTCTTCCGGCGACAACATCAGCGGTGAAATTCTTCGAGGCTTGGCTTTGGAGATTTCAGCCGTTCGTGACCACCATGACGTAGATATCGCCATTGTGGTGGGTGGAGGGAATATTTGGAGGGGAATGTCCGGCTCGGATGGAGGGATGGACCGAGCGCAATCCGACCATATGGGCATGCTGGCTACAGTGATCAACGCCCTAGCTCTGCAGGACGCCCTTGAAAGAGCAGAAGTCCCTACGCGCGTTATGACTGCAATCGGTATGGCGCAGATAGCGGAGCCCTACATCCGACGCAGGGCAGTGCGACACCTCGAAAAGGGACGAGTGGTGATTTTCGCAGCTGGAACCGGGAACCCATATTTCACCACCGACACCGCTGCGGCGCTTCGCGCTGCCGAGATTGACGCTGATGTAGTTCTTAAGGGCACTCACTCCGGAATTGATGGTGTTTACACCGCTGATCCGAAAATCGATGCAGAAGCCACGCTGCTCGAAGAAGTCTCTTTCCTTGATGTTCTCTCCCAAGAGTTAGCCGTCATGGATAGCGCGGCAATTGCTGTCTGTAAGGACAACAAAATGCCGATCGTCGTTTTTGACCTGATGGCGCGCGGCAACTTCGAGTCCATCCTGGGCGGCGCCGCAATCGGTACGCTGGTCAGGTGAGCGAGTTCGCCCAAGAGATATGTGATGATGCCCAAGAACGCATGCAACGGGCAGTCGAACACGCACAAACCGAGTATGCGACTGTTCGCACAGGTCGAGCGACTCCAGCGCTCGTCGAAAAGTTGAAAGTTGACTACTACGGCGCAGCAGTTCCTTTGCAGCAGTTGGCGAGCTTCTCCGTTCCCGAAGCACGCGTACTAGTCATCCAGCCTTTCGATCGAGGCTCAATGGAAGGAATATCGAAGGCGCTCATGGAATCTGACTTGGGTATTAACCCAAGCAACGATGGTGAGATCCTGCGTCTAGTTTTTCCGCCTTTGACCGAAGAACGGCGACGAGATCTGGTACGAGTGGTCAAGCAGATGGCTGAGGACGGTCGAGTCGCCGTCCGCAACCTTCGGCGATCGGCACGCCAGGACTTAGATGCACTCGAAAAAGATAAAGAAATATCATCCGACGATAAAGAACATTTTAGTAAAGATCTCGACCGCTTCACCCAGAATGCAGTCGACGAAATTGATCGCGCTCTCAGCGTCAAGGAGCAAGAGCTGCTTGAGGTTTGATTCAGAGGTCAGGAGTCGATATGTCTGATAATGACGCTGACGATATTGAACGTCGACGCCTTGAAGAGATGTCTGACGAGAACGACTCTGGGCCCGTGTTGTCATTTGACTTCGATGAGACGCCGATACCTCATTGGTCGGAACCTGGATCTGGAGAACTACCCGACGGAGGGGAACGCCCTGACCCACCCGAGGTAGACGCTCGGTCTGAGCGCGGTTCGAGACTCTTCCCTCAACTTCCCGATGACCCGCACCTAGTCGACACTTCAGACACAGGTCTTTTAGATGTTTTGCGCTCAGACACTATTCCGACGATTGCGCCTATAGAAGGCGTGGAGCTATTCGACACCGGGCCGATAGACGTAGAAGATGCAGGACCCGACTCCGCGGTTCTGGCTGAATCGGTGTCCGAGTTGAGCGAGGACGAATACTCCCAAACAGAACTTTCGACCGACGACCTATTCCATGAACCGCTTTTCGAGGACGATGACCCATTCGACGCATCGGCATTCGAGGATGCTCCGATTATCGGCCGTATCGAGGAAGATGAAAAGCCACATTCCGATAGCGGAACGGTGACCCAAAGCCTCGGAAAATCCGAAGGTGAGAGCGACACAGCGTTGATGCGCGAGGATCTTCTAGAAGGTGACCCCAGCGCAACTTCGACACACGATGACCACGAAAATGACAGCGCACCAGCCATATCAGACGACATGGCCACACCCGAAAGTGATCCGGACCCCTCCGACATTTCGGACGATGAGAGCCCTAGTAGCAATAGCGATTTCTTTGCAGATGAACCGACCGCTGAATTGCGTCTAGAAGGTGACGAAGACGAATCAGACGACAAAGAAACATCGGAATCGAACGGTCTGACCGACCCTGTCTCAGTCGACCACACTTTTAGAAGAGACGAAGATGAAACGCCACAAGTTGATTCCCGGCAGCAACCCCGCGTGATTGAGCTTTTCGATACTCCGCCAAGTCAGCGCGCAATGGCTCGGACCCCGTTCGTTGACCGTGAGACCAACGCTGGCAAAGAAGACAACCCCAACAACTCCGACAACCTCGACGAAGAAGGTGATGATTTGACTCATTTCGGTGGGCCAGCACCACATTGGCGAGAAGATCGGCGAGACTATGAGGAGCCAAACAAAGTGACTGATGACGACCGAGTGGTCACACATAGCGGCAGCAAAATCGAGGGAACGGGCGCGCCAAGTGGATCGGGAGGCCGCAACCTTCCCATGGCAATTGCAGTCGGGTTGGCTTTAGGAGCAGCTTTTTTTGGGCTACTCAAAGTCGGCCCGTGGGCGGTGCTTTGCTTGGTGATAGTGGCTCTAGGATTTGCGGCCACTGAGTTCTTCACGTCGGCTCAGAACCTTGGATATCGCCCCGCGACGTTGGTCGGAATAGCTGCAGTCGTAGGATTGACTCTTGGCGCGTACCACAGAGGCTACGAGGCCTACCCGGTTGTATTAGGCCTAACGGTGTTGACAGGGATGTGTTGGTTCCTTTTTGACGTCGATTCCGAGCATGTGACAGCGAACCTCGCAGTGACCTTGCTCGGCGTTGGCTGGGTCGGTGGTCTCGGTTCGTTCGCAGCTTTGATCCTTGCCCAACCAAATGGGGACGCGATTCTTATTGGTGCCGTAATTGGGACTGTGGCATATGACGTCGGTGGCTACGTCATTGGCAGCACCACCGGGCAGTCCAAGCTCGCCCCTCGTGTCAGTCCAAACAAGACCTACGAAGGATTACTTGGCGGCATGATGCTGTCGGTAGTTGTCACCACTCTGGTTTTAAATCGTTTCCCCGGAATTCATCCGTGGTCAGAATCGATGATGGATTGCCTGTGGCTCGGGTTGGCGATTGCAGTAATCGCTCCCATCGGGGATTTGGCTCAATCAATGATAAAACGAGATATGGGAGTCAAAGACATGGGAACGCTTCTTCCTGGTCACGGCGGTGTATTCGACCGCTTCGATGCCTTGTTATTTGTACTGCCGACGACTTTCTTCGTCGCTGACTTAGTTCTCGGCTGAAAGGCAACTGAGTGACTACGGTCGCGGTTCTTGGAGCTACAGGGTCAATTGGTACCCAGACCGCAGACGTTGTCCGGGCCGAACCCGATCGTTTCGACATCACGGCGTTAGCAGCCTGGTCGTCAGTTGACCGCCTCATCGAACAGGCAAAGGAGTTCCGACCTGATGCCGTAGCCATTGGTCAATCAGACTTAGTTGACCGACTTAAGGATGGGGTGCCGGCCGGTACAGAGGTCTTGGTTGGTGAGGCTGGTTTTGAAGAACTAGCAACCCGCGCTGAGGTGATTGTCAACGGAGTGGTTGGGTTCGCTGGTCTGGGAGTGACTCTTGCAGCGCTGAGCTCAGGGAGACGGCTGGCTTTGGCGAATAAGGAAAGCCTCATTGCCGCAGGCCCTTTGGTGAGACCCCTGCGTTCGGTGCCAGGTGCCGAATTGATTCCCGTAGACAGTGAGCACTGCGCGTTGCATCAGTGCCTTAGGTCAGACAACGATGTCGATGCCCCGCGTCATCTAGAAAAGCTGTTACTCACAGCGAGCGGCGGACCGTTCCGAGGACGCAATTCGGCCGATCTAGAAGAGGTCACGGTCGAACAGGCGCTCAAGCATCCGACTTGGTCCATGGGACCCAAGATCACGGTCGATTCATCAACGCTCATGAACAAAGGTCTGGAAGTAATAGAAGCCCACGAACTTTTCGACGTTCCATACACCAAAATAGAAGTTGTGGTGCACCCTGAGTCCATTGTTCATTCAATGGCCACCTTTACCGACGGCGCAACTATCGCCCAATTATCCGAACCCGATATGAGATTGCCGATCGGCTACGCGCTCGCGTACCCGGATCGAATCCGGACCCCCTTTGGTGCCATCGATTGGAGCGAGATCAAGTCGCTTAACTTCGAACCGCCTGACCGAGAAACCTTCAGATGCCTTGACCTGGCGTATGAGGCCGGTCGAATCGGTGGTACAGCTCCTGCGTGGATGAACGGAGCTAACGAAGCAGCGGTTGAAGCGTTCCTGAGAGGGACGATCTCATGGTCAGAAATAGCGACGTCGATAGAAAGGGCGCTTGAACTTTACGATGGCGCAACAGCCGATTCGGTCGACGCCGTAGTACGAGCGGACCGACGCGGACGCGAGTGCGTTCAATCGAAAAGCGTCCACAGGGGTTCTGGTGTCTAATTCCGCTGCCTCGAACCTCGGTCCTCGAACGCGTGCTCTGGCGGGAGGCGCCGCAGTAGCTGGATCGCTAATTCTGCTCGGATGGGTATCGAAAGCGATGCTCGCCGTCGCCATGGTCATCGCATTCGTCGTTTTCGTCCATGAGCTCGGACACTTCGTCACCGCCCGAATTACTGGGATGAAAGCCACAGAATTCTTCTTGGGGTTTGGCCCGCGTTTATTTAGTTTCCGTCGGGGAGAGACCGAATTCGGTATCAAGCCGATCATTGCTGGGGCCTACGTCAAAGTCGTCGGGATGACGAACTTGGATGAAGTCTCACCTGCGGATGAACCCCGTACTTACAGACAACAGACCTATCCGCGACGTCTACTAGTTGCTTCAGCTGGATCCCTCATGCACTTCATCATGGCGCTGGTAGGTCTATTTGTTCTCTTTTGTTTCATGGGTGAGCCGGTTATTGAAGAAGAAAGTTGGGAAGTAGGAACCGTCGTTAATCAAGGAATCGATGGAGAACTAAGTGCCGCTGCGAGAGCAGGCATACAACCGGGTGACCGAATCGTGTACGTCGGAAATGATTCGACCGCCGAATGGGCTGATCTGGTGGAGGCGATCCGCAATCGCCCTGGGGAAAAAGTTGAACTCCAAATCTTGCGAGATGGCAGAACGTTGTCAATTGAAACACTGTTGGATACAAGTCCTGACGGCGCTGGGCTCCTGGGTATCGGAGGGCGACAGGCGATTGTGTTGACCAAGTCGAATCCCGCTGCCGCGGTGGGAAAGACTTTCTCGGAATTCAGCAGCATGGCCGGTCAATCGATTCGAGGAATTTGGGTGATCGTGGCCAATTTTGGCGAAGTCGTAGATCGAATCTTTTCACCACCGAACGATCCAACGGCAAATGACAATCTTGAGACGCGACCCGTGTCGCTAGTTGGAGCCGTCCAAATCGGAGCGAGCGATCAACTCAGCGGTTCCGAACGAATGCAACTTTTTGTCGCCTTTAACGTCTTCATTGGTGTCTTTAATCTCCTTCCATTGTTGCCCCTCGACGGCGGGCATGTCGCGATCGCCACTTACGAACGAATTCGCGAAGGGAGCAGCGGACGCCGCCACTTGATTGACACAGCCCGACTCCTTCCCTTTACCTACGCAGTTGTGGCCTTTTTGGCCTTCTTTGGTTTAGGAGCCGTGTACTTGGATCTAGCTAACCCGCTTGGCTTTTGAGTGCGGGCCGCTGAGCGGGATTATCCGGCTGAGGTGACAGACTGTTAAAGATGTTTGAGCGCCGTGTGACCCGCCGAGTTGATGTTGGAGGCGTGCCCGTTGGGGCAGGTGCTCCCATCAGCGTTCAGTCGATGACCACAACTAAGACCGCCGACGTTGACGCAACACTTGAGCAAATATATGCGCTGGCTGCTGCTGGAGCCGAAATCGTTCGATGCACTTGCAACGAACTTGAGGCTGCCGAAGGTCTTGCGCGAATCGTGCCCCGTTCCCCGGTTCCTTTGGTGGCAGATGTCCACTTTCAACACCGGCTGGCGCTGGCAGCGCTTGACGCAGGCGTAGCCTGCTTGCGTCTGAACCCGGGCAATATTCGCAAAGCCGAGCACATCAAAACAATCGCCTCAGAAGCTCGGGATCGTCAAGTGCCAATCCGGATAGGCGTCAACGCAGGTTCGCTGGATCCTGATATCGAACAAAAGCACGGCCTCACTGCTACGGCTCTCGTCGAATCAGCTAAACGCGAACTTGGATACTTCGAGGAAGTCGGATTTGACGATGTGAAAATTTCGGTCAAGGCCAGTGATGTTCGATTAATGGTTGACGCCTACCGCCTATTAGCTGACGCAGTCGATTTTCCACTGCACCTTGGAGTGACTGAAGCAGGCCCACTTCCAGGTGGCATATTAAAAGCCACTGCTGGAATTGCGACCCTTCTCAACGAAGGAATCGGCGACACCATTCGCTACAGCCTCACTGCTGACCCCGTTGAAGAGGCACGAGCCGGCCGTCAGCTCCTAGAAGCTCTTGGCCTACGCGAACGAAGCGCACTTGATCTCATAGCGTGTCCATCTTGCGGCAGAGCAGAAGTCGACGTAATAGCAGTTGCATCAAAGGCGCAGGAAGTTCTGTCTGAACTTAGTTTGCCAATACAGGTTGCAGTAATGGGTTGTGTCGTCAATGGTCCAGGAGAGGCCAAAGGTGCAGATTTAGGCATAGCTGCTGGTCGAAAACGCGGCCATCTTTTTGTTAAGGGGAAAGTTGTAAAGGTTGTACCCGAAGACGAAATGGTCGATGCCCTTTTGGAATGGGCTCAAATAATCATGTCTGATGGCGTAGAAGGCGCGCTTGCAGCGGCGGATCATTCAGCGGAGGCCGAAGCAGAAGAGGACAGGGCTGCGTTGATTGAAATTCAAGGTGAAGATGTCAACCATGCCGAACAAATCGTTGAAATGATCAGAAAACGCTGAGAACACTCCGCACCGACACTCGACCCAGGTTGGGAAGGGTAAAGGTGCTGGTACGATTGCATTGACAGGTCAGCGGGATTTTTGCTGGACGTGGGCTTCGCCCACGTCCTTTTTCTTCGCCACGAATATTTTGCAACTCCTACACAGCGCTGAATGGAGGTCTGATGAGCTCAAATTCTCAGCAACACCTCGAACCCATTTTTTCGCTCATCGAGCCAGTAATTGAAGCGTCGGGACATCACCTTTACGACATTCGACACAACGGTGGAACCCTCGCCGTACTTGTGCAGAGTGAGAACCCTCTAGGTGTTGATGAACTGTCCTTGCTAAGTCGGACAGTCGCCGTGGTTCTCGACGAACATGACCCGATTCCTGGCCGCTACACCCTAGAGGTCTCCACCCCTGGAGTTGAGCGCCGTTTACATCACATTGGTCACTTCACCGGAGCAATCGGAGAAATCGTCAGTATCCGGACTACCCCAGGAATGGACGGTCGACGCCGCATAGTGGGCAACTTGATTTCAGCGGACGACGAGCTTCTCACCATTGAAGATCCCGAGTCTGGACTTGTGACCATTCCGATTGACGAAATTGAGAAAGCTCGAACCGTTTTCGAATGGGGACCTACCCCCAAGCCTGGGACACAACCAGGCAAAAAACAACCGAACACCAAGCACGAGGGAGGAAGTTAATAATGACTACCCCAGACATGATGGAAGCTCTTCAAGCTCTAGCTGCAGAAAAGGGCATGACCACAGAGGTGCTACTTGAAGCGGTCGCAAATGGGCTTGAGTCGGCATACAAACGAACTCCCGAAGCCGCCGATGACGCATACGTCGTCATAGACGAGATGTTCAATATTTCAGTTATTGCCCAAGAAATTGATGAAGAGGGCAACGTCGTCCAAGAATGGGACGACACTCCAGAAAATTTTGGCAGGATTGCCGCTCAGACCGCCCGTCAGGTATTGACCCAGCGAATTCGCGAGGTCGAACGGGACATGAAATACGATGAGTACGCAGGCCGCGAGGGAGACATCGTGACCGGCATCATCCAGCAGACGGACTCAAGGTACACGCTCCTCGATTTAGGTCGAGTCGAGGCATTACTCCCGCAAAGCGAACAGGTGCCTTACGAAAGGCCAGAGCCCAACAGCAGGCTCAAGGCTTACATCGTCGAGGTCAGAAAAACCGCCAAGGGTCCCCAGATTGTCGTTTCGAGGACACATCCGGGACTGATTCGTGAACTTTTCAAACTCGAAGTTCCCGAGATTAGTGACGGCATAGTCGAGATGAAGGCATGCGCGCGTGAACCAGGTCACCGGACGAAGATCGCTGTTTGGTCAAACGACACCAATATTGATCCAGTCGGGGCTTGTGTAGGTTCTCGCGGGGCGCGTGTTCGACAGGTCGTCAACGAGTTGCGCGGCGAAAAAATAGACATCGTTCCCTTTTCAGAAGACCAGCACGACTTTGTCGCCAAGGCACTGTCCCCTGCGAAGGTCCGCGAGGTTCGCTTCCACGAGGTTGAAGGTGTTGCAGAAGTCGTGGTGCCAGATCACCAGTTATCTCTAGCTATTGGACGTGAAGGACAAAACGCGCGTCTTGCTGCTCGATTAACTGGCTGGAGAATTGACATCAAGAGTGAAACTCAGATCCTCGAAGAAGAAACCGCATATGCCGAGGGGGATTGGGCCGAAGGGGAGTGGGTGACCGACCCAGAGACCGGTGAGCAAACCTGGGTACCCGCCGACGGCAGCGAAGCGATGTCAGCTGACGATTGGGTTACTGCAGCCGAAGAAACGGCCGTTGAGGACAGTGATGTAAGTCCGGATAGTGAACAAACAGCAAACGAAGAGGCCCCGTCGGAAGTAGTGCGAGACGATGAAAGCAGCAAAGGACAAGAGGAACAGCCGAGTAACTGAGCACTAGCGGCTGCGATAACCGGTAGCGTTGCTGTTTGGTCTACCGCACCGTTGTTTACCGGATCCCCGCCATCGTCTGCGAAGATAGCTGGTCATAGGAACCGGTGACTACGGCTCTTCGACCTAACCGACACACAAGGAACGCGCTTGCCCAAGAACCCCCGGGTCTACGAACTTGCAAGAGAGTTGGGTCTTACCAACGACGAGACACTGGATCTTTGTGACGCGCTCGGAATTGGTGTCAAAAGTCACTCGTCAAGTGTCCAGGTAGCTCAAGCCGACCGTGTCCGCCGAAAAGCGGAACGAGAAGGGTTGATTCGAGAGGTGCAGCCTCCGGATCCCGACGAGGAGAAATCAGCAGCTCCTGCGAAGAAGAAGGTTGCGGTAAAGAAAAAGGTTGCGGTAAAGAAAAAGGTTGCGGTAAAGAAGAAGGCCGCAGTAATAAAAAAGGTCGCTGCACCGAAGAAAGCTGCGGTAACAAAGAAGGCCCCGCCAAAGAAAAAAGCCCCGACGGTAGATCCCGTTGCGGCGATGGAGCCACCCGCTGCAACAGTTCCTCCAGAAGAAATCGAAGCTGAAGGATCCGTCCCCACTGAGGCTGAAGCACCCTCACCCGCAGTCGCGCCACCTCCGGCGCGGCCACTCGTCACTTCTAGCGGTCAGGAACCAGCGCGAAGGACAGTCGAAGAAACATCGGCGCGGGTGACCCCTAAGGCGGAAGAAATACCGACGCCTAAAGTCGAAGAAACACCTACTACCCGAGAGGAAACACCGACTCCTCGAGAGGAAACACCGGCAAATAGAGACATCGGATCAGCACCAACGCCTCCATCCGCGCGAATGCCCGCACCCCCGCGCTCTGGTAGCGGTAAACCTATTCCTCCACCACCTGGTGCCCCGCCCCGCTCGGGTTCTGGGCGCGCAATCCCGCCACCTCCCGGACCGCCGCGCTCCAGGCAGACGGGAAACCTGGGCTCACCAAGCGGGCAACGCTCGGGAGGGCGATCTACCGGTGGCCCAAGTGGTCCTAGTGGTTCTCGTGGTCCTGGTGGTCCTGGTGGTCCTGGT
>TARA_B110000014_G_scaffold264187_1_pt1 | contig 54144 bp, 50 predicted proteins | sample TARA_B110000014 | Tara Oceans TARA_B110000014 (sample SAMEA4396468) | marine metagenome | biome: Westerlies Biome; feature: [MES] marine water layer (ENVO:01000295) within the mesopelagic zone...; material: water (ENVO:00002006), including particulate matter (ENVO:01000060) such... | reverse complement strand
CCCCGCCTCTAGTTTGGATAAAATCTGGAAGAGAGTGATGAGTATCAAGGTCTACCGGTTTAGGATATGCTGCAGTATGGCAAAAAGATTGCATTACTAGATCAGCCGAAAATCCTAGACAAGCTAATTCTTTTAATTCATCTCGAGTCATAGGTCCAGTTGTATCTTGGCTACCTACAGTGGTCATCCTTGGTTCACAATAAGTGCCAGGTCTAATTCCTTTTATACCGCAAGCACTACCCACCATTTTTTGAGCTAAAGTGAAACCTTTCCCACTATCTTTAGGCTGAATAGGCCTCTCAAATATATCTGTCGGAGGTAGATCTAAATTATCTCTTACTTTGTCAGTTAATGTTCTTCCAATAATTAAAGGAATTCTCCCTTTAGCCCTGACTGCATCTAAAATAGTATTTGATTTATAGTCAAAATTTGTAATAACTTTATCCTCTTGATCTGTTATTTTTCTTTTATGGGGGTGAATGTTTATAACATCTCCAGTCTTTAGTTTGGAGACGTCACATTCAAAGGCAAGCGCTCCAGCATCTTCCATAGTATTGAAAAATATAGGCGCTATTTTCCCTCCAATACAGATCCCGCCTTCCCTTTTACCTGGTATAAACGGTATATCATCACCCATGTGCCATAGTACTGAATTAGTAGCTGATTTTCTTGATGATCCCGTTCCTACAACATCTCCTACGAAGGCTATTGGATGACCCTTTTTCTTTAAATCATCTATTAAACCCAAAGGATTTTTTAGCTCTGTATTTTTGAGCATAGCTAATGCATGTAAAGGGATATCTGGTCTTGACCATGCATCTGGAGCAGGTGATAAATCATCTGTATTTATTTCTCCAGATACTTTAAAAATAGTCGTGGTTATTATTTCAGGTACTTCTGGTTTATTTGTGAACCATTCAGCTTCTGCGAATGAATCTATGACCATTTGTGCTCTTTTATTTTTTTTTGCCAATTCAAGTAAGTCATATAAAGCATCAAAAATTAAGAGCGTGTTCGATAAAGCTTTAGTTGCCGCATCGCCAACTTCGTCATCTGACAATAATTCAATTAACGGTTCAACATTATAACCGCCTAGCATTGTGCCTAATAGTTCAGTTGCTTTTATTCTACTAACTAATTTAGTTTTTGTTTTACCTTGAGCTATATCAGTTAGAAAAGCAGCTTTAACATATGCAGCTTGATCAACACCAGCGGGAACTTCATTTGCCAATAGATTTAATAAATATTCTTCATTTTCTTGATCTGAAGATTCAATTAACTCAATTAATGAGGCTGTTTGGTTCTCATCTAAAGGTAGAGGAGGAATTCCTAGTTTTTTTCTTTCTTCTAAATGTGTTTTATATTTTTCTAACATTAACTTAATTCTTTAAAATAGAGCGACAGCATTCTAACATATTTGTATTTTTTGAGTTGCGTTAGATTACTTTAAATATATCATGTTATTAAATGAATAAACCCATTAAAACTCCATGTATAGGTGTATGCTCCACTGTCTTTGGTGATGAGGTCTGTAGGGGGTGTAAACGTTTTCAACATGAAGTTATAAAGTGGAATTCATATACAGATTCTGAAAAACACTCAGTTTGGAAAAGACTTGAATCTCTTAAAGTTCAGATTATGAGGTCTAAGGTTTATATCTTTAACTTAAAATTGCTTAAAGAAAATTTAAAGATTCATAGAATTAATTATTATGATCAAGTAGATCCATATTGTTGGGTTTTTGATCTTTTAAAGCAGGCAAGTCAGTCAATACCTGATATTAAGGAGTTTGGTGTTGAGATAATACAAAATGATTTGACTGAGCTTTCTTCTCTTAAAAAGGTTATCGAGGAAGAGTTATTTATTCTTTCCGAAGCTCATTATTCAAGGTACTTCAAGAATTAATTCTTAATATGGAAGAAAAGCCTTTACACGATAAGATCTTATTGGCAAAAACATCTCAAGATTGGATCTATAAAGCAATTAATAATTTAGAAATTCTTTTATTAGATCATGCTCATTGCGAAAAAAAAGCAGCCACCACAGCTATTTCTTTAATAAATAGATATCCTGAAAAAGGTTTTGCAAAAAAGCTTTCAAGTTTAGCTCGTGAAGAATTAATGCATTTTGAAAAAGTATGCCGGATCCTAACAAAGCGAGGTTTTACTTATAGAAATTTAAAGGCAGGACCCTATGCCAAGAGTTTATACCAGTTGATTTCACCTTCTGAGCCAAAAAAGCTTCAAGATTCATTATTGATTTGCGCCTTAATTGAATCAAGATCAAGCGAACGTTTTTTTGCTTTGAATAATTATTTACCTACTGACTTACGAGACTTTTATCATAAGCTTTATACTTCAGAAGTAAGACATAGTAATCTTTATATTGGTTTGTACGTAGAACTTTTTGGAAAAAATTGGATTGATCCTATAAAGCCATTTTCTGAAGCTGAAGCTAAGTTAATTTCTGAACCAGATTCTTTATTTAGATTCCATAGCGGTATTTGAATTATTAATTTACTATAGGTAGATCATTCCAATTAGTTGTATATCGTGGTGAGTGTAGATTTCTTTTCATAGACCAGTATTTTTTTATTCCTTGTGCAGCAAATATAATCTTACCCTTGTTATTAGTATTTATTTTGTCAACGGTATTCATTAGAAGTTCACTTTTATATTGTTGTTTCCAAGGAATAAATAAATTGCCTTGACTCACCCCTTCATCAAAGAAATCTCCCAACATAATTCCTGCTTTAATGAAGTTAATATTTTTTTTATAAATTTTTGAAATTAGATTTTTAGCAATATAGATAATTTCTCTAGTATCATTTGTAGGACAATTAAGTCGGTAGTTAATACTATTTCTATACTGATAGTCCTGTTTCTGGAAAGGATTAGTTCTTATGAATACTGAGATCATCATACAATATTGATTTTCTCTTCGCAGCTTCTCTGCTGCTCTTGATGCATAGTCACTAATTGCTTCATGCATTGTCTGCTCATCTGAAACTTTTTTACTAAATGTTCTACTTACCACAATTTGTTTTTTTGTTGCAGGCAGGTCTTCTATGCTTATACAAGGCATTCCTCTTAGCTCCATTAAAGTTCTCTCTAATACTACGCTAAATTTTTTCCTAATTAATTTTGGATCAGTATCCGCTAATTGAAGGGCAGTATTTATTCCCATTATATTCAGTTTCTTATTTAATCTATGCCCGACTCCCCATACTTCATTGACAGGCATTAGAGCTAGTAATTTTCTCTGACGGATTTTCTTTGATAAATCAACCACTCCCTTTGTGGCAGGATATTTCTTCGCGGCATAGCTGGCAGCTTTAGCTAGAGTTTTTGTTGGCCCAATGCCAACTCGAACAGGCATATTTATCCACTGATCAATAGTTTCTTGGCATTGTTTTCCAAAAGAGCCTAGATCTGTACATGACGAAACTCCTGTTAGATCTAAGAATGCTTCATCTATGCTATATACCTCTATCTTTGGAGCTAGATATCTTAGTGTGCACATAATTCTAGACGAAATATCTGCATAAAGCTCATAGTTAGATGAGAATGCAATCCCTTCATTTTTAAGAAAATATGCTTGGATTTTAAACCAAGGAGCGCACATCTTGATTCCAAGTTTTTTTGCTTCTTTAGATAAAGCAACAACGCATCCATCATTATTAGATAGAACTACTATAGGTTTGTTCTTCAGGTCTGGTCTAAATACTCTTTCACAAGAAGCATAGAAGCTATTACAGTCAACGAGTGCATACATATTAATTAATTTAATAAATATTGATCGAAGCAATGACGGTGCCGGCGGTCTCTAATTCCTCTTCAGTATTAAGGTAAATAGGGGGGTATTTAGGGTTTTCAGATGCTAAGCAAATAGTTGGTTTAAAGAGTATTCTTTTGCATGTAAAAGCACCATCAACTATAGCTATAATAATTTTTCCATGCTGAGGTTCTATACTTCTATCAACGACCAGTGTAGCTCCATCGCCTATATAGGCATTGATCATAGAATCTCCACTTACCCTAACAAAATAAGTTGAAGCTGAATTCTTAATTAAGTGTTTATTTAGATCAATAGGATGTTCAATATAGTCATCAGCTGGACTAGGCCATCCAACGGGAACTCTATCTAAGAAGTAAGGAATTTTCAGAGGAGGCAGGCCATCTTCCGGTGAATTGCCCAGATATTTAATGCTCATAGGATAGTTTAATAATACTGTATATATATACAGTATATTTATTAGAACAAATTGTAAAGTCTAAAATATAGAATCTTGTCTTAATTGTGTATAAGATAATCTAAGGATTGTTGTTACTTGTTTTCAGAGAGAAATATATGTCAAAAAATTACAGAAACTGGTTAGTTTTAATTACACTCTATGGAATATTCTTTGTTTGGTATACGGATTTCGGAGGTAAGTTAAATTCTGATGAGATAGAAACCTATTTAGTCAAGATGCAAGAAAATAATAAGGCTAAAGGAATTCCGTCATCAGAAGAACTAGATATGTCTAAGGTGGCTTTGAAGAAGATAGAAAAATTTATGAGAGAAGATTCTGGGAAACAGTTCCTTATGGTAAATAATATAGATATGTCTAATAATCCCGAAGATGTTCAAGGGGCTCAACCAGGAGAGACTGCAAATCAACTTATGGATCGTTATATGGAGCACATGTATCCAGAATTATTGAAGAGAGCTAGTCATCCTATATTTGCTGGTAACTCAGTATTACAAGCTGTAGATATTGTTGGTATTGAAAATGCAGAGGATTGGGATTCTATGGCTTTAATGAGATATAAAAGTAGAAGAGCTTTTATGGAAGTAGTATCGAACCCAAAAATGTCAGGTAAACATAATTTCAAAGTAGCAGCTCTAGATAAAACAATCGCTTATCCTGTCGAGCCTTTTCTTTATTTAAGTGATCCACGCATGTTGTTAGCATTGATTTTAATTATTCTAGGGTTAGTTCTACAACTTAGATTTAGAGGATAGAGAATTTTTTTAATTCCCATGAGCTTGAATCTATCCAAATATACCATCCATGAATATTCCAATCTCCAAGAACAACTCTATGAGCTGGACCTGTAGCTAATTTAATATTATGTATTTTAGGCCTATGAGTATGGCCATGAATTAAGAAAGAGGTTTGATTTTCTGACATCACTTTTATTACCTCTTCTTTTGAAACATCCATAATATCTTCCGTTTTTCCTCTTGTTTCTTCTTTGCTTTTAGACCTTAGACTTTCTGCAATTAATATTCTTTCTTTAATAGGTTTTTTAAGAAAATCTTCTTTCCAAGAATTAATGCGAGTAGCAGCTCTAAATTCTTGATATTTAACGTCTTCTACACACAAAGAGTCACCATGCATTAGCAATATATTCTTATTATTTATATTAATATTTATTGGATCTTCGATGAGTTGAATATCACATTCTTTAGAGAATTTTTCACCAATAAGGAAATCACGATTACCGTGCATTAAATATATATTACAAGAATTTTTAGCAAGATTTCTTAGTTGATCTTTTACAGATTTAGAGAGTTCATCTTCAGAGTCATCTCCTATCCACATCTCAAAGAGGTCTCCTAGGATATATAAATAATTAGCATCAGACGCAATACTTTCTAAAAAAGTAAAGAAGGCGGCAGTTATTTCCGGCCTTTCCTTTGTAAGGTGTAAATCAGAAATAAAGCAGTGAGACATTATTTATTCATCAGAGATTACTACAGCTGTAATTATCTTTATCTCTTCAACGGGAACATCTTGGTGACCTTCAAAGTTACTAGTTTCAACTTCGGCTATAGCTTTTACAGTTTCGCTTCCATTTACCACTTCACCAAAGACTGCATAACCCCATCCCATAGGAGTTTCAGAGCTATGATCTAATGACGAATTATCTTGTAAATTAATGAAAAATTGAGATGTTGCAGAATGTGGGTCATTAGTCCGTGCCATCGAGAGTGTATATTGTAGATTTTTTATTCCATTATTAGCTTCATTTTGAATTGGAGCTAATGTATCTTTTCTATTCATACCAGAGGTATGCCCACCACCTTGAATAACAAAACCAGGTATAACACGATGAAAAATAGTTTCATCAAAGAATCCACTTTCAACATATTCAATAAAGTTTTTAGTAGTTTCAGGAGCTTCCTCAGTAAAAAGCTTAATTTCAATTGGGCCGAGGGTTGTAATTAAAGAGACTAGTATTATTTTTTCCATATCAATTCACTTCCTTTGTTGTATGTATAAGTATAATAATAACTTTAGAGATAAACTGCTATTTTATTAACTAATTGATTTTAAATGAATATTCAAAAAACTAGATTTTGTCCAAGTCCAACTGGAGCTTTGCATCTAGGTAATCTAAGAGCAGCTTTATTTAGTTTTTTATTATCTAAGAAAGGTAAAGGCAAGTTTCTTCTAAGAATTGAAGATACTGATTTAGTTAGATCAGAACAAGAATTTGTAGAGAATATTTTTAATGATTTAGAGTGGCTACAGCTTCTTTGGGATGAAGGACCAAAAGTGGAGGGAGAAAATTCTCCTTATTTCCAGTCTAAGAGAGTTAATATTTATGAAAATTTTTATAAAATATTATTAGATAGAGATCTAATTTATCCATGTTTTACTTCCGAAGAAGAATTAAAGGTTATTAGAAGAAATCAATTACAGGCAGGAGAACCTCCTAGGTATCCTGGAACCTGGTCTGGGGCTTCTCAAGAAGAGGTCCGGGCTGAAATAGATAAGGGGAATTTACCTGTTTATAGATTTAGGATCCCTAAAGGAACTCAAATTCAGTTTGATGACCTTATAAAAGGAAAACAGAGTTTTGACACAATTGATTTGGATGACTTTATAGTTAAGAAAACAGATGGCACTCCTTCTTTTATGTTTGCTAATGCGGTAGATGATTCTTTGATGGGTATTACATGCGTATTGAGAGGTGAGGACCATCTAAGTAACACTCCAAGACAACTCGCGCTTTTAGATGCATTAGAATTACCTAATCCAAAGTTTGCTCATCTTCCTCTTTTCTTAGGTCATGACGGATCTCCTCTTTCAAAACGAAATGGGAGTTTATCCATCTCTGAGTTAAGGGAGAAAGGTTACATACCGTCGGCAATTTTAAATTATTTAGTAAGAGTGGGGCATCTTAATAATGATAATAATATTAAATCAATAGATGAGCTTGCAGATTTTTTAGATATAGGCTCAATATCTTCTTCTCCTAGTAAATTTGATCAAAACCAGCTTAAATTTTGGCAAAAACAAGCAGTTGAAATATTAGATATTTCTGAGGTGTTGAGTTGGTTAAAACCAATAATAGAAGATCTCATTCCTCAAGAGATAGAGATAAGAAGTTTTATATCACTAATTAAAGAAAATATTATTTTCCCGGAAGACGCTATTAATCTGTCTCATGCATTCTTTTCTGAACAGAAGAAATATTCAGAAGAGGCTTTGGTTTATTTAAGTTCTACGCCATCTAATTTCTTTGATTTAGCAGAAAAATGTATAAACCTATCATGGGGGCAGTGGGGAGTTGCTATGAAGAAGTTAGGCGTGGAATCGAATACAAAGGGTAAAAACCTTTACATGCCAATTAGGATTGCTCTTTCTGGTCTTACGTTTGGTCCTGAACTAGATCAGATAGTTAGTTTTTTAGGACAAGATGAGGTAATTAAGAGGCTTAAGGAGGCTAAGAAAATATTATAAAAATGAAAATTTATAATTCATTAAATGGACAAAAAGAAGAGTTTGTTCCTATAAAAAAAGGCTCCATAGATATGTATATTTGTGGGATGACTGTTTATGATGATTGCCATTTAGGCCATGCTAGGACTTTTTTAGCTTTCGATATGATAGTCAGATATCTAAGATATAAGTGTTTTAAGGTAAATTATGTCAGGAACATAACGGATGTGGATGATAAGATCCTCGATAAAGCAATTCTTGAAAACATTAATCCTGAAGCTTTAACAGAAAAATTTATTTTAAGTATGCAGGAGGATTTTATTTCATTAGGCATGATAAAACCAGACTCGGAACCAAGAGCAACCCACCATATAGAAGAAATTATAAATTTAATTTCAGACTTAATTTCTAAGAAATTTGCTTATTTTGAGGGAGGAGATGTTTATTTTGCAGTTGATTCATTTCCTGAATATGGAAAGTTATCTAAAAGAAATCTCGATGATTTGATGGTAGGTTCTAGGGTGGAAATTAATCAAAATAAAAGAAACCCTTCAGATTTTGTTTTATGGAAGAAAGATAAAAATGATTCTTTAAAATGGGATTCACCCTGGGGTGAAGGAAGGCCAGGTTGGCATATTGAATGTTCTGCTATGAGCATGAAGAGCTTTGGAGATAGTTTCGATATTCATGGCGGAGGATCAGATCTTAAGTTTCCTCATCATGAAAATGAGATAGCGCAGTCGGAATCGTCTACCGGTAAATCTTTTGCTAACTTTTGGATGCACACTGGCCCGTTAAGAATTGACGACAAGAAGATGTCTAAGTCTCTAGGTAATTTCTTTACTATCAGATCAGTTCTTAAATCCTATAAACCAGAGGTAATAAGATTCTTTCTTCTTTCTAGTCACTACCGAAGTCCATTAAATTATTCTTCAGTTAAGCTAGACGAGGCTAACAGTGCTCTTGAAAGGCTTTATGGCTCGATTAGGGATATAGAGCCTTTAGAAAATGAAAGAAGTGAATATACACGTAGATTTCATTTAGCTATGGATGATGATTTTAATACACCAGAAGCGATAGCTATTTTTTTTGATATAGCTCGGCAAATAAATATTTATAAACCTTCAAATATGAAGTTAGCTCAAACTCTTGCTGGTGAGCTGATTAAATTAGCTGAACCATTAGGATTATTAACTTTAGATCCAGAAATTTTCTATAAAGACATAAAAAATAATATTAATATTACTGAAGAAGAGATCCTAGATTTGATAGATAAAAGAAATGAGGCTAGAGAAAATAAGAACTTTAAAGTGGCGGATCAAATAAGATTAGACTTAGACTCTAAAGGGATATTATTGGATGATACTCAAGACAGAACTTCTTGGAAGAAAAAATAGCTTTTTTATTTTAAAGATAAATAATCTCCAATAAATCTTCAATTTAGATTACTTAGTTCGCAGAATGGTAACTTATAGTTTCATTAGATTAATTAGGCAATGAAAAAAATCAGGTAAGAACTTAAATTTTGCCAACTAACTCAATTGAAGGAGTTAGGGTTTTATCTCCTTGCTTCCATTTAGCTGGACAAACCTGATCGGAATGGGTTCTAACAAATTTTGCAGCTTTTACTTTTCTTATCAGATCTTGAGCATCTCTACCTATTCCTTCAGCAGTAATTTCCATAGCTTGAATAATGCCATCAGGATCTACTATAAAGGTTCCCCGATTAGCTCTCCCTTCATTCTCTCTTAAAACTTCAAAATTTTTGGAAATTTTAAATGTGCTGTCACTAATCATGGGATATTTTATTTTACTAATTGATTCAGAGGAGTCATGCCACGCTTTATGACAAAAGTGACTATCCGTCGAAATGGCATAGATTTCTACATCAAGAGATTTAAATTCATCATAATAATCAGCTACATCTTCTAATTCAGTAGGGCATACGAAAGTAAAATCTGCAGGATAGAAGAAGAATACAGACCATTTACCATTTAAATCATCACTATCTATAGTTATAAACTCCCCATCTTTAAAAGCATCTGCCTTAAAAGATTTAATCTTAGTATTTATTAGAGCCATATTTTTTCCTAGTTATTTATATAAAAAAATAACTATATAATTATTTTATATATTGTTAAATACACTATTAATAGACTTTATGTTCGATTAAAATATACATAAGGTTGAAGAGGTAAATTATGATTTCGCTCAAACAAATTCACTATGCTTTAGCAGTATCAAGGACTATGCACTTTAAAAAAGCGGCAAATGATTGTTTTGTTTCACCATCAACTCTTAGTAATTCTATTACAGAAATGGAAAAAAAATTGGGCATAGAAGTTTTTGAAAGAGATAATAAGAAAGTTTTGGTAACAAAAATTGGTAAAGAATTTTTAGAAAAAGCGCAAGCAATTAAGTTAGGAATAGAAGATATAGAAAAGTTAGGAATTTTAGAAAAGGGGCCACTAACTGGCTCTTTATCAATAGGTATTATACCTACAATAGGACCATATTTACTGCCCCTCGTTTTGCCTTCTCTAAAATCTCAATATCCAAAATTAAAATTAACAATTGTTGAAGGTCAGTCTAAAGTTCTAATAGACAAGATAAAACAAGGCGAAATAGATACAGCTATTTTAGCTTTACCTTTTGATACGGAAGGTTTATTAGCATTAGAATTTTGGCAGGAAGATTTTTACTGGATAACATCTTCAGATGATGTTCAGGCTGGAAAAAATGAAATTTCAGCAAGTGAGTTAGAAGAATCTAAATTGATGTTGCTTGAAGAAGGGCATTGTTTAAAAGATCAAGCTTTAGATGCATGTAAGTTTCCAATTGATAGTCTTTTAAATATAAGTGCATCTAGTTTGACTACTTTGATTCAATTGGTAGCTGGTAAAATGGGTACAACTTTAGTTCCACAAATGGCACTAGAGCAGTTATTTAATTCAAATCCCTTATTAGCAAAGGTCCACCTCGATGAACCAGGACCTCATAGAAAATTAGCGTTAATTTTTAGATCTACTTACCCTGTAATTAACGATATTCTATTGATAAAAGAATTACTTAAATTCAAATTAGAAGATCATTTTAATTAAACTTATATTGATTTATAGAGCATTTTAAATATAGAATGATATTCATTCCCATTTGTTCGAAATTAAATCTATTATGCATAAAATTACTTTAGCTTTTTTATTGATCGGTTTACATTTCACCTCTTTTTCAAAAAATCTTCCAGAAATGCTTATAGGTAAGGCAGATATCAGTCCCGGTATTACTTTTGTTTTTGAAGGTGCGATTAAAGATGATGTTACTCCTCCAAATATCTTTTTGTTGGAGTCGTCTACAGATATACACCTTGAAGTTTTAGCTAATTGGAACGATGAAGCTCCAAGGGGTTCTATAGAAGGAGGTTTTATAGCCTATTTAGATATAACTGCAATTATCTTAAATCAAAGAACAAATGAATCTAGTAAAGTTTTCTTACTTCCTCATTTAAATATGTCTGATAATTTTCACTATGCAAGAAATATAAAATTACCAGGAAATAGAGAAGATCTATATACAATTATATTCTTTATTGAGCCGCCAGATATAAATGCCATTGGCCTTCATTATGATTGGCGAGAAGAGGTAGGGGAAAGAATTATTGAACCTAAAGAATTTACTTTTATAGATCTTAATTTTTTAGATATTGCACAAGCAACTAGAAGATGAATATGCTTTATTATTCATAACTCAATTTATTTTTATACTGTCATATTTTTATTTATATAACTACAGAATTCACAACCAGTTGTTTTTTTTGGAGGACTTTCGTCTATTAAAGTTGATTTAATAGAGAACAAAGTTGGTTCAATCCATGAATCATTACCAACATAAGGAATAACTTTAACTTTAAAATCTAGTTTATTATCAAAAGTTTCTTTGTCTTGTATGCCATTACAATATACAAAATAAGCAGTGTTTGAGACATCAAAGGAATTACCCCTTAAAAGCCATTGATAAAATTCTGCTTGTCTTTTATATCCTATTTGCCAGTCAGCATCTAAGTTAACTTCTCCTTTTTTTGATGTAGCCTTGTAGTCAACAATGATTAATTGATCAGTTTTAGTATTTATCCACACATCATCAATTCCTCCGCTTAATAATAGATTGGTAGGTTCATGCAATCTTTTAACACCTCTCCTTAGAGCATCCCTCCATTCATCAATATCTGGATGGCTATATGGGATTGCATCTATTTTATTTTCAATGATTAATGGGTGCGGTTCGCCTTTAGCTCTGTAGATATCAAACTCATTTTTTAATAATTCGTCTACTGCATTATTAAGATTGAAAGGAAAGGTCTTTGGTCTAGAAATGCCAAGTTTATTAGTAAGATAAAAACATTTCGGACATTCTAGGAAATTTTCTACTCTTGAACGACTTAATTGAAATACTTCTTCACTTTGAGGGTTAAATAATTTGGAGGCCATTTTTTATATTATTGTACAATTAACCATGGATAAGAATATGGCTCCCCGAGCTGGGCTCGAACCAGCGACCCATTGATTAACAGTCAATTGCTCTACCGACTGAGCTATCGGGGATTAGCATAATTATAGCCTTAACAAAGGGAGCTTTTAATAATTATTTATAATTATTTATAAAATAGATGACAAAAGAATTTCAAATAGTTTCAGATTTTAAGCCAGATGGAGATCAGCCCAAGGCTATTAAAGAATTAACTAAGGGAATTAAGAATGGACTTTTAAATCAGACATTACTAGGTGTTACAGGATCTGGTAAGACTTTTACGATGGCAAGCATAATTAATGAATTGCAGAGGCCTGCAATTATTTTAGCGCATAATAAAACTTTAGCTGCACAGTTATATGGAGAATTTAAGTCATTTTTTCCAAATAATGCAGTTGAGTACTTTGTCTCTTACTATGATTATTATCAACCAGAAGCTTATGTACCTACCACAGATATTTTTATAGAAAAGGATGCTTCAATTAACGAGCATATTGAACAAATGAGGTTATCTGCAACTAAATCAGTATTAGAAAGAAAAGATGTAATAGTTGTGGCATCAGTTTCCGCTATTTATGGACTTGGTGACCCTCAATCTTATTTACAGATGGTACTACATCTCGATAGAGGAGATAAAGTAGATCAGCGAACAATATTAAGAAGGCTAGCAGAACTTCAATATGAAAGAAATGAAGTCGATTTTAAAAGAGCAGTTTATAGGGCAAGAGGAGATAGTATAGATGTTTATCCTGCAGATTCAGATAAAAATGCAATCAGAATACAGCTTGATTTAGATATAATAGAGTCGATCAAAATTTTTGATCCATTAACTGGCGAGATACTTAAAACAGTTCCGAGGATAACTATCTTTCCTAAGTCGCATTATGTAACTTCCAGAGATAGAATTTTAAAGGCTATTGAATTTATACAAGAAGAGCTTAAAACAAGATTATCCTATTTTAAGAAAGAAAATAAGTTAGTGGAGGCGCAAAGGTTAGAACAAAGGACTTTATATGATATAGAAATGTTAAAAGAATTAGGATTCTGTTCCGGAATAGAGAATTATTCTCGTTTTCTAACTGATAGACAGCCTGGGGAGCCTTCAGCTACTCTTTATGACTATTTACCACAAAACGCTTTAGTATTTGTAGATGAGTCGCATGTAACATTGCCGCAACTGGGTGGAATGTATAAGGGTGACAGATCTAGAAAACAAACTTTGGTTGATTATGGATTTAGATTACCAGTAGCGCTAGATAACCGACCATTAAGATTTGAAGAATGGGAGTTAATCTCGGGTCAAAAAGTTTTTGTAACTGCCACGCCAGGTAAATATGAAAAGGCATATTCAGAAGAAACAGTAGAACAATTAGTTAGACCAACAGGATTATTAGATCCAGAGGTTGAAATTAGACCAGCTACCTATCAAGTAGATGATTTACTTTCTGAAATAGTTAAAAAAACAAATTTAAAAGAAAGAGTTTTGGTAACGGTTCTAACAAAAAGGATGGCCGAAGATCTTACAGATTATTTAGAAGAAAATAATGTGAAAGTTCGTTATCTTCATTCTGACATAGACACTGTGGAAAGGGTGGAAATAATTAGAGATCTTCGCCTAGGAGAATTCGATGTCCTTGTAGGAATAAATCTATTAAGGGAAGGATTAGATATACCTGAGGTTTCGTTAGTTGCTATTTTAGATGCAGATAAAGAAGGTTTTCTAAGATCTGAAGGATCATTAATACAAACTATAGGAAGAGCTGCAAGACATATTAAAGGTAAGGCCATACTTTATGCAGACAAAATTACTGGCTCTATGGAAAGAGCTATTAATGAGACTGATAGAAGGAGATCTATTCAACAGAATTTCAATAAAAAGAATAATGTAACTCCGAAAGGAATCAAGAAAGAAGTTCCTGATATATTAGAAGGTGCAAGATCTAGTAAAGGAAAAGGAAAAATATCTAAAATGCAGCATGAAAGAATAGACAGACTTAACTTCACCCCAATAGAGAAATTAAATAATTCTAATAAGCTAAAAAAAGAGATAAGGAGTTTAGAGCTTAAGATGCATAAAAAAGCTAAAGATTTAGATTTTGAATCAGCTGCTGGTATGCGTGACAGAGTATCTGAATTAAAAGAAATACTTTTTAAAATGTAATATTTAGATTGATTCTTTAACTACTAAAGTTTCATAAAAAACTCTCACATTTTGTACATAATTTCTTACTTCTTCACCAGGAATATATCCAAACTTTGTGAAATTATAATATTCCTCTCTAGATAGCAATAAAAGAGTATTTCTAATGTCTTCCCATGAATTATGATCATGACCTAAAAGCTCTGTGACTTTAATTGCGTCTAATACATGACTATAACCAATGTTATAAGCAGCTAAAGAAAGCCAAGTTCTGTCAGAGCCAGTAATTGAGTTAGGAAGGCGCTCATATATTTTCTTTAAGTAAATCGCTCCACCTACTATACTTTGTCTTGGATCCGTTCTCTGATTGACGCCAACTTCTTTAGAAGTTTCTTCAGTTAGCATCATTAAACCCTTAACTCCTGATTTTGAAACAGCATTTGGGTTCCAATGTGATTCTTGATAACTTATTGCAGCAAGTAATTTCCAGTTTATATTTAAGTTTTGTCCAGCCTCTTTAAATAATACTTTATATTGAGGTAGTCTTTTTTCTGTTCTTTCTAAGAAAATTTCCTTTCCCATTAAGTTATTTGAATTCCATATTAGGCTTATTTCCTCATCTAGAGTATGAATATTTTCTGGAGGAAATGACCTAGCTAGGTTGTCAAAACCTAACAGTGAAACGGAAAGAAATATTGAAAAATAAACTAATCTGCCTTTTTTCATGTTTCAAATAATTTTATAATGTCAATTTATAGCAAATTATTAACAAAAACACTACATGTAGTTATTTTTTTTTTTGGAAATACTATATATAGCTATTTATTAAAATATTTTTTGGTATAAAATACATGCATACTCTCTATACATGAGTTCATATATCAAACTAAATTCTAAAACTTTAGCCATTTTCGGAGAATCTCCATTTACAGATTTTCGACTGAAGAGTATTTTAAATAACTTTCATGCTATTACTCCTGATATTTTCAAGATATTGTGTAGGGAAGTCTTTTTTTTAGAATTTACTAAGGAAATAAACTTCGATAATTTAGAGCAAGATTTATTTTATGTATTAGGCATTAAAAAAATTAAACCTTTTAATGGTTTAGGGAATGACTTTTATATCTTTCCTAGGAAAGGCACCATCTCTTCTTGGTCTTCAAAAGCAACAGACATTCTCCATAATGCTAATTACAAGGATATTAATAGAGTAGAGAGAGGGATTGTTTATTCTTTGTTTACTAAAGAAGAATTAAAATTAAAAGATTTGGACATTTTATCTCGAACTGTCAAAGACAAGATGACAGAAGAAGTTTTTTTCAATTTACATGATATTAAAAGTCTTTTTTTGAATTTTCCAACTAAGCCTTCAACAATGATATCAGTCCACGAGGAGGGTATAAATTCATTAGAAAAAGCTAATTTACATTTAGGACTCGCATTGAATTCAGAAGAAATTGAGTATTTATTTAATTCTTTTAAAGAAGAAGGTAAGGATCCTACAGATGCTGAATTGATGATGTTTGCTCAGGCTAACTCTGAACATTGTAGGCATAAAATATTCAATGCAGAATGGTATGAAAATGGGCTCCCAAGAAATGCATCTCTTTTTGATATGATCAAAAATACCTATCAAGTTCAAAAGGAGGGCGTTCTTTCAGCTTATGAAGATAATGCAGCTGTTTTAGAAGGCCATAAGGCAAAAAGATTTTATCCTAATCCGTTTACTAAAGAATATTCTAATCATGAGGAGTACATAAATATAGTTGTTAAAGTAGAGACTCATAATCATCCGACTGCTATAGCTCCTTTCCCAGGCGCTGCCACGGGTTCTGGGGGAGAGATAAGAGATGAAGGGGCAACGGGTAAGGGAGCAAAACCTAAAGCAGGATTAACGGGCTTTAGCGTTTCTAATTTGAGAATTCCAGGTCATGTAGAACTATGGGAAGGTCCCGAGATGTCACCAAATAGAATTGCAAATCCCTTGCAGATAATGCTAGAAGCGCCTATAGGTGCTGCAGACTTTAATAATGAGTTTGGTAGGCCAAATATTTTAGGATACTTTAGGTGTTTGGAGACAGATCTTATTGAATCAATAAAATTTGGTTACCATAAACCTATTATGCTCGCAGGAGGCCTAGGTAATATAAGACAGGATGATATTTATAAAGATGAGGTACCCATAGGGTCTCAGTTAATTGTATTAGGTGGTCCTGCTATGTTAATAGGTCTTGGAGGAGGGTCAGCTTCTTCTTTAAGCTCTGGATTGAGTGAAGGTGATTTAGATTTTGCTTCAGTACAAAGAGACAATGCTGAGATGGAGCGAAGATGTCAAGAAGTCTTAGATAATTGTTGGCAAAGAAAATCTAAAAATCCAATTCTTTTTATTCATGATGTAGGGGCCGGTGGTCTATCTAACGCTCTTCCTGAACTCATTAAAGATAGTAAGCATGGAGGAAAAATAAATCTTAGAGATATTCCTAATTCAGAACCTGGAATGTCACCTATGGAAATATGGTGTAATGAATCGCAAGAACGTTATGTAATAGCTCTTGATAAAAGTTCTGTAAATGAGTTTTTAGAAATATGTTCTAGAGAAAGATGTCCTGTTTCTGTTGTCGGTGAAATTGTGCAAGATAAAAGAATACAAGTTTATGATAAAGCTTATGATAATTATCCGATTGATATTTCGCTAAGAACCTTATTCGGAAATACCCCTAAAACTAAACTAGAGTATAAAAATTTAGAAAAAAAGAACCGACCTTTTGATCTTAAAAATGAAAACTTATCGGATCTGTTATTTGATGTATTGCGTCACCCGTCAGTTTCTTCAAAAAATTATCTTATCACTATAGGAGATAGAACTATTACTGGATTGGTTGCAAGAGACCAATTGGTAGGTCCTTGGCAGGTTCCAGTCGCAGACAATGCGTTAACATTATCTGGTTATGATTCTTTATGTGGAGAGGCAATGTCAATTGGAGAAAAGTCTCCATTTGCTTTAAGCGATGCAGCAGCTTCTGCCCGCATGTCTGCTGGTGAAGCCGTTACAAATATACTATCTTCCGGGGTTCAGAGTATTTCAGACATTAATTTTTCTGCTAATTGGATGGGAGCATTAGATACTATAGACGGAAAAAAAGATCTTTATGATGCCGTAGAAGCTATAGGCATGAATCTCTGCCCTAAATGGGGAATAACAGTCCCTGTAGGTAAAGATTCATTATCTATGAATACTAAGTGGACTGAGGAAGGAAAAGAAAAATCAGTAGTATCTCCTTTGTCTTTAGTCATCTCAGCTTTTTCTAAGATCAAAGATGTTAGTTTTAGTGTTACTCCTCAGTTAGAAAATAGCTCGGAAAATACAAGATTGTTGTTTATTGACCTAGGCAAGGGTAAGCAAAGAATGGGAGGAAGTATTGCAGGACAAGTAAAGAATAAGGTTTTAGGTATAGTGCCGGATGTAGAAGTAATAACAGAGATGCCCGAGATTGTCTCATTGATTGGAGCCTTGTTAAAAGAAAAGAAGATATGTGCTTTACATGACAGGTCAGATGGAGGTTTAGTTACTTGTCTTGCAGAAATGTCTTTTGCTGGGAGGCTTGGCCTGGATTTAGATTTATCAAATATTTGTTCTAATAAAGATGATCTGCACTCTGTCCTCTTCAATGAAGAATTAGGTTTTGTAATGCAAGTTTTAGAATCCGATGAAGAAGATATAAAGAAAAGATTTTCATTATTAAATATGGGATCGTATATACATGATATTGGGGCTGTAGTTAATAAACTAACTTTAAGAATTACTTATAAATCTTTGCATATTGCTGAATGGGAATTGAGTACCCTTTTGCAGGAATGGAGCAAAGTAAGTTTTTGGATGCAAAGCATAAGAGATAATCCAAGTACAGCTGAATCAGAATTTAAATTTGATACTGATCAAAAACGAATAGGTTTATCACCTAGCATTTCATTTAATATCCCAGATAAGTTGAATAATAGAAAGGTTAGGCCTGCTATAGCTATTTTAAGAGAACAAGGAGTTAATGGACATCAAGAAATGGCAGCCGCATTTACAGAAGTTGGATTTCGGTGCATAGACCTCCATATGACAGATTTAATAGAAGGAAGGAATAAGTTACAAGATTTTCAAGGTCTTGTGGCGTGCGGTGGTTTTTCTTATGGTGATGTCCTTGGAGCGGGGAGAGGATGGGCAATGACCATTTTAAAAAACCCAGACTTAAAAGAGGACTTTGAAGAATTTTTTAATAGAGATCATGCCTTTTCTTTAGGTGTATGTAATGGATGTCAAATGATGGCTAATTTATCTTCTTTAATACCCGGTGCCGAGAATTGGCCTAAATTTACTAGAAATAAGTCGGAAAAATTTGAATCAAGGTTAATTCAAGTTGCTATTCAAGACTCCAAATCTTTATTTTTTCAAGACATGAGTGGATCTGTAATCCCAGTTCCAGTTGCTCATGGAGAAGGGAGGCCAGATTTTAGTATGAACTCAGCTGAAGAAGCTCTCAATACCAAATCAGTGCCAATGACCTATTGTTCTAGTGATTATTCTGCTACAGAATCTTACCCAGATAATCCTAATGGAGCAGTTCTAGGAATTGCTGCCTTAACTAATAAATTAGGTAATTCAACTATTATGATGCCGCATCCTGAGAGAGCTTTTCTTTCTATACAGCACTCTTGGGCTCCTAAGGATTGGGGTATTTACGGACCGTGGATTAAGTTTTTTCAAAACGCTAGAGATTTTATTGGGTGAATTTATTTTTTTCTCTCGATTGTTTCTATTCTTAATGGAAATTCATTATTTTTAATATCGGTGAAGATATATTTCAATATTTTAGGTACAAAAGGAAATGCTAGTTGATCCCATGGAATATCTTGCTCTTTGAAAAGTTTTACTTCTAAACTTTCTGTTGTAGATCCATATTCTTGCTGTCCTAGATGAGCTAAGTACAACATATAGATTTGACTGATTTGAGGAATATTAAAGATTGCATATAGGGATTGAATTTTTACTTCGGCATTAGTTTCTTCTAATGTCTCCCTAAGACAACCTTCTTCTATTGTTTCTTTATTTTCTAGAAATCCTGCTGGGATAGTCCAAAGACCATATCTTGGTTCAATTGCCCTTTTACATAGAAGTATTTGATTGTCTTGAATGGTGACAGTACCAGATATTATTTTTGGATTTTGATAGAAGATTGTGTCGCAATTTTCGCAGCTATATCTTGGTCTATTATCTCCTTTAGGCACCTTTCTAACTACTTTATGTCCACATTCATTGCAGAAATTCATACTATTAATTATCCTGTTCGGTTAAGAAACGCAAAAGTATAAACTATTATTAGGTTATCATTCACTAAATCATGTTAACTACAATAAAAAATAAAATTTTATCTTTTAAAAGTGCTCTACCAGATGAAGGTTTACCTCAAGCTTCTGTCCTTTTAGCTCTAACAGAATCAAGTGATCCTCAATTAATTTTTACTTTAAGATCCAAAAAAGTTTCTTCTCATGGTGGAGAAGTTGCATTTCCTGGAGGCATGAAAGAAGACTCTGATAAGGATTTAAAAGAAACAGCTATTAGAGAATCATATGAAGAAATCGGGCTAGAGCCACATAGAGTAACTATATTTGGTAGATTAGATACACTTGTGTCGAGATTTAATATAAGTGTCACGCCTTATGTTGGTTCTGTTTCAGAAGACATCCTTTTAAATGATAATTCTGATGAAATTGATAGTATTTTTAGAGTCCCCATTTCTTTCTTTTTAGAAGATAATAGACTAAGAAATGATCCTATAAAAAGAGATGGAAAAGTTTTTTATATTCCGGCATACAAATATGATTCCTATATTATTTGGGGGCTGACAGCTATGATCACAGTAAATTTTTTAAATGTAACGTTAGATGCAAATATAGATTTATCACAAAAAATAAAATCTAAGGAGGATAAGTGATTTTCAATTTAGGATCTCAGAAATTTAAATCAGAAGATGAAAATTTTTATATAGCTCATAATGCTACAGTTATAGGTGATGTAACTTTAAAAAAAGATGCAAGTATTTGGTTTGGAGCCATTTTGAGAGGTGATACTGAACCAATTATTATTGGAGAAGGAAGTAATGTTCAGGATGGTGCAGTAATTCATACTGATCTTGGATATCCAACTACTTTAGGCAGAGATGTAACAATTGGTCACCAAGTTATGTTACATGGATGTTCAATCGGAGACGGCACACTAATAGGTATAAATGCAGTTGTTCTTAATGGTGCAAAAATCGGAAAAGGTTGTTTAATAGGAGCAAATTCATTAGTTACAGAAGGAATGGAAGTTCCAGATGGGTCTGTGGTCATGGGGTCCCCTGGTAAAGTCAGGTCCTCTTTGGATCATAATCAAAAAAAAGGTCTTTTGATGTCAGCTCATCATTATGTTGAGAATTACAAGAGATTTAAGAGTGAACTAGTAAAACTAGAGGAGTAAATATGAAGACAGAAGAATTACACTATAAATGTAAAGATAAGAACATGATAGGTTATGTTGCTTACCCAGATAAAAAAAATACACCTTTGGTTTTAATAGCACATACTTGGGCTGGTAAAGATAGTTTTGTCCATGATAGAGCTAATGATTTAGCAAAAATTGGATATACGGCTTTTGCAGTTGATATGTATGGTGAAGGAAAGGTTGGATCAGACACCTCAGAGAATGAATCTTTAATGACGCCATTATTGTCTGATAGGGATAATCTAAAAGACACAATTATAGCGGCACTTGAAGTAGGAAAAAAAATTGAGGGAGTTGATTCTTCCAAAGTTGCAGCTATAGGTTATTGTTTTGGAGGCCTTGTTGTCCTTGATTTAGCTAGATCAGGAGCTGATATAAATGGAATTGTTAGTTTTCATGGATTATTGATGCCTTCGTCAATATCTAAGAATGGAATTAATAGTAAAATACTCGTATTACATGGTGAACGAGACCCAATGGTTCCGCTTGAAATGGTAGATAACTTTCAACAAGAAATGACCGCTGCAAATGCTGACTGGCAGATTCATAGTTATGGAGATACATATCATGCATTCACTAATCCTGAAGCAAATGATGCCAGTTTAGGTGCAAAATTTAATAGAGATGCCAATAATAGATCTTGGCTTTCAATGCAGAACTTTTTTAATGAGATATTTAATTAAAAACTAATGCCTGATTTTTTAAGCACTAATGACATCCGGCAGATTTTCTTAGATTATTTTCAAGAGCATGGTCATGAACTAGTGAATAGCTCTTCATTAGTGCCTTCTAATGATCCATCTTTATTATTTACTAATGCAGGTATGGTTCCATTTAAAGATATGCTGTTAGGAATAGAGAGAAGAAGTTACACAAGAGCGGTTAGTTCTCAAAGATGCTTGAGAGTTGGTGGAAAGCATAACGATTTAGATAATGTGGGATACACGGCTAGACATCATACATTTTTTGAAATGCTAGGGAATTTTAGCTTTGGAGATTACTTCAAAGAAGAAGCTATAGAATTTTCGTGGGATTTATTAACAAATAAGTACAAAATACCTACAGAAAGACTCTGGATAACAGTCCATAAAGATGATGATGAATCTGAAGCAATATGGAAAGAAAAAATAGGAGTCGACCCTCAAAGAATTTCTCGTTTAGATGACGAAGAGAATTTCTGGACAATGGGAGATACAGGTCCATGCGGACCTTGTTCAGAGATTTACTACGACCACGGAGCACACATTATTGGAGAGCCTCCTTCAATGGGTTCTGATCCTGGGGATAGATTTATAGAAATTTGGAATTTGGTTTTCACTCAATATGATAGGTCTAGGGACGGCAAGCTTAGTCCCCTTCCGAACCCTTGTGTTGATACTGGCATGGGTCTAGAAAGGATATCAGCTGTTCTTCAAAACCAACATAATAACTACACTACTGATTTGTTTTCAGCATTAGTCACTCATGCAAGTAAATTGACTAAAACGAAAGATCTAACAAATCCTTCTTTAAGGGTAATTTCTGATCACCTTCGGGCAAGTGCCTTTTTAATTGCAGAAGGAATAATTCCTGGCAATGAAGGTAGAGGTTATGTTTTAAGGAGAATAATAAGAAGAGCCTTAAGGCATGCCAATAAATTAGGAGCTCAGGGTCCTATTCTTTCTTTAATGGTGCCAACTTTAGTTCAAGAAATGGGAAAAGCACATCCCATGTTGCATAAGAATTTTGATCTAATAGAGGCAAATCTTTTGCAGGAAGAAGAGCAATTTGAAAAAACTCTAATACAAGGAATGTTATTACTAGAAGAAGAAGTTAAGAAATTAAAAGGGAAAACTATTTCAGGCGAGTTAGCTTTTAAACTATATGATACTTTCGGTTTTCCAGTGGATATGACAGCTGATTTCGCAAGAGAAAGACATCTAGAGGTTGATCAAGATAGTTATAAAGTTTTGATGTTAGAGCAAAGAAAAAGAGCTAGAGCGTCAAGTAATTTTTCTTCATTGTTACCTGAATCAATTTTAATAGAAGGCAAGACAGAATTTGTAGGATATGAAAATGAAACCTGTGACTCACATATTTTAGAGTTAGTAACTTTTCCTGAGGGGATTCAAAATGATGTCTTACTAGAAAAAGATGAAGGAATTATATTCTTGAAGCAGACACCTTTTTATGCTGAATCTGGAGGCCAGGTAGGGGATAGAGGAAAAATTATTGGCGATGATTTTATTTTTTTGGTTAAAGATACACAAAAGATAGGAGATCATTTTGGTCATATAGGCGTTGTTGACAAAGGTAAGGTTAAAAAAAATGAAAAAATTAAAGCTTTAATAGACAGGCAGCTAAGAAATAAAACAGCACTTAATCACTCCGCAACTCATCTTTTGCATGCTGCTTTGAGGATAATTCTTGGAGATCACGTGGAACAGAAAGGCTCTTTTGTAGATTCTAATAGGTTACGTTTTGATTTTACTCATAGTAAAAGCATTTCAAATGATGATCTTTTAAAGATTGAAGATTTAGTTAATGATGAAATTTTTAAAAATACCCATTCAGTAACAGAATTAACGACCATGGAAAATGCTAAAAGAAAGGGAGCTATAGCTTTTTTCGGAGATAAATATGGCCAAGAAGTAAGGGTTTTGAATTTTGGCGAAGGTTTTTCGATAGAGCTATGTGGTGGAACTCATGTAGAAAAAACTGGCGAAATTGGTTTTATGAAAATTATAAGTGAAACGGGAGTTTCAGCCGGTGTAAGAAGGATAGAGGCACTTACTGGTGCAAACGCAAAAGACTTACTTTTAAATTTACATCTTAAGATAATGACCCTTTCAAAAGAATTTGACCTTAAGGTAGACTCATCAGTAAGCTCTCTAGAAGGCAAAGAGTCCCTAAATTCTATAAGGGAATTGCAATCTAAGATTAGCGAAATTTCTAAAGAATTGAATACTTCTAGTGATCAAGTAGTTGATAAAGTTTTTCAGATTATTAAGGATAATAAGGTTTTAAAGGACAAGGTTGGTAAACCAACTAACACTAAGCCTATTATTTTTACTCAAGATAATAAAATTCTAAATGCAGTGCTTAAACTTAAGAATGAGAATAAAAACCTTAATCAAGATTTGGGTAAATTAAAAAATCAAAACTTAGGTTCATTAATATCAGAAATTACTGATAGATTGGTTGAAGTAGCAGGCATCACTCTCATAGCAACTAAGCTTGAAGATTTGGATACAGTTAGCCTTAGAGAGACTGCTGATCAATTAAGGAGTAAATTTCCTAATGCCTTAGTTGTTCTGATCTCTATATCAGGAGATAAAAACCCATTAGTTGTAGCCTGCTCTAAAGAATTAATCAATATTGATGCAAGAGATATAATTAAGCATTTAGTTTTGCAGTTAGGAGGAAGCGGCGGTGGAAGACAAGATCTGGCCCAAGGGGGTATAGAGAATATTGATAATATAGATATAGCTTTAGCGTCAATTAAAGATTTATTAAGAAATTTAACAACTTAGATATAGAATACTCTTTTTTTATAAGATTGTTAAATGGGAAAGTTATTTGTCCAAAAATTCGGTGGCACTTCAGTAGCGACAACAGAACGCATAGAAGAAGTTGCCGATATAATTATTGAAGATATAAAGACTGGAAATCAAGTTGTTGCAGTCTTGTCGGCTATGGGCAATCAAACTGAAGAACTTATAAAATTAGCAAAAAAAATAGATCCAAACGCAAACCCAAGAGAATATGATGCACTCGTATCTACCGGTGAACAAATATCTGTTGCTTTATTAGCAATAGCTCTAGAAAAGAAGGGTTTTCTTTCTAAATCATATTCAGCTTATCAGTTGGGAATTAAGACAAATGATTTGCATAAGCAAGCTAGGATATTAGATGTTGATGTAAAACGTTTAGAAGAGGATATTAAATCTGGGATTATTCCTGTAGTTACTGGCTTTCAGGGTATGAATGTTGTGGGAGATATTACAACATTAGGAAGAGGAGGTTCTGATACAACAGGAGTTGCCTTGGCAGTAGCTTTAGGGGCTGATGAGTGTCATATTTATACAGATGTTGAAGGAGTTTTTACCACCGATCCCAAAATATATAACAAAGCCAGATGTATGAAAGAAATTGTATTTGAAGAAATGCTAGAATTATCAAGTATGGGAGCTAAAGTTCTGCAAAGGAGAGCTGTTGAATATGCAAGTAAATATAAAATGCCTATAAAAGTCCTGTCCAGTTTCAATAATAGTGCAGGAACAATTGTAAAAGAAGAGGTGAAAGGAATGGAGAGACCCTTAGTAACAGGAATAAGTGCTGTTGATAATGAAGCTAAATTAACTATAAGAGAAGTTGAGGATATACCAGGAATAGCTGCAAAAATCTTAAGTCCTATTAGCGCAGCTGGAATTGATATAGACGTTATTGTTCAAAATATTAGTGCGGACAACATAACAGATTTTACTTTTACTGTTGATAAGTCTAGTGCTGAAGAAGCTGAAAGAATTTTATATGATGTTTCAAAAGAACTTGGAAGTGGAAAGATAGACGTTGACAGTGAAATAGCAAAGATTAGTGTTGTTGGTATTGGAATGAGAAGTCATGCAGGTATAGCAACAAAGATGTTCGAGAGCCTTGCAAAGTCAAATATTAATATACTTATGATAACAACTTCTGAAATAAAGATTTCTGTCGTAATAAAAAAGAAGTTTATGAAACAAGCAGTTATAGCTCTGCATGATACTTTTGAATTAGAAAATATCTAATGGAGTATTTTTTAGAAGCATTAAATCTGGAACAAGGTGTATTGAAGGGTTTTATATTTGGATTAGTTCATGTCACTATTCTTATAGTGGGTTATTATTCAGGATGGAGTATTAATAGAGTTTTGAAGATAGCTTCTAATGGAAATATAGCCGGTATAGTAGGGGCAGTAATAGCTCATGTTCTAGCTGATTTGATTGCATCTTATTTAGATCCCACATTAAGGTCTGCTGCATTTGGTATAGTCATAGGGGGAATAATTCCGTTACTTTTTATTCCTCTTTTAGAGAAATATATTGTAAAAAGCGGATCTCATATCATGGTAGGTGATCATGAGGATATAGAAAAAGATCTCAAGGATTCAAATCACTCCAATAAGCATTAAATTATCTGGCTTTTTAAATAAAAATGATTATCATTCACACTCATGAATGAATTTATCATTACTTTTAGAGAAACTTTAGAAGCCGCACTAATAGTTGGTATTATCTATACTCTTTTATCTAAGCAAGATTTAACGGAACAAATACGTCATTTATGGATGGCTGTAATAGCTGCAGTTATTGTAAGTATTATAGTTGCGTTATCTTTGAATGAAGTAAAAGATTCAATAGGTAATGTGTCTATAGAAAAGTTAGTAGAAGCTATTTTTATGTATATCACTGCCGGATTATTATGGTATGTAATTTTTTGGCTCGCAAAACACGTTAGTAATAGAAAAGAATTAGAAGGTCAGACTAATTCAGCTATTAAAACTTCTAGCTATGGGATATTTTTCTTGGTATTTTTTGCTATCCTTCGGGAGGGCTTTGAAACAGCAATTTTTTTGTTAGGAAGCTTTTCAATCTTAGGTTCATTTTCTTATACAGGCTTTATTTTAGGAATGACTCTGGCAATTCTTTTGGGTTATTTAGTGGTAATTCAGGGAAGGAGGCTAGATCTTACAAAATTCTTTCGTTTAACTACTCTTCTATTAGTATTTTTAGCTTCTGGAATGGTTGCTTATGGTACTCATGAGGCAGAAGAATTCTTAGTAAAGGGAGAACATCTTGAGTGGGTAGGCATAGAAGATAAAAGCCAGATTGATAGGGTATGGGATGTTCTTAAACCCAAAGAAGAATTATTAGCAACAGATAATGATATTTTTTATACATATGGTAATGGAAAGTATACTCATTTACTTCATGACAAGGGGCAAATAGGAGTTTTCTTAAAAGGGTTCTTTGGTTATAACAGCAACCCAAATTGGGTAGAGCTAATCCTATGGTTTTTATCTATGTTAATAGGTTTAAATTTATGGCGAAGGTTTTACCTTACAAGCTAAAACTAGTTTAATTAATTATAAAGCTATTCGGCTTTTTTATTTTTTCATCTTCCTGATAGCCCTAGAAGAAGGCTTATAAATTATTCATAAAATAAATTAACTAATTAATAAAAAAAATAGTTGCAAATGATATGTATTCTCATTTAGAATGAGAACGCTAATGATAATAATTATCAATTAGTTTAAATAGGTACTAATAAACCATGTTAAATTTAAAACATTTCTTAATATTATTAATAGTTTCTTCTTCATCAGTTATATCTTCAGATGATGCGCCCAAGGATAAGACAGAGATAGAAGTGATTACAATAGTAGGTTCTCAATCTGAAGCCATTGAGGTAGCTGGTTCAGCTTCAGTAATTACTGAAGCGGAGTTAGAGAAATATGAGTATACAGATATACATAAAATACTCTCAACCATTCCTGGAGTTAATTTCAGGCCTGAAGAGGGTTATGGATTAAGACCAAATATTAGTATCCGAGGCACATATGCTGATAGATCAGGAAAAGTAACTCTTTTAGAGGATGGTATTCTTATAGCTCCGGCTCCTTATGCCGCTTCATCTGCATATTATTTTCCGACAGTAGGGCGAATAGCAGGCGTTGAAGTTCTTAAGGGTCCTTCAGCGATTACCCAGGGTCCATACACGGTAGGAGGGGCAATTAACTTACTTAGTACACCTATACCTGATCAGACTGGAGGAATATTAAATCAAGAGTTTGGAGAAGATGGAACAATGAGAACTCACTTGGTAATAGGTGCAGTAGGAAAAAATGCTGCCTTTTCTTTAGAGTCTCATAATTGGGAAACAGATGGTTTTGATTCCATTAAGGGGTCTAGCAATAATACTGGTTTTGATAAAGATGATGTTGTTATTAAGCTTAGACTGAATTCAGATAAGGATACTGATGGAATTTATCATGAATTAAACTTTAAGTATCAAGATTCAGAAGAAATTTCGGATCAATCATATGTTGGTTTAGCTGATTCTGATTTTAGAAAAGATCCTCATGCAAGATATGGACTATCAGCTTATGATGAAATGGATAATAACCATGATCAATGGTCTATTAATTACTTAGCTGACTTTGGTAATCTAGAGGTGAGCGCAACTATTTATGAAAATGAATTTGCCAGAAACTGGTTTAAAGTTGACAAAATAGACAATAAAAAAGTTTATGGGCTTGGAAATGGCATTAATAATATTATAGATGCTGCTAATGCAGGAAAAGCTGGAGGTTCAGCAATCCTTAATGGAACAAATGCTCAATCAGTAGAGATAAAACTTAAAAATAATAATAGGGCTTATGTCTCAGAAGGAGCTGATTTCAAGGTTCAATACAATACGGATAGACAAAGTTTGACCGTTGGATATAGATCTACTGAAGATAATGAAGATAGGTTTCAAATTTATGAATATGCTGACTGGAGTGGGGGGAAACTTGGGCCTTTAACTAAAGGTTCTGCTCCAGGTTTTAGTTCTAATAATAGAATAACATATTCCGAAGCTACTGCTTTTTACATTAATGAAGAGATTAATTTTGGAGCTCTAACAGTGAATGTGGGTTATCGTTCTGAAGATTGGGAAATATCTCAAGATCGTTATGTGGACGTGTCTAGAACAGCAATTAATGTGGCAAAAGGTTATCCTAAGAAACTAACAGACTCAGATAACAGTCTTATGGGCTTTGGAGCAACATATGAAGTTAATGAAACTACTTCACTTTTTGTTGGTTTTCATGAAGGCTTTACCCCAACAGGTGGCGGAGCTGATTCAGAAGAAGCAGATAACTTAGAGGTAGGAGTAAGATATGTATCTGCAGATACCTTTGCTGAATTTGTAGTTTTTAATACTGATTATGCAAATATGTTTGGAACTTGTACCGCTTCAGGAGGAGCAGTTGGTAGCTGCGATCAAGGAGATTCATTTAATGGAGGTGCCGCAACAATCGAAGGTATTGAACTTGCTTTGAAGAAAGTTTGGCGATCTGATAACGGAACAATTTATCCTGTAAGCCTTACATATACTTCTACTGATGCTCAATTTGACTCTTCTTTTAATAGCTCATTTTGGGGAAATGTAAATGCTGGAATGGATCTGCCAGATCTCCCAGATACTCAACTAGCTTTATCAGCTGGATTTGAAATGGAGAATGGTTGGTCTGGAGATGCAACTTTATATTCTTATGGAAGTACTTGCTCAGTAGCAGCTTGTACGGCAGGAACGGAGATAGATTCTTATAATGTAATAGATGTTACTGTGGCGAAGGAGATATCAGAAAAATCAGATATATACATAGTCATAGAAAATATAACAGATGAAGAAGATATTGTAGCTAGAGCACCTAAAAATGGAGCTAGAGCTCAGAAGCCGACTACAACTACAGTTGGAATAAGATACCGGTTCTAGAAAAGAAGAATCCTTAAATGTAATACCCTCCCCAGTAAGCAAATAAGGAAGATTCGGGAATCCGGCAGTGTTAAGGCTGCCGGATTTTTTGTGAGCCTTCATATTAAATTTGTTAAACAATCTATCCAAAGGTCATCTTGATTTAAGCATGGAATATAATGAAAGTTTTCACCTCCAGCACTTATAAAAGTTTCTCGTCCTCTTATCTGAACTTCTTCTAGAGTTTCTAGATTATCAAGAAGAAATGATGGGCATACAACTGCTATGTTTTTAAATCCTTTTTTTGGCAGTTCTTTAAATTCAATATCAGAAAAAGGTTTAAGCCATCCTGGGCCTATCCTAGATTGAAATGCTACACCCCATTGTTTATTTTTTAATTCTAATGATGAGGCGCACAATCTTGAGGTTTCTAAGACCTGTGATTTATAGCAATATTGCTTTGCCTCTGACTCAACTTGGCAACAATTTTTACTTTTTAAGCAATGACTTCCTGTAGGATCCATTTTAGTTAAATGACTTTTAGGAATGCCATGATAACTAAATAATAAGTAATCAATATTATTAATAAATGGTTTAATTTTACTGCTAAGTGCATGTATGTATTGAGAGTTATTATGAAAAGATTTTATAAATTTCAATTTTAATTTAGATTGAAGTTTATTATTTATCTCCTCTACTTTTCTAATGGTAGTAAGAGAAGTTGCCATAGCATAATGAGGGTAAAGAGGTAAAATGATCAAAGAAGTACATCCTTTATCAATTAATTTTTTCATAGATAATTCTATTGAAGGTTCTTGGTACCTCATTGCAAATTCAATCGGATATGTTACTTCTTTTTGTAATTTTTCTTTTAAAGATCTTGTATTTATAATTAAGGGAGAACCGTCTTCTTTCCAGATCGCTTTATAAGCTTCCAGAGTCTTTTTAGCTCTGAAAGGTACTATAAAGTTATTAACTAATATTTTTCTAAGAAATGCAGGTATGTCTATTACAAGTTCATCTTCCAAAAATTCTTTAAGGTAAATTTTAACTGATTCAAGATTTAAATCTTTTGGAGAGCCTAAATTGATTAATAGAATTCCTTTCATATTTTTTAAGTTTAACAAAAATTTTTTATTAAGACTTAGAGGTTTTATTAACTCTTAATTAAATTAATTGAGTTATTATATAATTTTAGACATAGGAGGTCTTGAAGAGAAAAGTAAATATGAACTTGGATGATGCATGCTAAAAGCGATCTCATTTGCCTATTATTAATGCTTAATTCATTGTTATGATAAAGTTAATTGAATGGAAACCTTAAAAGCTCTTCATACTAGAAATTCAGCCTCTAGATTAATAGAGCCTGCTCCTTCAAAGAAAGAAATGGAGTTAGTTTACCAAGCTGCTTTTAGAGCTCCAGATCATGCATGGCTAAGACCCTGGAGGTTTATTCAAGTAACAGGTGAAAGTCGCAGTAAATTAAGTGATATTTTTTTAGAGACAGCTCAAAGGTTAAAGGGAGATATATCAGCAGATTTAGAGGCCAAATATAAGTCAGCTTCTTATAGAGCGCCAATGGTTATAATTCTTATTTCTGAGATAAAAAATCATCCAAAGGTTCCTTCCATAGAGCAGATTTTATCAGTAGGAGCGGCAACTCAAAATATGTTGTTAGCGCTTCATGATTTAGGGTATGGAGCAATTTGGAGAACAGGCTCAATGGCTTTTAATGAAACTATTACGTCTGTTTTGAAATTAGGTGAAAATACAGAAGTAATTGGCTATTTATATGTAGGATCTAAACAAGATGAATTAAAAAAGTTGCCTAATTTAGCTTCTGAAGATTTTGTTTCATATTGGGAATAAAGTTTAGTTTAAATGACACGACTTATCAGGAATAATAACAAAGTGATGAAGCTTAAAAATAAAAAGGCTATTAATAATCCCATTAAAAGTAATTTTGTTGGAGATGCTTGAAATATAGTTTCTTTATTTCCAACACCTATTAGTGCTTTAACTGCCGTTCTGATCAATTAAAGATAACTTGAGTAAGTAGAATACTTCCTAGCATCATAGCTAAACAGGTTATTTGAACTATTGCGGGTATCATTACAAACATGATCAGAGGTTGTTTAACATTCATGAAAGAATCTTTATTTCTCCAGTCGAGGAATTCTTGTTCAGAAGCTTTTTCATTTACTATTGTTATCATAATTATATTCTTAGATTAATTTTTAAATTTATTATTTATATTTAATATAAATAAGAATTATATTATATCATTAATATAAATGATATATATTTCATAAAGAATATAAATTACCTAACAAGGCAATTGTTTTTTTTGAAGGAAAAGTTCAGTTTATTTAGGCTGAAATACTACTAAAATAATTATACCTATCAACAGAACTGAAGGAATCTCATTAATTATTCTAAAGAATCTTTCAGATTTTATGTTCTGATCTGCAGAGAATTTTTTCTGTACGTTCCTAAGATAAAAATGGAATAAAGTCATTGCTAGAACTAAAAACATTTTATAAACAAGCCAAACTTCCAGTTCCTTATAGCCAAATAAAACTAGACCAGAAATCCATACAATGACCAAAGAGGGATTGGCAATTATAGATAAAAGTTTATCCTCCATAGTTTTAAAAGTTTCAGAAGTGTCAGTTCCTACCTTTTTCGTTGCGTGGTAAACAAATATTCTAGGAAGATAAAAAAGTGCTGCCATCCAGGTAATTACAGAAATGATATGAATAACTTTAATAACTAGGAAAGTATTCATAACATTATTTCCATTTAGCGGAAGGTGGCATTGACATAAGAATTGCTTCTATATTGCCTCCTGTTTTTAAGCCAAAGGTAGTTCCTCTATCCCATATAAGATTAAATTCGACATATCGTCCTCGTTTAATGAGTTGTTGTTCCTTTTCTTCTTCTGTCCAGGGTTCATCTTTATTGTTACGAATTATTGTTGAAATTGCTTTAAGAGATGATTTTCCTACTTCTTTAATAAAGGCAAAATCATTGCTCCAAGAGTCTGTTTTTAAGTGATCAATAAAAATACCACCTTCTCCTCTGGACTCTGATCTATGAGGTAGATAGAAGTATTCATCACAAGCTTCTTTGAAAGTTTTGTAATAACTATCATTTGCACTATCGCAGGCTTCTTTCATGCAATCGTGAAAAAAATCAGTATCTTTTTTTGAAGTTATTGTAGGTGTTAAATCTCCCCCACCTCCAAACCATGAGTCACCAGTAATTAAAAATCTGGTATTGAAGTGAAAAGCTGGTATTTTTGGTGAATGCATATGAGCAACAAGACTTATTCCGCTTGCCCAATAATCTGAAGATTTTTCAGTTCCTTTAACTTGTGATTTAAAGTTATCATCAAATTTTCCAGACACGGTAGATATATTAACACCTACTTTTTCAAAAATTTTACCTTTCATTATGCTCATTTCTCCACCACCAGAGAACTTATGATCCCAATAACTTCTATCGAAACTGGTTCCATCTATTTCTTCAAACTCATTACAAAAAGTATCTCTTAGATGTTTAAACCAGGCAGACGTAAGTTTCTTTTTTTCCTCAATATTCATTTCTTTCTAACAGAATACTGATCTTGCCCTTGTAACAAATTCTTTTACATTTTCTTGATCTGTAGTTTTTAATACACCATGGCCTAAGCCACAAACCCAGCCAGCTTTATCTTCATCACTAAGACTAGCCATTCTTTCAAGGTAAGGATCTAAATAACTTATAAATTCTTCTTTAGGAAGAGTTAAATGATTTTCATTGAAATTGCCTTGAGTAAATCCATGAGTAGTAGATTTAAGATAGGAGGTAATATCTTCATGAGAATCAACTCCTAATCCGGCAATCGGTATATCCGCATTATTTATTGTTTTTAGAATTAAAGAATAGTCAATTCCATCTTTAGCATAGTAGCCAATTTTTCCAGGAAATTTATTTATTAGGGAGGAAAAAGTTTTTGATAAATAAAGGTACAGATCCTCCTTTGATAATTGATGTGCTAACGAATCGAAGATCATCAAGTTTTCTGCACCCGCTTTGAGTTGTAGTTCAATATTTTGCTCTAGAAGAGGCAAGATTGTCTCGTCAAGTAAAGTTAGTTTAAACTTGTTGAGCTTTTGGTTTTTAGTTTCCTTATTTAAGCCGCAGGCGTAGGAGATTAGTGTCCAAGGTCCACCTATAAATCCAATTAGTGATTTATCATCAGATAGTCTTTCAAGAGTTCTTTCTATTGCTTCACCTTGGAATTCAAGAGAGTTAATTGGATTAGTTTCAGTTATGAGACTACTTAAGTTATTTTCTGTTAGATGGTTACCAAAAATAGGTCCAGGGTTATAGGTCAGATTCATACCTAATGACTCTAAAGGGAAGAGAATATCACTGAATAAGATAGCTACATCAAAATCAAATTCTTCTATTGGTCCCATGGCAGTTTCAGCTGCAAGTTTAGGTGTTTTACAGAGGTCTACAAATGAGTAATTTTTTTTTAAATTCTGATAGTGGTTATGGTATCTACCAGCTTGTCTCATAAACCATATAGGAGGAGTTTTTTGAGGTATTCTTTGCAGGGCATTTTTGAATCTTAAATTGGACAATTTTAGACCTTTTATTTATTAAGTTTTAATGCAATTTCTTTAGCTGCATAAGTAATAATACAGTCAGTACCTGCGCGTTTAAAACAAAGTAAAGATTCTATGATTACCTCTTCTGAAAGCCATCCTTTCTCAATAGCACCTTTAAGCATCGCATATTCACCGCTGACCTGATATGCAAAGGTAGGCAATAAAAATTCTTCTTTTATAGCTTTTATAACATCAAGATAAGGCATTCCTGGTTTTACCATGACAATGTCAGCACCTTCTTGGATATCTAAGGCAACTTCATGTAGAGCTTCGTTTATGTTTGCAATCGGCATTTGATAAGTATCTTTGCTTCCTTCTCCCAGATTTGTAGAAGATCCAACAGCATCCCGAAAAGGGCCATAAAATTTAGAACTAAATTTTGCTGAGTAGGAAAGAAGTAATGTATTAAAAAAGCCATTTTCCTCCAGAGATTCTCTGATTACTTTAATTCTTCCATCCATCATGTCAGATGGGGCGATTACATCTGCTCCAGCTTTAGCTAAGACTAAAGATTGATTTATCAATACTGGAAGAGTTAAGTCATTATCTACATAGTTATTATTGTCCAATAGTCCATCATGACCATGAGTTGTATAAGGGTCTAGAGCAACATCAGCAATTATAATAATGTCTGAATTATCTTTTATTTGTCTTATTGCTTGAGAAATTAGATTGTCTTCATTGAGAGCTTCGCCTCCATATGTATCTTTTTTTGCAGGGTCTATAACGGGGAATAAAGCTATGGCTTGAATTCCAGCAGCTTCAATATTTTTAATTTCTTGACTTAGGACATCTAATCCTACCCTATCTATACCCGGAAGGGACGGGATAGGTTCAGATCCTTTCAAGCCTTCTTTTATAAAAAGTGGTTGGATTAAATCAGAAGGTCTTAAGTCGGTTTCTTTCAATATTGATCTTAAATTAGAAGAAGTCCTAGTTCGTCTTAATCTAGTAAATGGATATTTTCTAATGGTTTTCATATTTATTTCTCTAATTATAACCTGTAAAAGTATATACAGGTCTAGGTCTTGATAAATCTTGTCACTTTCATTAATACCTAGAAGTAAAATAATAACTACTATATCCTTGCGCAAACATCGTTTATAGGGAAATACCAATGATCTCACCAGTTTGGCCATTCAGACCAAGTAAAATACCATTTTTTTATGGTTGGGTAATCTGGATAATTAGTACTTTAGGAATTTTATTTAGTATTCCGGGTCAAACCATGGGATTGGCTGTTTTTACAGAGTCATTTATAGATGTTTTAGGGTTAACTAGAACTCAACTCTCTTTAGCTTATCTAGCAGGAACATTAGGTTCAGCATTATTTTTAGCTAAAGCAGGAAAATGGTATGACCAACTTGGTGGCAGGGTCATGATTAGTGCAGCTTCCATAGCATTGTCTTTAATGATTTTGTATATCAGCTTCATAGATATTATTCGTTTAACTCTAGGCGGGTCTTCTTTTATTAGTTTTTTATTAATCTTAATTGGTTATTTTGGGGTCAGATTTTTTGGACAAGGTATTTTAACTAGTTGCTCAAGAAATGTATTACTTCTTTGGTTTGTAAAAAGAAGAGGTTTAGTTTCAGGAGCTAGGAGTGTTTTTGTAAGTTTAGGATTTTCTCTAGCCCCATTGCTTTTAGCAAGTTTAATAGCGACCTATGGTTGGAGAGAGTCTTTATGGATTCTGAGTTTACTTGGAGGAGTAGGGTTTTCTTTTTTAGCATTGATATTTATAAGAGACAATCCAGAATCATGTGGTCTGAGAGCCGATGGTTTAGACTCTAAATCAGATGAAGAGTTTCAGTTAGAAACACCCAGTCAAACTCTAGAACAGGCAAAATTAAATCCCATATTTTGGATTTATTCTCTTAGCTTAAGCATGCATGCTATGTTTGGGACCGCTATTGTTTTTCATATAGTTGCTATATTTTCAGAAGCAGGTAAAACATCCTCAGAGGCTTTTAGTTATTTTATACCAGCAGCAATTTTTTCGACTATAGCCAATCTTTGCGCTAGTTGGATTGCTGATAAAATTTCTCTAAAGCCAATTTTAATAATTATGTTGATAACTTTCTGCTTTGGCTCTTGGGGGTTGATTAATTTAGAACTTAGTTGGGGATTTTGGTTATTAGCTTTTGGGTTTGGAGCAGGAGGCGGTCTTTGGGGTGTAATTTCAAACCTAGCATTTATTAGGTTCTTTGGACCTAGACATTTGGGTGAAATAAGCGGTTTTAGTACTTCTTTAACAGTCTTTGCAAGCGCTATAGGACCGGCTGCATTTAGTTTAGGTTATGATTATTTTGGAACTTATACAATGTCTGCAAAGATATGTTTAGTGTTTCTTATATTCCTGCTGGGAGCTGCATTATTATTAAATCAAAAAGAGGATGGGCAATTAGATTCTAATTGATTTAGCCAGTCCTGATAATCAAGAAACGGTTGAACATTTCCGGGAGTATGACTTTCAATAATATCAAAGGATTTTCCAAGTCCTGATGCATGCTTTGCATTTAATATTTCAGGGAACTCTTCAATGGCCCTTTCAAAGGAAGAAGCACTCATCCAGAAAAAGTGTGTTTTTTTTGCAATTGAAGGATCAAGTTTCAAAGGTATTAATTCATATGTAGAAATAATTCTTTCTGAATTAATCTTATTGTTATGTGAAAGCTTATACCATTTAATTACTGAGAAGGGGTTGTTTGCGGGGCTTTCTTCTTCACCTAAGCTATCAGAGCAACCATTAACCCATTTTCCAGACTTTGCTAAATTTAACCATGTCTCTATACCACTTGCCCAAATATAATTAGATTCTTTGATAAATATCTCAGAATCTAAAGCATTAGATCTGCTTATATAAATTCCTGCATTATCTATTTTAGAAAGCTCTTCGTTAAAATGTTTGATGGGTTTTCTTTTAAAGAATAGAGGCTTTTCATTTTTTTGTGGATAGATAGATTCCTTACTTGCACCTTTAAAAAATTTTTTTATAACCTTTTTAGGCCTAAAAGAATGCATATTAATTTCTAGACCTTCCTCTGTTTCACCAATGACATTAAGGATTTCACCTAATTTATGCTGTTGGAGGCTCACCCCAATTTTTTGATGACATCCCCCTCCATAAGATTTTAAAATTTCTCTTTCTTCTTGTGCGGCTTGAAATATTGTTTTATCACTTAATTTATCTATTATTGATCTTATTTTAGTATTTTCAGATTTGGCTTCTATTGCAATGGCGCCTTGAGCTGCAGCACAAGGGTTGACAGATAATGGAAGGATCATCCATGCCATTTCTTCTATAATTTTTTTTAATTCCGTTTGCTCTGCAAGGAAAGTAGAGTTGTCATCATTGATCAATCTATCTATGGCAGCTTTAGCGACTATTAGACCGTCAAGTGAACTATCCTGAAGCTTTTTAAATCTAGTAAGAATATTTCCTCGGATATCATGAAAGTCTATATCTATGTTGTTTCCTGGCAGCGCTTTCGGTAAAAAACTTTTAAGATTTCTTTCTCTTCTAGGTGAGGAGCTGAATAAATTAAGAGTATTATTATATTTACTTGTTTTTTTTAGGAACAACATATCCCTCATATCTGCTCTATTGATAGTGCCAATAATTTCTGTTCCTTCATCTAGATCAACTGGTAGATCTTTCCATGAATGGATGGCTATATCTGCATTTCCATTTAAGAGTTCCGCCTTTATATCTTTTGAAAAAACTCCTGGTTCTTTCATTTGATGTAAAGGAGTGGATAAATCTATGTCACCTTGAGTCTCTTTAAGAATAAAATCTATTTCGATAGAAGGATCTGAGTCTAATATTTTTTTAGCTACTTGATTTGCTTGAATTTGTGCAAGGGCACTCTTTCTAGAGATTATCTTTAGTTTCATTAACTTCTACTTATCTAATAAGAATCGTTCCTAATTCCTAATTCTACAGTCAAATGTGATATATTCCTTTTTTTTTAGGATTACATTTTACATTCTTATATCAAACTAAACTTTAATACATGAATTATAAAAAATTCTTTTCAGATGAGCTCATCTCTCTTAAGTCTCAAGGTCTATATAGAAAATTTAGAGCTATCAATAGAAATCAATCTAGTTTCCCTAAAGCAACTGAACTTTATGAAGGCGTAAGCAGAGAAGTTGAAGTCTGGTGCAGTAATGATTATTTAAATTTTAGTCAGCATCCAGAAGTCATTAATACTTCTATTGAAGTAATTAATGAACTAGGTACTGGGTCTGGAGGAACTAGAAATATTTCAGGAACCTCTACTTATCATGTTGACTTAGAGCAAGCTATTGCAGAGTTGCATAGTAAAGAATCAAGCTTACTTTTTCCATCAGCCTATACTGCCAACCAATCAACTTTATGGACATTGTGCAAGAATATGGACAGTGTAGAAGTTTATTCAGACGAGCTTAATCATGCTTCTCTTATTCAAGGAATCAAGAATGCAAATGTCACATGCCATGTATTTAGACATAATGACACGTCTCATTTAGAAGAGTTACTAGAGACGTCAAATGCGAATACACCTAAAATTATAGTATTTGAATCCTTGTATTCTATGGAAGGAATTAGATCGCCTTTATCTAGAATAGTAGATCTTGCAAAAAAATATAATGCTCTAACTTACTTAGATGAAGTTCATTCTGTAGGTCTTTATGGTCCAGAGGGAAGAGGTATAGCAGCTGAACTAAATGTTGAGGACGGTATAGATATTATAAACGGTACTTTATCTAAATCCTTTGGTCAGATGGGTGGATACATAGCAGCTAGTTCTGATTTAATTGACTTTATTAGAAGTTTTGCTCCAGGTTTTATTTTTACTTCTTCGATGAATCCTTCCATTGCAGCAGCTTCTTTAACAAGCATAAAGCTTGCAAAAAAAGCAGATACTTTAAGAGATAATATCAAAATTAATTCAACTTTAATCAGGGAAGGACTTAGAGCAATGAAGATACCTTTCTTAGAGAATGATAGCCATATTATTCCAATTCATTTGTATGATCCCATCCTATGTAAAGAAGCTGCTAATCTGTTAATTGAAAAACATGGTATTTATATCCAGCCTGTTTTTTTTCCGACAGTTCCTAAAGGCGATGAAAGATTTAGGGTAACTATTACTCCTAGGCATCAAAAAGAAGATATTAATAATTTCGTAGATGCTTTAGATTCAGTATGGACTGAAATGAACTTAAAGAGGTCTGATAGAGAGATTTCAATCAAGGACGAAGTTGTTTCTAGGATTTATTGAATTAAATCCAACATAAAATCTCATTTTTTAAATACTTAATTCACTCTTTTGTTAGGGTGAAATTTGAGTTGTAATGGTAGAATTGCCTTCCCATTCTATTAGGAGAGGTGGCTGAGTGGTTGAAAGCGCTCCCCTGCTAAGGGAGTAAGGAGTTAAATCCTTCGAGGGTTCGAATCCCTCTCTCTCCGCCATCAATTCTTTATGTATTTTTTGGAAACTATTTCAGACACAATCTGATGACCATTACTATTCCAATGCCCATCTACTTTAAAATAGGTTTCCATTTTATTTTTTTGAAATACATTCCCTAGATCAACACATTCTAGATAATTTTTATTGCAGTTATTAATTACATTATCCATTAATTTTTGACCAGAATGAAGATTAGTTCTTTCAGGAATTAGAAGATTAACTAGCTTACATGATGGATTTCTAGCCATGCATTGTTGTTCAATGTTTTTTATATATTTTAAATTCTTATCGCATGATTTGATGTCTCCACCAGAATTAAATAATTGACTATTTTTCTTATTGGGCCTTGCTTCTAGATTAAATATGTAACCTCCAAGATTAGATGCATATATATTCTGAATTATTCTTTTTAGGAAAGCTGAATTATCATTAAGAAATTTTAGAATTATTAAGTTTGGTGAAAAATTTCTTTGGTCGCCAACTAGATAACCGTCTTCTATTAATAAATTAGGATAGCCACCTTTTTCTGAAGAAATGACTTTAGTTAGGGTCATGTCAGATTGGCAATCATTTCCTAAAAAAGTCCCTACAAAAATATATTGAGGTTTTAGATTAGGGTTATTTAGGAAGTGAAGAAGGTAGTGAGGAGATGTAAATCCGCCGTTATAAGATAGATTTGCTATATTTAAATTAGGGAACCTTTTACTGATTAAAGCGCTATAACTTTCTTCGCTCCTTACACCATGACCAAAAGAAAAACTATCTCCATATATAACTATATCTACTGATTTCTTAGGATTAAAATTTGGCTCTTTGTAACCATATTTATTTATACTAAACGTATAATCGAATTCGTTGAACGGACCAATATGCCTGTATTCGCCTGGCGCTAAATCATAAATAGAATTATCTTTCGTATTAGGAAAAACTGATAGCCAGTAGTTCATTTTATTTTCTGAAGAGTTAAGCTTGGAATCTTTAATGGAGTAGTAAATTTCTGCAGGAATAAATAAAATTATAATTAAGGCTAAAAGAACAGAAAAATTAATTAAAACCAACTTAATCAAGTTCATATTTTCCTTTGTAATTTGAAGATAAAGAGATATCTTGTTCTTCTTTTCTTAGTATGAAGTTTTCTATTATCAATATATCTAACTCAGTTCCCATAAAACATTTGAAAGCATCTTCTGGAGAACACACAATGGGTTCGCCTCTGACATTGAAGGAAGTATTTACGAGCACAGGACAGTTTGTTATTTCTTTAAATTTGGTTAATAAAGCATGATATCTTGGGTTTGTTTCAGAATGCACAGTTTGTATTCTTGCTGAGTAGTCAATATGAGTTACAGCAGGTATCTCTGAACGCTTTATGTTTAACCTTTCTATACCAAATAAACTTTCTTCTTCTGATGTCATTTTCACTTGTTTTTCTTTTTTGATTTCATCAACTAAAAGCATATAAGGACTTTCTACTTTAAGCTTAAACCATTCATTAAGATCTTCGGATAAGATAGAAGGTGCAAATGGACGAAAACTTTCCCTGTATTTAACTTTTAAGTTTAGAATTTTTTGCATTGTTGGAGAACGGGGATCACCTAATATAGATCTTCCGCCTAAGGCTCTAGGCCCAAACTCCATTCTGCCTTGAAACCAGCCTAAACATTTCTCTTTCGACAATTCATTGGCTGCAAAAGATAGCATATCGTTTTCAGACATCTTCTTAAAGACAGCTCCACAACTTAGTAATGATTTTTGTATTGAATTTTCATTAAATTTAGGACCTAAGTAAGCTCCTTTCATTTTATCCTTTTTTTCTACAATTCTTTTCATATCCAATTCTTGATGCCATGCTGAAAGTGCTGCCCCTAAAGCTCCTCCAGCATCCCCAGCAGCAGGCTGTATCCAAATTTTATTAAAACCGCTCTCTTTTAATATCCTTCCGTTAGCTACGCAATTCAAGGCTACTCCACCAGCTAAACAAAGGTTTGGGATTTTATATTCTTCGGCCAGAGCTTTTGTAATCCTTAATACTATTTCCTCTGTAACAACTTGTATAGATGCCGCTATGTCCATATGGAACTGAGTCAATTCTTCTTTATCAGCTGTTCTGACTGGTTGGTTAAATAAAGAAGAAAATTTCTTATTGGTCATGGTTAAACCAGTTGCGTAGTTAAAATAAGATTGCTCTAATCTAAATGATCCGTCTTCTTTTAGATCTATTAATTTTTCTAAAATAATATCTTTATATTTTGGTTTTCCATATGGAGCTAATCCCATTACTTTATATTCACCACTATTTACCCTAAATCCAAGATAGTAAGTAAAAGCAGAGTAGAGAAGCCCTAAGGAGTGAGGAAAGTGAATTTCTTTTTTTATTGAAATATCTTTTCCTTTCCCTATTGCTATGGATGATGTCGTCCATTCACCAACTCCATCCATAGTTAAGATTACAGCTTCATCAAAAGTAGAAGGGTAAAAAGCACTAGCAGCATGACTAAGATGATGTTCCCCAAAGAGTAATTTATTTTCATCAAGATTTCGGTCCAATTTCCTTAACTTTTTTAATAAGAGATCTTTTAAAAAGAGTTTTTCACGAAGCCATAAAGGCATAGCAATTCTAAAGGAGTTAAATCCTTTTGGTGAATTTGTTACGTATGTCTCTAAAAGACGTTCAAATTTTAAAAAAGGTTTTTCATAAAAAGCTATCTTTTGAACATCTTCAAGAGATACATTACCTTCTTTCAGAACGTAATTTATAGCATTATAAGGATAAGAAGCATCATGTTTCTTCCTTGTAAACCTCTCTTCTTGAGCCGCAGCAATTATTTCGCCATCTATTAATAAAGCAGCTGCGCTATCATGATAAAGTCCTGATATTCCTAGTATTGGAATCATGACTTAAAATATTGTATAAATAAATGGAGCTAAAGCTGATCCCTGAGATAGGACAACTAGACCACCTAGAATACCTAAAGTAAAAATAATAGGCAGCAACCAGAATTTTCTTCTAATGGATAAGAATTCCCATAACTCTTTTATAAAATTCATAGATTATTAAAATTGTTTCTTCATATTAGATATAGGCTCTTTTCTCTCTACCCAGTAGGATTTCTTATCTAATTCCATTTCTTTTTTTAAGGAGTCTTTTCCTAAAATTCTTCTTATTACCCCGGTAGGAATAATAGTTAAAATAAATATAAATAACATAACCATTGGTGAGACAATTGATCCTAATAGAACGCCAAATTTATTCCAAATTAGATTAGGCTTTTTGAGAGTATTAGGAAGGATAAATGCTAAAAGTAAGAGCATAAGAGCTATTAAGAGAAACCAAATATAGAAAGCATTTCCTTTATAAACAAAGAAGGCAGCTGTTAAGAATGAAATAACAGCAAATAAAATACCAAAGCTCTTTTCTGAGTTTATGTCTTCGTTAGTATTATTTTTTTTATTCAAGATGAAATTGAAGCTTATTTTAATACTATTATAAGTTAAAAATTTAACTTTGTTAGGTGCAAAAAATTATTACGCCTATTGTTTTTCATTTGACATAATCAGCGAATCTTTTGTTTAAAATATTTTTAGGAAAATATCTAGTAGCTTTATATCTCATTCATAGTTATTCTTTTTAAAGTAAATAAATTAATATTTTAAATATTTATGCAGGCAATAGAAGCAAGATTAGAGATAGAGTCGATTATGTTTAAGTACACTTCTTCTTTAGATTCTGGAGATCTTGAGTCTGCAGCTAATATTTTTGATAAAGGGTCCATTAAATCTCCTGGACAGTTTTTAGAAGGCACATCTGGAGTATTGAATGCATATAAATCTGCCATCATCTTTTATAATGATAAGGACCAAGAAGTAAATTATAGGCGTTTAAAATGTTCTCCTAAAACGAAACATTTAAATACTAATATACGATATTCTTTCAATGCTGACATGACTTCAGCGAATGTTCATAGTTATTTTACTGTCTATCAGTCTCTTAATTCTAGGATAGAAATAGTCGTTGGAGGAAGATATGAAGATAAGTTTCTTTTTGACAAAGGTTGGTTTCTGAAATTAAGACAGATTTATATTGATCACACTGGAGATATAGCTCTTCATATCAGGTCAGACATAAAAAAATTATGAAAGAAACAGGCAAAAGACTTCAAGATGAAGTGCTGAATGGAAAAGTATGGGAAGATTTTTGTGATGAACTTAAAGCGGCTGGATCAATTGTTTCTGAACAAGAACTTGATAAACCTATACTAGATAAGGTAGAGGGTTATAGATATTTAACCAGACTTTTAAGACTTGCTTTAGATATGGCTTTAGAAAAAAGTGATCCATATTTCCCAGAGTTTTATAGTCTTTCTCATGAAACGGCAAAAATAGGTGCAGATAATCCAGATAATTTATACCAGAATGCAAGTATTGATGGTTTATTAAGATATAGAGTTTGGGGAAATAAAGGATCAGTTCATTATTTAAGCTTTGGTACCAAGGCAAATCGTTATGCTGAAGATGGCACTATGGCTACAACTGGCGAGTTAGATTCAGAAAAAATAGATTTTGATAAAGATGGAAATTTTGAGATTATCTTAAAACAAGACTCAGAACAAAAAAATTGGCTTCCAATGGAAACAGACTCAAATCTACTAATTGTTAGGCAATCCTTTTTAGATAAGACAAAAGAAGTTCCAGCCTCAATTAACATTGAATGCATAAATACGAATAAAAAACCTCCAGCTCTAAGTAAAGAAAATCTTAATCAAGGTCTAAAAAAAACAGTAAACTTTATTAAAGGAACCGCAACAACTTTTAAGACTTGGACAAATATTTTTGAAGAAAATCCCAATAAATTTTCTTCAATAGATCAATCTATGTTTCAGAAAGCCGGTGGCGATCCTAATATTTATTATTTGCATGGTTATTGGGAGTTAAAGGATGATCAAGGATTACTAGTTAAAACTAAAATACCTATTTGCGATTATTGGAATTTTCAATTAAACAATTTCTGGATGGAGTCCCTAGACTATCGTTATTTTGATATTTGTCTTAATAATGCTAATGCTAAATTGGAACCGGATGGATCGTTACTAATCTTAATTTCAAGGAAAGATGTAGGATCTAATAATTGGGTCGACACAGCTCATCATTCATCAGGTACTATGCTTCTTAGGTGGGTAAATTCTAGTTCTTTTCCGGTACCTGAAACTCAGTTGATTAATTTAAAGGACTTGTAGATTGCCTAAGCTCAGTCTAAGTCATAATTTTCTTCTTGATCAAGCTAGTTCATTAGTAGGATTAAGTAATTTTGGTGACACGATTCATCTAGAAGGGCTAGAACAGCTCTGTTGGAGTCTTAATGAAGAGGCCAACTTAAACGATGTTGGCCACGCTTCTCAAATTTCAAGAATAACAGGAATCTTAGTAAATAGATTACTTTTAGAAGAAGATTTCAAGAATAACTCAATAGCTAAAGAAATAATTAAACCTCCTATTGTAATCGTAGGCCTTCCAAGGACTGGAAGCACTTTAGTTCATAGATTATTGTCCAGTGACCCTGATCATACTGCAATGATTTGGTGGGAAGGTCGTTATCCATCCAGATTAAAGAATGAGAAGAAGGGGAATCCTCAAGAAAGAATATCTATGGCTAAACAAGAGGTAGAAATTATGATCAAAGCTTCCCCTGATTTAATGAAAATCCATCCTATGGATGCTATGGCACCTGATGAAGAGATATTATTATTAGAGCATGGATTTTTCAGCACTGTACCTGAGTCTTTTATGAACGTGCCTACATACTCAAAATGGGTTGAATCCCAAGACCATACACATTCTTATGAGTACCTAAAAAAGATGTTAAAATACCTACAGTGGCAAAATGATCTTAGATCTAATAAATCTTGGGTTTTAAAAACTCCTCACCATACAGCATATGTAGAGAACATAATGAAAGTATTTCCTGGAGCTCTTTTTATTCAAACACACAGAAATCCATTACAGACCATTCCTTCTTATTGTTCAATGGTTGCAACTTTAGCAGAACCTTTGTCAGATGAATCTCAATCCAAGAGATTAGGGCAGCATTGGGAAAAAAAACTTTCTAGAGCGTTGAATCATTGTATGGATATTTCTCGAGCCTTTCCAGATCAGTTCTTAAATCTAAATTACGAAGATTTAGTTTCAAACCCTATGGAAGAGATAAATAAAATCTATGATTTCATTGGCAAGCCTTTTAGTCATAAAGCTAGTAAGGCCATGAAATTATGGCGAGAAGAAAATACTAAAGATAAGCATGGTAAACATAAATATGTTTCAGAGGATTATGGTATCAGCAACAAAGAAATCAAGGAAGATTATGCAATTTACATCAATAGATATATTAAGGACTGATTATAACTTTTGAAATAAGTAATCATTCCAGTAGAACTTTAATTTTTGTTAGGCATAAATTAAGATATACGGAAAAGTTTTTTTCGTATATAAAGGCAAAAATAAACAGAAAAAATTATGAAAATATTAGTTATGGGCCTTCCAGGAAGTGGTAAAACTTATCTCGCTGAGAGGCTTCAACCACTTATAAGTTCTGCTTGGTACAATGCTGATAAAGTGAGAGAAATGGCAGGAGATTGGGATTTTTCTGACGAAGGAAGAGAAAGACAAAGCCTAAGAATGAAAACTTTCGCGGATTTTGAGCAAACTCATGGCAGGCATGTGGTATGTGATTTCGTATGTCCAACAGATCAAACAAGAAAAATATTTGGTCCTGATATGATAGTTTGGATGGACACTATATCTCAAGGAAGATATGAAGACACAAATAAAGTTTTTAAAGGCCCTTTAGAAAGTGATTTTCGATTTACTGAAATGAATGATGAAAATCATATTATTGTAGCTGATAAGGTTAATAGCTATGCTTGATTCTAGAAAAGCAAATCAATGGTGAGTAGTATTTATCTTAGAGAACCTTTTTTGAGATATCATGGATTCTAAGAACAAAAGGAAATATAGGATATGAAAGTAAAAAGTTTAGCTTATGTCGGTATTGAAACAAAAGAATTTGATTCTTGGAATAGTTTTTCTTCGGATGTTTTGGGATTAATGCCAGCTGATTCATCAAATGATTTTCTAAAGTTTAAATTAGATGATCGTTCGTTTAGGATAGCTATCCATAAAGGAAAAGAAGAGAAATTAAAATATGTAGGCTTTGAATTAAGAAATAAATCTCAATTTCATGAAGCAAAAAAAGAACTTAAAAAATTAAAAATTCAATTTTCTGAAGCCGATAAAGAAGGTTGTATTTTTAAAGATGTCAAAGAGATGATACATTTTCATGATCCCATAGGAACTCAAATTGATCTTTTTTATGGTAGAACATTAGATTATCAGAAATTTATATCTCCAGTTGGAGTTACAGGCTTTGTAACAGGAGAGATGGGTTTGGGTCATGTGGTCTTACCTACATTAAACCTTAAAGAAAACTTTAACTTTTACACAAATGTTTTAGGTTTTGCTGAAACAGACTTTATGACATTTACTATGGGTGAGGGTGATCAAGCTATGGAGGCTTCGTTGCATTTCTTGCACTGTGATAATCCTAGACATCATAGTGTTGGTTTATTTCAAGCTCCAGATCCAACCGGATTGATTCATCTTATGTTAGAAGTAAAAACTTTAGACGATGTAGGTTATGCACTGGATAGGGCTAAAAGAGCCGGTGTACACTTACAATCTTCATTGGGAAGACATTCAAATGACAAGATGGTTTCCTTTTATATGGTAACCCCAGGCGGGTTTGCCATAGAGTATGGCTTTGATGGATGGCAGGTAGATTGGGATGAGTTTACGCCAACCATTAGTCATGCCCCAGACTTATGGGGTCATGAATATAATCCATAAGCTCTATGACTAAAATAATTGGTTCAAAGGATATCATATCCCATATAAGAAGCGGGATGACAATAGGTATTGGTGGTTGGGGTTCTAGAAGGAAGCCAATGAGCTTAGTAAGAGAATTACTAAAAAGTGATGTTGAAGATTTAACCATAGTTTCTTATGGCGGACCAGATGTTGGAATGCTCTGTTCGGCTAAGAAAGTTAAGAAGTTAATTTTTGGATTTGTCTCAATGGAAACTACTCCTCTAGAATCTCATTTTAGGAAAGCTAGACAAGAAGGCTCCATAGAAGTAATGGAACTGGATGAAGGTTTATTACAATTTGGTTTGATAGCAGCAGGTATGAGGCTCCCATTCTTTACTACAAGAGTAGGTTTAGGTAGCGATATTCTTAGTTTAAATCCTGAAATCAAAACTATTTCTTCTCCTTATAAAGATAATGAAACTTTGGTAGCCATGCCAGCTATTGAATTAGATGTAGCATTAATTCATGTGCATGAATCAGATGATTTAGGTAATACTTTCATTTATGGACCAGATCTATTTATAGATGACAAATTCGTTAGAGCCGCTTCAAAGACTTTTATTTCAACAGAGAGAATTATTAAAACTGATGAAATAGATAAAAATAAGTCTATGTTTAATTGGTTTGAAAGAAGTTTAGTTACTGGAGTTATTGAATCTCCTTACGGAGCTCATCCTACAGCTGCGACACCAAATTATGGATTTGATAAAGAACATTTAAGTAATTATTCTAAAGCCACTGACCAAATTGAATGGGAAGCTTATTTTGAAAATTATATTAGCTTAGATCATGAATCTTACTTAAAAGCAGTAGGAGGAAAAGATCATATTACCTCTCTAGAGGTCCCAGTCTTTTAAATTATGGAGAAACCTTTTTATACTTTATCTGAACTTTGTATTTGTGCTGCTTCTGAAGCATGGAGAGATGGAGGAGAAGTTCTTGCTACAGGTATAGGCTTAATTCCTAGATTGGCAGCAAGTTTAGCAAAGATGACACATAGTCCAGAATTGATGATGACTGATGGGGAAGCATATTTAGTTTCTGAACCTGTTCCAGTAGGTCCTAGGGGCAACTACCACCCAAAAATAGAAGGTTACATGAATTATTCAAGAGTTTTCTTGAATATAGGTATTGGACATAGACATGCTATGACAGGGCCAGTACAAATGGATAAATACGGACAAACAAATATTAGTTTTATTGGAGATAATCATTTATCCCCTAAAGCTCAACTTTTGGGAGCAAGAGGTTTCCCAGGAAATACCATAAATCATACAAATAGCATGTTCTTTCCTAATCATAATAATAGATGTTTTGTTGGCAATGAAGTAGATATGGTCTCAGGAGTAGGTTATAACCCTTCAAAAAAACTAAAAGGTATGAAATCTGAATTTATTAATTTAGGTCTCATAATTTCTAATTTATCAGTGATGGATTTCAAAGGTCCGAATAATCAGATACAAGTAAAGTCTTTACACCCCGGAGTGGAAATACAAGAAGTGATTGACAATACTGGGTTTGAATTACTTCATGATAAATACGTAGTAACCCCCACACCCTCAAATGAGCAGTTGTCAATAATTAGGGATTTCTTGGATCCTCATAATTTAAGAGAACAAGCTCTTCCAGATAGATCAGATAAATAGGAATAATAATGGCAAAAAAGAAAAAAAATTTAGTTCTATATAAGCGAAAAGGACCAATAGCAGAAATAACTTTGAATAGACCTGAATATAGCAATGCGCAGAATGGAGATATGACTTACCAAATTGACGATGCATTTAGAAAATCTATGAATGACGATAAGGTCAAGGTCATTATTTTAAGAGGTTCTGGTAAGCATTTTTGTGCTGGTCATGACATTGGCACTCCAGATAGAGATTTAGATAAGTCTTATGATATTAAGTCTATGTGGTATGACCACACTAAAAAAGAAGGAGGAGAATTTTATTACGCCAGAGAACAAGAAATTTATTTGGGTATGTGTAGAAGATGGAGAGAAATCCCTAAACCAACGATAGCTATGGTGAATGGTGCATGTATTGCCGCTGGTCTAGCTTTGGCTTGGGTTTGTGATCTAATTATAGCTTCGGACGATTCTTTTTATTCTGATCCAACTTTGAAGATGGGCTTACCTGGAATAGAGTATTTTGGTCATCCCTTTGAGTTAAATCCTAGAATTGCTAAGGAATTTCTTTTTTTAGGAGAGCGTATGACTGCAGAAAGGGCTTATCAGATGGGTATGTTAAATAAAGTCGTGCCACTTAAAGATTTAGAAAAAGAGACATATGAAGTAGCTTCTCGTTTAGCAGAAATTCCTTCTTTAGCTGTTACTTTAACTAAACAATCTATAAATCAGATAGAAGATTTACAAGGTCATAGATCAGGAATGGATGCAACATTTGGTTATCATCACTTTGCGCATACACATAATGATTTAGTTTCAGGAGAATATTTAGCTGGTTTTGATGCAAAAAAGTTAGCTAAAAAGACTAAACAGCAAGAAAAAGGAAAAAAACTAACTAAGTAATTCCAAATAATTATGGATTTTTTGAGAACTAATCTTTGTGATTCATTAAATTGTAAATATCCAATAATCCAAACAGCTATGGGATGGGTGGCTACCCCAGATCTAGTTATAGCCAGTATAGAAGCTGGCGCTTTTGCTTTTTTAGCTGGTGCTGTGATGGATATTAATGAAGTAGAGTCCGCAATAGAGAATATACAAAATAGGTCAGATAAATCCTTTGGTCTGAATTTTCATTTCTTTCAAAAGGATGCTGATCAGATTGTAGATTTAGCCATAAAAAAAAATCTCAAAGCTGTTAGTTATGGCAGATCACCAGACAAAAAATTAATTGAAAAGCTTAAAGAGGCTGGAATTTTATGTGTACCGACTGTTGGTGCTTTGGATCATGCACTTAAAGCAGAGTCCTTAGGAGCAGATATATTGGTTGTTCAAGGAGCAGAAGGAGGAGGTCATACAGGAAAAGTTCCAACTAATGAGTTATTACCCCAAGTCATTGAAGAAGTTAATATTCCAGTGGTAGCAGCAGGTGGATTTAAGGATGGGCTTGGACTTCGAAGAGCTATATCTTTTGGAGCAGTAGGCATAGCTATGGGTACAAGATTTATGATGACAAGTGATAGCCCAGTGCCTAGAAAGACCTTAGAAAGATATTTAGAAGCCAAATCTTCTGATATTGTTGTAACTAAGAAATTTGATGGCCTACCTCATAGATTGATAAATAATAAGTTGATCATGAAAGTAAATGAGAGCAGCTCAATCGGGCTATTAATGTTTGCATTAAAAAATGGATTTAAATATAAAAAGATGACAAATGCTTCTTATATGGATTTATTAAAAGTAGGATTTGCTCTTTTCAAATCAGATCCTCTTAAACCAGCTCAAACATTAATGGCAGTTAATTCTGCTGTTATAATTCAACAAGCAATGGTAAATGGTTTGCCAGAGAAAGGGGCTATGCCAAGTGGAACAATTGCAGGCGAAATTAATGAATTACTTAGTTGTGATGAGTTAATGAAGTCTATAATAAGAGAAGCAAAAGATATTTAAAAAACATGACATATAAAATGAATTTAGATAATGGCATAGCAGAATTATGTTTAGATTATCCACCAGTAAATGCTTTTAATGGCCAAGGTTGGATAGATTTATCGAAGGAAATAAACAATCTCTCTAGTAATGATGAGGTTAGAGTTGTCATAATAAGATCTAATGGAAAAGGATTTTGTGCGGGAGTTGATATAAAAGAACTTGCAGAGGATTCAAATAAAATTGTTGAAGTGAATAGAGGATGCTATGAAAGCTTCAAGGCAGTTAGAGCTTGTAATGTTCCAGTAATTTCAGCTGTCCATGGATTCTGCTTAGGAGGTGGAGTTGGGTTAGTGGGTGCAAGCGATATTATCATTGCTTCAGATGATGCATATTTTGGTCTTCCTGAAGTTGATAGAGGCGCATTAGGAGCAGCTTCTCATCTAGCTAGAATGTTTCCTTTACAACATGTCAGAAGAATGATGTTTACAGCAGAACCAATTGATGCCATGGAAGCCTATAGATTAGGGGCATTAGAAAAAGTAGTTTCAAAAGACAATTTATTATCAAGTGCTATGAGCTTGGCAAATAAGATAGCCGAAAAGAGCCCATTAGCTATTCGTTTAGCTAAGGAATCCCTAAATGGTATTGAGTCTCATGATGTAGATAAAAGTTATTTATATGAACAAGGGTTTACACTAAAGCTTTATGAATCTGATGACTCAACAGAAGCTAGAAAAGCTTTCGTAGAAAAAAGAGAAGCAGATTTTAAAGATTAAATTTATAAATGGATTTAAAATTTAGTAAAAAACATCAAGATTTTCGAAAAGAAGCAAGAGCTTGGTTTAAAAAAAATAAACCAGAGATTAAATTACCCTCTTTCGATACTCCAGAAGGCTTTGAAATACATAGAGATTGGGAAAGAAAATTGTCTCAAGGAAAATGGACGGCAGTTACTTGGCCAAAAAAATTTGGGGGTCGAGGTGCAGATTTAATTGAATGGCTAATTTTTGAAGAAGAGTATTACTCATCTGGTGCGCCTGGCAGAGTTAATCAAAATGGAATTTTTTTATTAGGGCCTACATTGATCGATTATGGTACCAGCAAACAGCAGGATCGTTTCTTGCCTGAAATGATAAATGGTAATGAAATCTGGGCTCAGGCTTGGTCTGAACCAAATTCTGGAAGTGATTTGGCTTCATTAGCTTGTAAAGCAGACAGAGTAGGGGATAAGTTTATTTTAAATGGACAAAAGACTTGGTCTTCAAGAGCTGTTTATGCTGATTGGGCATTCGGTCTCTTCAGATCTGAAAAAGGTTCACACAGACATCATGGTTTGAGTTTTATTTTGTTTCCATTGAATACTCCAGGAGTAACAGTCAAACCTATTTCACAATTAGATGGAGAACCAGGCTTTGCAGAGATTTTCTTTGATAATGCAGAAATTTCAACTTCTAATCTTTTAGGTGAAGAAGGTCAAGGATGGGAAATAACTATGGCTACTGCAGGTTTTGAAAGAGGATTAATGTTGAGAAGTCCTGCACGATTTAAGGCTACGGCTTCTGCTCTAGTTGGTCTTTATTTAAAAAACAAGAAAGAAGCTTCATCTGGAGTTAGAGGAAGAGTTGTAGATTGTGTATTAGATGCAGAAGCTTATTCTTTAAATACCTATTGGGCTGCTTCCAAGCTCATGAATGGAGGAGAGATAGGAGCAGAATCAAGCACTAATAAAATATTTTGGTCAGAATTGGATTGTGAAATGTATGATTTAGCTTCATCTTTATTAGGAGCAGAAGCAGCTTTAGGGATAGCGGATAAAGAAGCCAATGATGCTGTTGAATGGATAAAAGGGTTTTTATTTTCATTAGCTGGACCAATTTATGCTGGGACCAATGAGATACAGAGAAATATTATAGCTGAAAGAATATTAGGGCTTCCAAAATAATGGATTTCAGATTTACTGATCAACAGGTTGCTTTTAGAGACACCGTTAAGAGTTTCTTTAAAGATATGTCATCTTCGAATTCAATTAGAGCTCTCTGGAAAGATGCAAAAGGTTTTGATGACAATCGTTGGAAGACTTTAAAGAATCTGGGCGTAATTGGAATGTTAATTGAAGAGGAAGAAGGCGGGTTGGGCCTTAATGATGTAGATTTTGTATTGATAGCTGAAGAGGCTGGATATGCTGCTCTTCCTGAACCCCTTATTGATGTTGGATGGATTACAGCTTCATTACTTAAGGAGCTCCCGAATAATTATAAAGAAAATTGGAAAGCAAAATTAGCTAATGGAGATTTAATTGCTCTAACAGGATATGAACTAAATAAATTCCTTCCAAGTGCTCATCTAGCAGATATTTTTTTTCTCCAAAGTGGAGATGGTTTACATCTCTTACATCAAGAAGAAGTTAAATTAACAAAAAGGGAAAGTTTGGATCCTTCTTTGAGATTATATTCTTTAGACTGGGCACCTAAGGACTCGCAAAGACTAGTCCATAGGTCTGAAAGTGCAGATATATGGTTAAAGATTTCCAATATTGGAGCTTTGTCAATTGCGGCGCAACAATTAGGTTTAGCTAGAAAAGTTATCGACATGGCTGTTGACTATGTAAAGACGCGAGAACAATTTGGAAAACCCATAGGATCTTTCCAGGCTATAAAGCACCTTCTTGCAGATGTGCAAGTACAAATAGAGTTTGCAAAACCAGTAGTTTATAGGGCAGCTTATTCCTTAGCTCATAATCTACCTGGAAGATACAGAGATGTATCTCATGCTAAATTATCTGCTTCTAGGGCTGCAAGACTTGCAGCAAAAAATTCTATTCAAGCTCACGGTGCAATAGGTTATACATGGGAATCAGACCTTCAGATATATATGAAAAGAATTTGGGTGTTGGATATCATGTGGGGAAATCATTCTTGGCATCAAAATAGGTTAGAAGAAGAAATATTAAATACTAGATCAGAGTTAGGTCTTGGGCAAACTTTCATATAAAGTTGCATTATGTCTGAAGCATTTATAGTAGAAGCGGTTAGGACTCCCGTAGGCAGAAGAAATGGGAGTCTTTCTAATATACATTCTGCAGATCTTGGAGCCCATTCACTAAAGGCCCTTATAGAAAGAGCATCTATTGACTCTTCCATAGTCGAAGATGTTATTT
>TARA_B110000014_G_scaffold239540_1_pt1 | contig 57914 bp, 52 predicted proteins | sample TARA_B110000014 | Tara Oceans TARA_B110000014 (sample SAMEA4396468) | marine metagenome | biome: Westerlies Biome; feature: [MES] marine water layer (ENVO:01000295) within the mesopelagic zone...; material: water (ENVO:00002006), including particulate matter (ENVO:01000060) such... | reverse complement strand
TTCGCGGTCGCTCAGCTCCTGACTGGGTTTGGTGCTTCAATCGCCGGGCGACTACTGGACCGTTGGGGCGGCAAGCTTCTTTTCAATATCCAGGCACTCGCCTCAATACTTCTGTTCGCAGGAAGTTGGACAAACTCTCAAGCGTTATTTGCCATCCTTATTTCAAGCTCTCTTGGCATCATGGCAGCAACGGGCTTCTATCACGTGTCGACCGCCATAGCGGGTCGCGTGGGGCCCTCCAGTCCCGCCAAGTCAATCACCGTGTTGACAGTGATCGGAGCATTCTGCAGTCCAATTTATCTTCCGGTAGGCGCTCTCCTGATCAACTCCGCCGGATGGCGTATCACAATTCGAATATTTGCTGTGTTGGCATTATTCGGAGCACTCCAAGCAGCATATTTTGCCCGTAACGGAGCTTCGGAACAGACCGGTGGGCCCTCTCCTAGGGCCCTCAAAGCCCTAAAAACTGCGATAGGTCGGCCAGCGGTTCGGAGAATGTTGTTGGCGTACGCATTCGCTGGCTTTTCGTTTAGCACCCTGCTCGTTTACCAAGTCCCGATCATGATTGATCAAGGCCTTACGCTAAGCACAGCGGCCGCTGTCGCTGGATTTCGCGGCTTTTGCCAGCTATTTGGGCGGGTAGGGGTTATTGCAGCCTTAGCCAAACAAGAGGCAGCTCGGGCATTACGCATCGGATACTTGATGGCGGCTTCAGGCTCGTTGTTTATTTTGGGCGGAAACATCGGTCTGGGGATCGTGTATGGCGCCTTAGTGGGCGCCAGTTTGGGGGCCTCTACCCCACTTCAAGCAATTCATGCACAGGAGACTTTTGAACCTGAAGACCTCGGATTGCTGATGGGGCTTCAACATTCGGTTTTTGCCTTAGCAGGCGCTGCGGGGCCAGTCGCGGCGGGGGTCGCGGCTGACCTTTCCGATAGTCAGTCTCCTACGGTTTGGATGACAGTCTGTAGCTTGCTCGTCGCAGCGATGCTCTTACAGAGCAAACCTCGCACTCACTGACCTGAAATCGGCAGTTAGTTACCTCGAGGTTTGTGATGGCGAGCGCGTTGGGTACTCTTAGGATCGTTCTGCTTGGGCCAACGACGTCCCTTCAGCGCCAATAGTCGCTCGAACGCTTGAAACTTCCGGACGTCACCAATGCACGAAATTCCCCTTAATCAACGAGGGCTACCCACAGCTCAAGGTCTCTACGACCCCAGGTATGAGCATGACGCTTGTGGGGTGGCATTCGTGGTTGACATGCACGGCCGCGCTTCTCACGAAATGGTGCAACGCGGCCTCGACTGCTTGTACAAATTAGACCACAGGGGTGCCACGGGAGCAGAAGAAAACGTAGGAGACGGGGCAGGAATTCTTATTCAGCTTCCCGACTCTTTTTTCCGCCAAGTGTCCGACCTCGATCTTCCCGAAGCGGGTTTCTATGCAGCAGGCATGGCTTTTCTCCCTCGCGAGGATCCGGAAGCTGCAGCGTCTTCAATCGAATCTTTAGTAGAAGAGGAGGGACTCCGAACTATCGGCTGGAGAAACGTTCCGACGGTCAGTTCCTCGTTGGGAACATTTGCCACCGACGCAATGCCCGATTTTCGAATCCTCTTTATCGCCGGCCCAAAGGACAAGCCTGTTGCGGGCTTAGAACTTGAGCGCATGACCTTTGTCCTGCGTAAACGCATCGAACATGAAATGCAGCCATCGGTATATTTCCCTTCACTTTCGTCTCGCACCTTCGTTTACAAGGGGATGCTGACATGCGATCAACTTCCAGTTTTCTTTCCCGATCTCACAGACGAAAGATTGAAGAGTGCGCTCGCGCTGGTTCACTCTCGATTCAGCACAAATACCTTTCCCTCCTGGCCTCTGGCTCACCCTTATCGACTGATCGCACACAACGGCGAAATCAACACGGTGATGGGGAATCGAAACTGGATGCACGCTCGGGAAGGAACGCTAGCCACTGACGCATTTGGTGAATCTCTAGGGCGCGCTCTTCCGATAATGACACCTGACGCATCCGATACTGCCAGCTTTGACGAAGCGCTCGAACTGATCCAACTGGGCGGGCGCAGTCTCCCCCACGCGGTACTCATGATGGTGCCCGAAGCGTGGGAGAACCACGAACGCCTACCCCAGTGGAAGCGTGATTTTTACGAATTTCATGCATCACTAATCGAACCCTGGGACGGACCAGCGTCAATTGCTTTCACCGACGGAACCGTTATCGGTGCCGTCCTAGATCGAAACGGGCTCCGACCATCCCGTTTTTGGGTGACGGAGGAAGGTCTCGTTGTCATGGCATCCGAGGTCGGGGTCCTCGATCTTGACCAAAGCACAGTGATTCAAAAAGGGCGACTGCAACCAGGCAAAATGTTTCTTGTTGACACTGCTGAGGGAAGAATCGTCGGCGACGAGGAAATTAAGCAAACGCTCGCTGACGCTGAGCCCTACGGAGAGTGGCTCCAAGAAGGACTCGTGCATTTGGATGATCTTCCGAACCGTTACCTCCTGACACCACAACATTCATCTGTCGTGAAGAGGCAACGCACCTTTGGTTTCACTGAAGAGGAGCTCAGGATTCTCCTCGCACCGATGGCTCGCACCGCAGCCGAACCAATTGGCTCCATGGGCACCGACACCCCCATCGCCGTGCTCTCCAAGCGATCACGTTTGATATTTGACTACTTCTCTCAATTGTTCGCTCAAGTCACGAACCCCCCTCTTGACGCGATTCGCGAGGAGCTGGTGACGTCGACCTCCTCATTTTTGGGACCAGAAAGCAACTTGCTTGAACCAGGTCCCGAATCGTGCAAGCAAATCGTCGTTCCCCACCCCGTACTCTCCAACGAAGACCTCGCCAAAATTCTGTACCTCAATGAGGGCGGCGACTACCCCCAGTTCAAATCTTTCGCTATAGATGGCCTGTACCCAATCGCCGAAGGTGGCGATGGCATGCGCATGGCCATAGAAGAGATCAGAACCAAGGTCTCTGATGCGATAGCCAACGGCGCCAAAATTATTGTTTTATCGGATCGATACAGCAACGAACAAAACGCTCCCATTCCTTCGCTTCTGTTGACCGGTGCAGTCCATCATCATTTGGTGAGAGAACGGACTCGCACCAAGGTCGGCCTCATCGTCGAATGCGGCGATGCTCGAGAGGTTCATCACATGGCGTTGCTTCTCGGCTACGGCGCCGGCGCAATCAATCCCTATCTCGCTATCGAATCTATTGAAGATTTCGTTGAGCAGGGAGTGATCAACGAAGTTGACGCAAAGACCGCCGTCCGCAACTACATCAAAGCTTGTTCAAAAGGCGTCCTCAAAATTATGTCCAAAATGGGCATCTCCACTGTGGCCAGCTACACCGGAGCTCAGGTCTTTGAATGCGTTGGGCTATCTAATCAAGTAGTTGATGATTACTTCACCGGTACGGCGTCGAAACTCGGAGGAATCGGGCTCGACATCATTGCTGAAGAGGTCGCTCTTCGACATCGCTTTGCCTACTTAAAAAACCCCGAAGGAGCGGCGCATCGTGATCTGTGGTCGGGGGGTGAGTACCAATGGAGACGCGAGGGCGAATACCACCTATTCAATCCAGAAACCGTGTACAAGCTGCAACACGCCACAAGGACCGGCCAATACGAAGTCTTTAAGGAATATACGACGCTAGTCAACGACCGTTCCGAACAACTAGCCACGCTCCGAGGACTCTTCAACCTCACTCCCGCCAAAACTGGCTCTATCGCTCTTGACGAAGTTGAACCTGTTAGCGAAATAGTGAAGCGTTTCTCCACGGGGGCGATGAGCTACGGGTCCATTTCAGCTGAAGCGCATGAGACTCTGGCGATAGCGATGAACCGTCTCGGCGGTAAATCAAATACCGGCGAGGGCGGCGAAGACCCAGAGCGGTTTGTTCCAGATAGCAACGGTGACTCCCGACGATCAGCGATTAAGCAAGTGGCATCTGGCCGCTTTGGGGTCACCTCGGAATACCTAGTGAACTCCGACGACATCCAGATCAAAATGGCCCAAGGTGCCAAACCGGGCGAAGGTGGCCAGCTGCCAGGCCCAAAGGTCTGGCCGTGGATCGCTAAGACCCGCCATTCCACGCCTGGAGTTGGATTGATCTCTCCCCCACCGCATCACGACATTTACTCAATCGAAGATCTCAAACAACTGATTCACGATCTCAAGAATTCAAACCCTGAGGCTCGTATCCACGTCAAACTTGTTGCCGAGGTAGGCGTAGGCACCGTTGCAGCAGGGGTATCAAAAGCAAAAGCAGATGTTGTCCTTATCTCGGGGCATGATGGCGGAACGGGCGCCTCACCACTGACGTCGCTCAAACATGCAGGCGGCCCTTGGGAACTTGGATTAGCCGAGACTCAACAAACTCTTCTGATCAACGGATTGAGAGACCGGATAGTCGTGCAGACTGATGGTCAACTCAAGACCGGCCGCGACGTCATGGTCGCCATGCTCTTAGGTGCCGAAGAGTTTGGGTTTGCGACGGCTCCCCTCGTTGTCTCGGGATGCATAATGATGCGGGTCTGTCATCTCGACACTTGCCCAGTCGGAGTCGCTACCCAAAATAAGGAGTTGCGTTCTCGCTACACCGGCAAAGCAGAGTTCGTGATCAACTTTTTTGAATACATTGCCCACGAGGTCCGTGAATATCTTGCTGAGCTTGGCTTCCGATCGATTGAAGAAGCCATTGGCCGTGTCGATTGCTTGGATATAGATCAAGCTGTCGATCACTGGAAGGCCGACGGTCTGGATCTCAGCCCCATTCTCCATATACCCATTTCACCCTGGGAACAAGATCGCTTCTGTTCTAAGCAACAAGAACATGGCCTACAAAAAGCCCTCGATCAACACTTGATAGAACAAGCCCAGGAGGCCATCAAAACTGGGGCTTCGGTAGAGATAACGTCCCCTATCTCCAACGTAAACCGCACCGTCGGCACTCTCCTTGGGCATCACGTGACTAAAGCTCATGGGGGCCAGGGCCTGCCAAAAGACACCATCACAGTTAACCTGACCGGCTCCGCAGGTCAGAGTTTTGGTGCTTTCGTTCCGAGTGGAATTACGTTGCGCTTGTCTGGAGACGCTAACGACTACCTGGGTAAAGGCCTTTCGGGTGGACGAATCGTGGTTCGCCCGCCAATTGATTCAGCAACCGAGTTCGTCGCAGAGGAAAACGTGATCGCGGGCAACGTGATCCTCTACGGAGCAACAAGCGGCGAGGTTTTTATAAGAGGAACAGTTGGGGAACGCTTCTGCGTTCGTAACTCTGGAGCAACAGCTGTTGTGGAGGGAGTCGGGGACCATGCTTGTGAATACATGACTGGGGGCGAGGTTGTTGTTCTGGGACCGACGGGCAGGAACTTTGGAGCTGGTATGTCTGGAGGCGTTGCGTTCATCTATGACCACGAAGATGAATTTCATCGAAGTTTGAATACCGAAATGGTGGACTTAGAGACCTCTATAGATGACGAGGATGCCGACTTTCTTCGTGAGGTCATTCGCCGTCACCGCGACGAAACGGGGTCCGAAGTCGCTTCAGCAATTCTCGATCGCTGGCATCAACAGGTGAGGTATTTCAAGAAGGTCATACCCAAGGACTACAAACGTGTCATCGAAGCCATAGCCACCGCTGAAGAACACGGACAAGATGTCGAAGAGGCCGTGATGGCTGCGGCGAAGGGATGAACACGATGTTCCAATGGGCGACGGTTGACCAATTCTCGACAAGAACGTTGTGTGAGCAGAGAGACCAAATCCGATATGACTGATATCCGTGGGTTCTTAAAACATGGCCGAGAAACACCTTCCCGAAGGCCTGTTCCTGTGCGTCTCTTGGATTGGCATGAGGTGTATGAAGAGTTTGATAAAGGCAGTTTGCAGAACCAGGCAAGCAGATGCATGGACTGTGGAATTCCATTTTGCAACAACGGATGCCCTCTCGGAAATATCATCCCCGATTGGAATGACCTGGTGTACCGGGACCGCTGGCGAGACGCAATCGACCGCCTGCACGCCACAAATAATTTCCCTGAGTTCACTGGACGGCTTTGTCCGGCTCCTTGCGAAGGCGCATGCGTACTGGGAATCAATCAAGACCCGGTAGCTATCAAACAAATTGAAGTGACAATTATCGACCACGCCTTCGAAATGGGCTGGGTGGAACCAGTGCTTCCGACCATTCTCTCGGGTAAGTCTGTCGCCGTCGTCGGCAGCGGACCAGCCGGCCTCGCCGCTGCACAACAGTTGACACGCGCGGGCCACTCCGTTGTCGTTTTCGAAAGAGCCGATCGGATCGGCGGTTTACTTCGTTACGGCATCCCAGAATTCAAAATGGAAAAGCGTCACATCGATCGTCGAATCGAACAGATGGAACAGGAAGGGACCGAATTTCGGACGGGGATCGACGTCGGTGTCGACATAAGTGCCGGCGAACTTCGACAACAATTTGATGCTGTAGTGCTCGCCGGTGGTGCAACCCAGTGGCGGGATCTCCCAATCGAAGGCAGAGAACTCACTGGGGTCTACCAAGCAATGGAATACCTTCCCTGGGCTAATCGCGCTCAGCAAGGCGACTTTGCGGCTGAAGAGGCGCCAATCTCGGCGGCCGGAAAGAAAGTGGTCATCATCGGAGGAGGCGACACTGGGGCTGACTGCCTGGGCACAGCGCATCGGCAAGGCGCTGCTTCAGTTCACCAATTCGAAATTATGCCCTGCCCTCCCGATGAGCGCTCGACAGGCAATCCTTGGCCAACATTCCCAATGACATTCAAAACCACGTCAGCTCACGAGGAGGGTGGAGAACGGGTCTACTCGGTCAATACTGACAAATTTCTCGGTGATGCAGTTGGTAATTTGCGCGCGTTGGCAGCCCATGAGGTTCAGATGGTGGATGGTCGTTTCACAAAGGTCGAAGGCACAGATTTTGAACTAGCGGCTGACCTGGTCTTTTTAGCGATGGGTTTCACCGGACCCGAACAGGGAGGTTTACTCGAACAGCTCGACATTGAGTTAGACGAGCGCGCCAATGTCGCTCGAGATGATAATTTCGCTACGAATAAAGACCACGTGTGGGTGTGCGGCGATATGGGAAGAGGACAAAGCCTCATCGTTTGGGCCATAGCCGAGGGCCGGTCATGCGCAGCGGCGGTTGATGCTTCGCTGACAGGTTCGACGTCATTAATGTCTCCTGTGACCCCCACTGACCGGCCGTTACTTTGATGAATAGAACTCATGAACGACTTACACGTTGACGGAGAGCGCCTTTGGAGGGCCCTTCACCAGCTCGCTGAGATCGGTGCAACAGAAGCGGGCGGGGTTGCTCGGGTCGCGTTAACAGACCTAGATAAATTAGGGCGCGACCAGTTCGTGGAGTGGGTTACCGAAGTCGGATGCAGCGTGCACATAGATCAAATGGGCAACCTGTTCGCCCGGCGCGAAGGGGCAGAGGCCGACCGAAAACCCGTCGTTATCGGGAGTCATCTTGACACCCAACCTACGGGTGGAAAATTCGACGGCTCCTACGGGGTTATGGTCGGTTTAGAAGTACTACGGGTCCTACACGAGGCTGACCACCGAACGCTTGCGCCGATTGAAGTGGTGTCCTGGACTAACGAGGAGGGCGCGCGCTTCCCACCAGCAATGCTGGGATCGGGTGTATTTGGCGGTGCCTTTTCGCTAGAAAGCGGACTAGGGGCTGTGGACCCCGATGGCACCACCCTCGGCGATGAACTACTCAGAATTGGCTATTCAGGTCCCCAACTTTGTGGCGGTAGACCGGTCGGCTATTACATTGAGCCGCACATAGAACAGGGACCCATCCTGGAAGCTTCAGAGCACCCAATCGGTGTTGTGACCGGGGTTCAGGGCATCAGATGGTACGACGTGTCGATCAACGGCACCGAGGCGCACGCCGGCACAACCCCAATGGACCGACGGACTGACGCCATGCTGAGCGCCGCTGAGTTAGTGATGGAGATAAACAAAATTGCGACACGACGCGCCGATGGGCGCTCAACCGTTGGGGTTTTTAACTCCACTCCAGGTTCGCGTAACACTGTGGCGGGCTCCGTCAATTTATCCGTCGACCTTCGCCACCCCAACGCCGAGGAACTACTCCACATGAGTAACGAATTACTCGTTGTCGCCGAGAATCTCAGCCCGGCTGCGTCGGTTGAGGAAATCTGGTATTCACCACCCATCACGTTTGACGAGCGAATCGTTGCAAGAATTCGTGAGAGCGCTTCTGCGGCGGGTCATCAACCGGTGGATATTGTTTCCGGCGCAGGTCACGATGCTGTGTACTTAAGTGCAGTGGCTCCCACAGGAATGCTGTTTATTCCTTGTAAGGACGGTCTGTCACACAACGAAGCTGAGAGTATCTCTCAAGCACATTCGGCCGCTGGGGCAGAAGTAACTCTTCAAACTGTCCTCCTCCTAGCAGACGAAAATACGGTCGTTGCCCACTGACAGTGTGCAAGTGTTTTCCTCAGTTCACAGTTCTGCCTTCGTCTAAATAGGTTGCGAGTTTTTCGAGCGCGCCAGGCATCGATTCGCGAAGCCGACGCAACAAATCATCGCCGCTAGGACCTGCGCTTTGACGGGGCGCCCCCCTGCCCGAAAAGCCATCCAACCGCGCATTAGAAAGCCAGGTCTTGAGTCCTGGGTCCGCATTCCATCTAATCGAGTTGAGCGCATTTTCCATTGTGGTTCGGACCCAGTCCAACGTGTCATCAGGATGAGGCACGACTTTGCATAGTTCATTCTTGACGACTTCGCCTTCATAGGTCGCCTCAACATGGGCGATGAACGCGGCACTGAAAACTTGTTGGCAAGTGCGCACCGTTTGCAGGGTCAAAAGACCACCTTCAAAGATTGGCCGGATAGGTCGCCGGGCCAGACCATCGGCTGTGCAATCCACATGAACGGTATTAGGGCTCGTCGGAATACTTGCATCGTCAAGGTCGATGCGGTGTAACCCGATCTGTTGCACGCGTCCACGACGAACGACGTTGCGTATTCGTTGTAGCTCATGCAGTTCAGCCAATGTAACTGTGCAGCATCGGTACATCGTTGGACGCACGGCAGGATCCAGTTGGAGTAGGACCCCTTTTTCGAGTAATCGATCAAACATCTGATCCAACGACACAGAGGCTGCAGCGATCTCCATCGTTTCAACCTGGCGGAGCATGACACGGTCCGCGAACTCAGGTCCAGGTTGGATATACGCCCGATCTAACATCCACTGGTCGCGGGGCACGACCCATCGAATCGTCTTTGGGTTCACATTGTTGTTGAGTAGCCAAAGGCACGAATCGATGGCTGTTTTCCCTCCGCCAATAACGACGTAGCCATCCGGGGTATTTGTGATGTTTGGAAGTTCGTTGGGGGGAACGCAGTGAACTCCCTCCATGACCTCATACTTAGGTGCGGTGACCGCCGGAACAGTCACATTCATATAGGTCGCGTCGACGGTCTTTTGTGCGTCTACGACGACCTCAGTGCCCGCAATGAGGTCACGAATTCGCCCATGTCCGAGGTATTCGGATGTTGGCATGTATCGGACTCGACCGGTCGGCAAGAACTGTTGATACATCACTTGATCGAAGTAAGCGACCACCTCGGTCCCCGACGCAAGTTCGTATAAACCCGCGTTACCACCCACGAAGTCTTTAGTGTCGTTTCCCAGATCTCGCGAATTAACCCCGTAGAACGACGAGGGTTGGTGAAGTCGAACGAATGGGTAGGAATCATTCCAGTGACCACCAGGGTGAGAGCGTCGATCAACGATGGTGACGGTTGCATCGGTTTCCGTCATCAGAACATCGGTGAATGCCATGCCCATGGCACCTGCACCAACGACTAAGTAGTCGCTACTGGCCTTTTTATTCATGTTCCGTTAACCGTGGAAGTCCGGTCCAGCCGTTTCGATCTCGAACTGCACGACACATCTCTTATCTTCGTTCATTGCACGCTTGTAGTCGTTCCAATCGGGGTGTTCTCCACTTAAGGTCCGGTAGTAGTCGACAAGATGGTCGATCGCCTCAGGCAGGCTTACCACCTCAGCCCTGCATTGCAATTGGACCCATCGACCCAACCACTTGTCAGGGAACACACAGAGCCACGCAATCGGGTCACGTCGTATGTTTAATGTCTTGATGGCCGTCTCGCGAGTACTCATAACGATCGTGTCGTGAACCACCGCCAGGGTCACCGGCGACATTTGCGGGGCTCCGTCTCTACTTCGCGTAGCCAGAACGGCTCGCGAGTTATCACGCACGTAGTCGAGTCCCTTTTCTATTTCCATCTCGTCATCCTGTCACGAACACCATCTCAAATATTAAATAGTGCCCTATGGTGATTCGATGTCCGGCACGCACCAGCTAGATAGTGGCCGGGGCTGGGTCGTCGCATTCGCAGGTTGCGCGATTAACACGTGGACATTTGGGGTCTTCTACGCCTTCGCAACTGCTTTGGAACAAATGGCTAATGAATTCGACGCTGGCCTATCTGGTATCGCTGCGTTCTTTTCGGTTACAACATTTCTGTTTTTCGCGGTTGGAATCGTCGCTGGTCCTTTAGCCGATCGTTTCGGCGCTCGCCGGCTCGTCGCTCTCGGCGCGTTCCTAATGGGTGGAGGATTGTGGTTCACCGCTCAGGTCGAGTCGCTGGTTACTGGCATTGTGGTCTATGGGCTCGGCGTCGGTTTGGGAATTGGTTGCTACCTAGTTCCGCTCAGCGTTGCGACCGGTGCGTGGTTCGAGAAACATCGGACCGTCGCTCTGGGTATTAACACTGTAGGCATTGGGCTTGGGACTCTGATCTTGGTTCCCGTAGCAGAGTGGCTCATCCGAACTGCAGGATGGCGCAATGCTTTTGAGTTGATGGGGATTGGCAGCGTAATTGTGTACGGGGTCGTGGCGTTAGCTTGCTTTAGGCCTCCTACCCCTCCCGCTTCAGTCGCAGCAAGCATCTTGGCGGCAAGACAAGCAGTGCGAAGATCCGAATTTTGGCGCCTCTACTTCGCTGGGTTCTTGATGTCAGTTGCCTTGTTTGTTCCCTTTGTCTTCTTGGTGCAATACGCCAAGGAGCAAGGTATTGCGTCCAGCACTGCCGCGTTCCTCATCACTTCGCTCGGGTTGGGCAGCGTTATTGGTCGACTTGGGCTCGGCGTCCTTGGGATGCGCTTTGGCGTGCTGCCGTTGGTCATCATGTCCTTCGGTATCCAACCCATTTCATACGCAGTTTGGCTTGTCGCCGGGTCCAACTACTTTCTGCTGCTTCTCTTCGCCGCTTTGTTGGGCGTGGGCTACGGGGGGTTCGTCGCGTTAAGTCCAGTTGCATCAGCAGGCATCTTCGGTCTGGAGGGTTTAGGTGGCATTCTCGGAGTTCAATACACCTCGGCTGGTGTCGGTGCTCTCATCGGGCCAATCAGCGCTGGGGCAGTAATCGATGCCACTGGCTCTTACACCGTCGCCATAGTTGCAGCGATCCTTGTGTCGTCGGCCGCAACTCTCGCCGTTCTTCCGCTTTGGCGACTTGGCGATGGCACACCATCTGAAATAGTCGCTCGTTCCTTCTTATCTCAGCCAACTGTTTGGATGGTCTCTCGCCGTTAAGGCATTTGGGTAAGCGCGTAAACTTCGTAAGTAACGCCGCCTCCGGGATGCAATCTTCCTACCCCGACTCCCTGAACGTTGTTGATCCAACCGTAGCGATCATCACCGGTTTCAAATTGAGGGGCCGATCGAGCAACTCCGAGATTGGGGTCTCCTATGCCTTTGTACTGCATCAAGATGACTGCATCGTCGTCAGTTATTAAAGTCAGCCGAACGTCAAGTTGGAGGCTTCGATCGCTTCGGGCAGTCACCCAGTCACCACCGGGAGATACCACGCGCCCGCTCATTCGTTCGCCGGTAAAGGAACCACCCAGAACCTCGGCAATTATGCGAGTGCCGTGGGGCCCACCCTTTACAACTTGTACCCCTTCTGCGACCTGTAGATCCAACGTAAAGAGGTGTTCTACCTCAAGATGTTCAGTTGCCATAGCGCAAGCCTGACACATTCATGGTCCCATTAGCCGAGATTGAAGAATTCAGCGAGATTTGCCGGCATATCGTCAATGTCGATTTCAAAGAGCTCCAACAGAACCTGGTCAGGGGCGGCGCACATTAAGTAGCGCCAATTACCGAACTCTCTAATGTCGGATCTGAACTCAACTCCGTTGGACGCCATCCGGTCTCGCAAATCTTTGAGATTTTCTACCCGTATTCCTATGTGGTGGTAGGCACCGGTGGAATCACCGCGCGGTCGTTGGTCATAAATGTTGAGGCGCCCCTGCCCGACTTTCATGAAGATGTTTCGGGAGCCACCGAAATCACCGTCGTGGCTCACTACTGCCCCGAGATTTCTTTCCCACCACTCAACGGTGACGGATGCATCTGAAGCGAAGATATGAATGTGATGAAGGTCAAGCATCACCAATACCTACAGGGTTCGCCTGTCAGTGCTCGAGCCTTTGTAAATGATTTCTCTCATGGCATCAGAGGCACGTTTATGAAAGTCCACGGCATTTGCCTCTAAGTCAGCCGAGGGCTGGGGGCAATGCTCAAAATGTCTGTATTGATCTGTGCCACGCACTAACGAGGCACAATCCCACTCGCTAAGTGTTTGTTCGGTGTGTGGTGGCATGTAGTGAAAGGACAGCCCAATTCGTCGGTCATTCGTTTTGTTTGGTCCCGACCCATGAGCCGTTCGAACGTTGTGGAACGAAACCTGTCCGGCTTTCAGCGCCATTGGAACCGTTTCACGTTGCGAAATGTCGATCTCAAGTTCTTGGCCTCGACTCAGGAGATTGTTCTTCGCGTAGGTTTCGGCGTGCTCAATGGTCTCCTTGTGACTGCCAGGAATTACGTTCATACAGCCTGCATCCTCGCTCGCGTTCGAGAGTGCTATCCAGATCGACACCACATCAGAATTAGACAAGCCCCAATATTGGAGATCTTGATGCCAGCCCACGTAGCTAGAGCTTTGCGCTTCTTTTATCCAGAACACTGAGTTCCAACAGAGAATGTTTGGGCCGATCAGATCCTCAACTGCATCCAAGATTCTCTCAGCGCGCATCAGTTGATCAATCCACGGGAACAAGATGTGTGACCCCGACCGTTCGTGCGTGGGTATGGAACCGCCACGAAGCAACTCCCAGGCCTCTAGTTGGTTTCGACACTTATCAGCTTGCTCTGAGGTGAGAAGGTCGACTGGAGACACCCACCCGTCGGCCTCGTATTGCCTGATTTGCTCTTCGGTAAAAACCTTTCCCATGTCATGAGGTTATTCGCTGATCGGCATAGGTGACGCGCTTCCAGCTACCGTCAAGAGCGGTGACGGACATAGATCTGAACGACCCGGCGAGTATTGATGACCCGCATAGCTATTGGTCTCGTTATCGCGACGGGGGACCAGTGCAATGGAGCGATGCTCACCGCGCATGGGTCGTGCTTGGTCACACGGAGCTCAGCGAGGCCTTCCGCGAAGGGCATCTGCTTTCGGCCGATCGGGTCACACCTTTGGAGCGGGTCGCTGCGCACCGTCCTTTGAGCTTCGCCAAGGTTGTAGAACTATTGGGTGGGTGGATGGTTTTTCGCGATCCGCCTTTACACACTCATCTTCGAGACCCTATGCGCAACGTGTTTACGCCTAGGCGAGTCGCGACGCTTGAGGAGATGGTTTCTCAAGTGGTCGACGAAATCGTTGACGGGTTAGGTGATGTAATTGACGTCCGGGAGGACTTCGCTGGTCCATTGCCAGCGTGGGCAATTGCGGCAGTCCTCGGCGTGGAGGCCAGCGACAGAGATCGTTTTCAAGGTTGGTCGGATGATTTGGCGACCATTGTGTTTGCAACCGACCCTCACACCACGGCGCCAGAACAAGCCACTGCGGCGGCTGGAGAGTTCAGTGATTTTTTTCAGCGCCTAATTGACCGCGAACGTATTGAACCCTCAGAAACTCTGATGACTGCATTAGTAAGTGGTGCCGGCGATCAACTATCTGACCTTGAGTTGGTCGGGGCATGCACTCTCATTCTGTTCGCAGGTCACGAAACCACGACTTCTTTGCTCATGAACACAATGGGCTTGTTGGCTACTCGCCCTGACCTGATCGAAGAACTACGAGTTCGAGAATTAGATACCGCTCTTGAGGAACTTCTTCGGGTCCTCGGACCCACGCGAAGCATGTACCGAAAGGTAGCGGTTGCCCATGAGCGAGGTGGGCAAGCGCTCGCTGTGGACGACAACGTCTTGCTTTGTGTGGCAGCCGCCAACCACGACCCCGATGTTTTCGATGAACCAGGCCGCCTGAAGTTGGACCGCGATCCGAATCCGCATTTGACCTTTGGATGGGGCCTGCATCACTGCCTGGGAGCTCACCTAGCGCGCCTTGAGACCCGCTTGGCTCTCAAGGCTTTACTCGGGAGATACCGGACTTTCGAACCAGTCGGGTTCGTGCCGCCAATCGAAGGGACAGTTATTTCGTCGATCCAACAGCCTTTACGAATGAAGCTCTCCTGAGACCGCTGGGAACAAGGTCGGAATGTCCCGGCAATAATTTCCCCGCTCTAAGCTCTCGTATTCAACGAGGGGGCTAAGTGTTAGAGCACATTCGAGTAGTTGATCTCTGCGGAGGCATAAGTCAGTTCGCTGGTCACATTCTGGTGCATCTGGGAGCAGAGGTAATAGCCGTTGAACCCACAGTTGGCGTAGCTACACGACATATGGGTCCATTTGTTGACGATGAACCCGACTTAGACGCCAGTCTTACTCATTGGGCATATAACAGAGGAAAGCATTCTCTGACTCTAAATGTTGAGTCGTCTAAAGATCGCGACAAGTTCCGCGCCCTAGTCGCCAGTGCTGACATCCTCTTCGAAGACTGCCACCCGGGTTATCTCTCGTCGCTTGGCCTGTCGTACGCGGACCTAGCTGAAATTAATTCGGGCCTCATTCATGCTTCTATTACACCCTACGGATCAGAGGGGCCGAGATCACGTTGGCTTGGGACTGACCTCACAGCGGTAGCTGGTAGTGCATTCATGTACGCCAGTGGCGACGCAGATAGAGCTCCCCTTCGCATCGGCTTACCGCACAGCTTTTTGCACGCTTCCGCCGATGCGGCGGCAGCAAGCCTGATTGCGCTGCAAGAGCGGGACCGAAGCGGCGTTGGCCAGCACATTGACGTTTCGGCCCAAGAGTCGGTCACGATTGGCTTTCCTCAGAATGTTGCTCCAATGGAAAATGCATTGGCAGCGGACCGGATCGCCGGAGGAATAAGCCTGGGCGGCATGGATATTCCTTTGTTGTTTCCATGTAGCGATGGATACACAATTTGTGTCATTTTGCCTGGTGTCGCGTTTGCGCCATTTTCGCGTCGCCTGACCGAGTGGCTCAACGACGAAGGGGCCGCTAATGAAAACCTTCTCGCTATCGACTGGGACAACATTGGCGTGCAGCTATTTGCGGGGGAAGTGAGTTTCAGTGTTCTCGTTGCAGCGTTTGAGACCTATGGCAAGTTTCTCGCAACGAAATCGAAAGCTCAACTCTGGGAGGCAGCCCTAAGCCGAAATCTACTTATCACCCCTTCGATGACGATCGCCGACCTGGTGGACTACCAACATCTCAATGCTCGAAACTTTTGGGATCTCCAACCGTTAGAAAATGGAAACACCGCTCAGCACCCGAGCGCATTGGTGAAGTTTCGAAACACCTCCACCGATTTCAGAGGCTCACCACCCAAGCTGGGTGAACACAACGAAACGGTCGCTGTCGACCGAAAACCTAAGTTCGATGCGAAGCCATCAGCTAAAGACTCGTTACCGCTCGAAGGGTTGAAGGTCGTCGAGTTCTCGTGGGTGATTGCAACGCCCTCTGCGGTGCGGATACTCAGCGATTACGGCGCTGATGTAGTCAAGGTTGAAACAGCAAGTCGACCCGACACCATGCGAACGGTCAACCCCTTCGTTAACGAAGACCCTCACCCCGACAACAGTGTTGGGTACGGCGTCTACAACGCCGGAAAACGCAGTCTCAGCCTCGATTTGAGCAAACCTGAGTCCCAGGAAATCGTGTTCGACCTCGTCCGATGGGCTGACATTGTTACGGAGTCATTTGCTCCAGGCGCGATGAGTCGTTTGGGGTACGGCTACGACGTCCTATCGGAAATCAACCCAGGGCTGATAATGCTCTCCAGTTCACTACTTGGGCAGACAGGTCCTCACTCCCGTCTCGCTGGGTATGGGTTCATGGCTGCCGCGATTGCTGGCTATTACGAGTTAACGGGCTGGTCTGATCGACCGCCTGCGGGACCGTATGGCCCTTACACGGATTTCTTAGCGCCACGGATCGTTGTCGCGAGCTTGATGGCGGCGTTAGAGAACCGAAAAACAACCAGAAAAGGGGAACATATCGACTTGTCGCAAACTGAGTGCGCACTCCATTACCTAGCCCCAGCCATATTGGATCAAAGCGTCAATGGGCGAACCATTCAGCGGCAGGGCAACGATGACCCCCATATGTTCCCCCATGGTGCGTTCTCCTCCCGAGGTGAAGATTCTTGGGTGGCGATCGCGTGTTCGGACGAGAGTTGGCCCGCGTTAGCCGCAATAGTTGGCCTCGATAGCCTTACAGGTATCAACCAGTTGGAGCGTCGCGAGCAGCGCGCTCTGATTGATGAGGCAGTGACTGCATGGAGTTCGGCGCGAGATAACGATTCCGCTGCTGAGGAACTCCAAAACGCAGGAGTTGCCGCGTACCCGGTCCACGACGCGGCTGGGACTAACTCCGACCCTCAACTGAGACACCGACAGCACCAAATCCAGGTCCCACAGAGTCACGCTGGGTCGATGTGGACTCATTCGTGCAGAACAAAAATGTCCCGAACCCCGGCAGTACTGACACGGGGAGGGCCCTGTTTGGGGGAAGACAACTTCGAAGTACTCAGCGAATTATTGGGCTATTCAGTTGACAAAATTGCCGATCTCGCTGCTTCTGAGGTACTTGAGTAGCGATGAAGAATTAGTTCGATTCCCACACCAAGGGGAATTGATCGCTATCAAGTGAGTCGCCATCGCTATGTTGATCCGATCGAAGATGACCTTGGGTCCCCTTACGAGAGTCATATACCGCATCATCTCCGCAGTATCGAACGGTGTAGCCGCGACGGCGCACATCAGAACGTAAATTGCCTCCGGCTCCGTGAACCGTCATCGCATGGAATGCGTAGACATCACCAGGTTCGAGATCCCAGGTAATGATTTCGTAGTCATCGCGAGTCGCTTCGATGTCAGGTATGTCGATGTAGTCGGGGTTCCGCTCATACTCACCATGGCCAGAGGTTTTTCCAAAGGTCTCCGGCTGATACCAGATGTCCCAAAGGTGTGAGCCCCTCACGAATTCGAGCCCGCCACTTTCGATGGTGACTGCATCTAAGGCAACCCAGAACGACATAACTTGAGCACCTCTTAGCGGCCAATAGGGCAGGTCGTTGTGCCAACGAGTCCGATTCTCTGTCCCCGGTTCTTTAACAAAAAGCTGGTCATAAAACAGGTTGACCTTTGACGACTGAAAAAACTGGGCCGCTAGGGAGATGAGAGGCCCGTTAGTGCAGAACCTTCCCATCTCGGAATCGTTTTCCCACATTCGAATGTTCCCGTGGAATCGTCCAATTCCGTTGTCCGGGACGTAGCCGTGCACAAATGGGCCCGGTTCGTTGATATCTCGCTCGATTCCTGCCTCCAGGACCTTTAACCAATCGCCGTCAACGACACCGCGGAGCGGGACCGCGCCATCTCTGGCACAAGCTTCACGTTGTTCTTCAGTGACGTAATAGTCCATTTGCGCGACTCTAACCTCGCCTCGTCAGACTGTGGGCCAGTAGCTCAACGGTCGTTCTTCTGGTGCGGGAACGCGACGACCTTCAAGTTGTCGGAGATCGTTCACTAACACCCGTCTTGTGTCCGCAGGATCGATCACTTCATCGATACGGAGCGTCCCAGCAGCCTCATACGGTGAAGTCGCTAACGAAATATCAGCAATCATCTGGTCGCGCTCAATTTCTGCTTCCGTTGGGTCCATTTGGTCGAGACGAGCCGAGTACGCAACATTGACCCCAACTTGGGGGTCCATGAAACCAATTTCGGCGCCTGGCCAAGAATAAAGACCTGATGATCCCAGACCGGATCCGTTCATAGCTGGGTACGCCAGCCCGAAGCCTTTTCGAAGAACAACAGTCAATGTGGGGGTCGACATGTTACCCAAGGCTTCCACGAAGCGAATCGCAAGAGCCAAAATCCGATCATGCTCAACTGCCTTACCGACCATGAATCCTGGTACGTCCATCAAGAAGATGACAGGGAGATTGAATGCGTCACACAGACACATCAATCGGATCGCCTTGCGGCAAGACTCCGGGTCCAAAACACCAGCGTTGAACATCGGATTGTTCCCAATGATCCCGACTGAGAAACCATCGAGTTTGCCGAGCCCTGTGGTGAGATTCCGGGCGTATCCGGGCTGCAACTCCATAAAGGAGCCGGGGTCGCAAAGGGCTGCGCTAAATCTACGCATGTCATATCCGCGAGTTCGTTTCGCTGGCACCATCGCCGCAAGAGATGCGTCTGGTTCTAGATCGGCCCTAGTTTCGCTTCTAGGCGCTGGTGTCCAAGCGTTGGGAGGTAGGTAGGAAAGCCAGCGGCGAACGGCCAGATAGCTTTCTTCGAATGTTTCGACGCCGAGATCGATTTGGCCGGTGATCCGTGAATGAACATCCACACCACCTAGCTCTTCAAATCCGATGATTTCGCCGGTAGCAATCTCGAAAACTCGGGGCGATGTAACCGCCAGGACCGACCCTCGAACTTGGACAACAAAGTCCGAGAATGCCGACTGGAATGAGGACCCTCCAAAACTTTGCCCCACGATGACCGTCGCCATCGGTATTTGACGCCTTCTTCGCGCTAGCTCTGGATCCGGCGCTACCTCAGCGATTCCCTCTGCGCCGATAAGGTCGGGAATTCGCCCACCCCCGGTTTCTCCGACATAGACGTAAGGCATACCTCGTTCAATCGCCCGTTCGTAAAGACGATGAAGGCGGCGACTTCCGACAATCGCGCTCGAGCCCTTCTTTACCGTGATGTCATCTCCACCGATAGCTACTGATCTCCCCTCAATTTCTCCTTCACCGCCGACCTTCCCATCGCCTGGGGTGTTGTGGCGGTCTTCCAGGCGCATTGAGCGGCTGTGGGTGCCCAACTCGCGAAAAGTCCCTTCATCGAGCAACCCGTCGATATGGTCGCGAATCGTTGGAGTTCCGTCAGCTCGCATCTGCGCAACTCGCTCAGCTCCGCCCATCTCTTCGCGAATACGCCGCTGCCGCTCATAAAGATCGGCTACAGGGTCTGGTAAGGCTTCTTCGTTATCTTCGCTCATGGGATCCTCGGGTTAAGCCGATAGTTCATCATGTTCTGACGATCTCCGCTAAAGCCCGCTCCCATGTTCTCTATGATGAGAACCGACGGGCAGGGGGAACAATGCTGTCGGCTTATCGTGTACTCGATCTAACTGATGATCGAGGGCATTTCGCTGGTCTACTGCTTGCGCAGTTAGGTGCAGATGTGATTGCAGTTGAACCTCCTAGAGGGCAACGCTCACGCCACCTTCCTCCATTTGCAGGCAACAAAGCGGACCCGGAACGTTCACTTCAACATTGGGCCTATAACCGGGGCAAACGCTCGGTGATCGTGGACGATCTCACCACGTTAAGAAATTTAGCTCTAACGGCTGATGTGTTGATTGAGTGTGGGGCAATAGACGTTGACCTCTCAGAACTTCGAGCCCTGAACCCATCTTTAGTCACGGTCTCGATGAGTAATTTCGGAGAAGATGGCCCGAAGTCAGAATGGGTCGGTACCGATCTCACCTTGAACGCTGCGGCGGGTCCAATGTCGTTAAACGGCTACAAAGATCGCGCGCCCGTAAGAATTTCAGCTCCCCAAGTTTGGGTGAATGCCGCCTCAGAAGCCGCGTGCGCCGCATTGATCGCCCTGGCCGATCGCAGACAAAGCGGAGTCGGCCAACATGTGGACGTATCTGCTCAAGAAGCAATGATTCTCACTGCGCAAGGCTGGTTAGCGCCTGCCCTATGCGACAACCCTCCCGCGCAGCGAACTGGAGGCGGATTCCAATTACAGGGAATACTCGAATTTCGTTTCGTCTACGAGTGCGCCGATGGGCACGTGACGATCACATTTCTACCGGGTGTACTGGTTGGTTCGTTTACAAATCGGCTACTTGAGTGGGTAAGGAGCGAGGGCCATCTAGACGACGACCTGTATGGAATCGACTGGACGGACTTACTCGGCGGACGCGAGTTGGAAGATGTTGCGTCGATTACCGAACGAACCGCCGCATGTCTAGCCAATGCTCTGGCTCCCCATTCAAAAACGGACCTGTTCGAGATGGCCCAGCGAGACAAATTGTTATTGGTCCCAGTTATCACGCCAGCAGATGTTCTGAACACACCTCACTATGCTGAGCGAGCCTTTTGGGATGAAATCGATATGGATGACGTTGAGGGGACGGTGAAATTCCCCGGCCCCTGGGCGCATGGGTCTCCCACCCAGTTGCGACGTCTTGACAAGCCTCCCAAGCTGGGGGAACACACCGCCGAGGTACTTGCCGAAAACCGTAAAGTTACGGCCTCCCCAGCTCAGACCTCTGCTCCTCGAAAACCGTTCGAGGGCCTGACCGTTCTTGACTTCACCTGGGTATATGCAGGTCCATTCGCGACCCGAATGCTGGGCTACTACGGGGCACGCGTCGTTCGGATCGAATCCCAAACCCGACCGGACCAAGTTAGAACTTCAGGTTTGACCAGAGATCCCGAAGATCCTGATGGCTTGGAGAACAGTCAGCAATGGCATTCCATCAACGCGAACAAGGAGAGCCTACAAATTAACCTCAAGGCTCCTGAGGCGCGGCAAGTCGTTTTGGATTTAGCCGCTCAATCGGACATCGCGATCAACGCCTTTTCAGCGGGAGTGCTCGACAGAATGGGTTTAAGCCCAGCAGATCTCTTAGAGGTCAACCCACGTTTGATCATCTGCTCCACCACCCTATTTGGGCAAACCGGTCCGTTATCACCAATACCTGGATTCGGAAATATGGGTGCAGCCACTGGCGGTTATTACGAATTAACTGGGTGGGCTGATCGGCTTCCGGCTGGTCCGTTTCTTGCTTACACGGATGCGACGTCTCCTCGACTTACCGCAGCTCTCCTCATAGCAGCACTAGACCATAGGGAGCGGACCGGCGAAGGAACGGTCCTTGATTTCTCACAAGCAGAAGGAGGAATACATTTCTTGACGGAAGCAATCCTTGATCAACAAGTCAATGGATTCGCTCAAACTCGTATGGGTAATGCTGATCGTTGGCGAGCACCGCATTCGGTTTATCGCTGCGGAGAAATCACCGAAGATCAATGGGTGGCAATTGCCTGCGAGAGCGACGACCAGTGGGCGGCACTTGCTCATACCTTGGGACGAGAAGATCTCGCTGATCTGACTTTGACCGAGCGTCTTGATCGGGAAGAAGAGCTAAATCAACTACTTGCTGACTGGTGCGTCGCACAGGACCCAGACATAGCTACCCACCTCCTGCAGGCAAATGGGGTTCCATCACACCGGGTTCAGAACAGCCCCGAAGTTGCTGTGGACCCTCAATTGCTTCACCGCAATCACTTTGTCGAGGTGCCTCACGAAGTGTACGGCTCCAGTTGGGTTGAACAGTACGGTTTCCGTCTCTCGCGCAGCGACGGAACACCGGAACGTGCAGGACCTCTTTGGGGTGAACACAACTTTGAAATTCTCAGCGAGATGTTGGGGTACGACGCAGACCAAATCGCCGAACTAGTAATAGCAGGAGTACTCGAATAACTATCCCGATACCCGTGCGCGAAGTTGCGTCATAGCTTCGGCGCCTTCCTCCCCTGCGAGCCATGTCATAAAGTCCGGTCGAGCACGATTGCGGAATATGGACATTCCGAAAGTCTCAACCCACCAGACGACTGGGTGAAGAGTCCAGCAAAGTTCCTCATTCCATTCATTCCAATTTCGTGCGTGTTGTTCAGACCTGAACAAATTCATGCCGCCTCACCGAAACGGTTGATTGGGTTCCTCCATCCCCAGCCGACTTCGGGTGTATCCGACGACAGTTTCAGGTTCCGCCAAAAGCAATTCTCCGTCCCGCATTTCGAGATGCAGCGGCGAATCACCGAGCAGACACGGAGCGTCAATATGCACGACCTTTCCCGGGAAAAACCAGGAGCACGCCAATGCCTCGAAACCACATTGGGCAAACCAACGTTGTCGCCCGTCAACTGCTACTCGGTATGGAGTCGGCTGGTTATTGAAAGGCGGGAATGAAGCGATGTAGTCGGTACCTGGATGCATCCAACCAGGTGTTAACTCCATGATCCGCTCTATCCGCCGTAACGATTCAGATGGAGAGATCCCAAGTTGGGGAGCTAATTCCGCGTAATGCGGAGCGACTCCGGTTGCAACCATCTCTCGCATGATCGTCCAGTAGGTCAGATCAAGCTCAGGTCCCACTGCAGCCACATCTCATCCTTCCAATAGAGATCTACTCCAGACTGCCATAGGCACGTCTCGGTTTAGATCTCTACGCTGTCCTCAGAAACCGGGGAGGGAATCAATGGCTGCACGTATGGATGGGAAGGTAGTTCTTGTTACGGGGGGAGCCTCAGGAATCGGGATGGGCTGCTGTCTGCGCTTCGCCCAAGAGGGCGCGCGCGTTGTCGTAGCAGATCTAAATATGGAACGTGCCCGTTCCGTATCAAGTCAAGTTGCAGCTCTCGGTGTTGATTCGATCCCTGTGGAAGTCGACACTTCAGTTCCCCAAGAGGTGGAAGCGATGGCTTCGGCTGCAGTTGATGCTTTCGGGACCATCGACGCATGTGTAGCTGCGGCTGGCATATCTCATGCCGACTATGTGAGTCGCGAAGCAGATGAACAAAAAACCGCTGATCGTTTTGACCGGCACGACATGATGCTTATTGATAAACAACTGGCTTCATGGCAACGAGTGATCGATGTGAATCTCACAGGCGTCATGCTTACCAATCAGTTTGTAGCCAAACGAATGGCTGAATCGGGGGGCGGTGCGATTGTGAATATTGCATCAGTCGCGGCAAAGACAGCCCTGATGGGTGCCTCCGATTATTGCGTCTCTAAAGCCGGGGTGTGGATGCTCACCAAGTGCGGAGCGATCGAACTTGCGCGGCACGGCATACGAGTGAACGCCGTTGGTCCCGGTTATATAAAGACTTCTATGAGCGGCGCTGCGACTAGCAACGAAAAGTGGGTAGAAGCACGCGAGAAAGAAACGCCTCTGCGTCGACTTGGTGAGCCATCGGACATAGCGAACGCCTGCCTGTATCTCTGCAGCGACGAAGCAAGTTTCGTGACAGGAGAAATTATTTTCCCCGATGGCGGGCTGATCGCCGACAGTCGCGCCTAGGGGGCTCCACTATGGACAATCCAGTCGTCTGGCCAACGATTCGATGCAAGAACTCTCGACTCGTTATCGACTTTCTCGTAACCGCTTTCGGCTTTCGCGAACATTTTTTTGTAGCCAATGAAGGCGGTGAGGGTGTGCTTCATGCTGAACTTCGATGGCCAAGGGGTGGTGGCGTGATGCTTGGTGATCAGATACCGGGCGATCCATCTCATCTTGAACTACCCGGCGGGCCATCCAGTGTCTACGTTGTCACCGACGAGCCCGACGCCCTCTACGACCGCGCCGTTGAAGCTGGTGCCGACATCATAAGAGGGTTGACTGATGAGGGTTATGGATCCCGGGGTTTCTCAGCAGTTGACCCCGAAGGAAACGTGTGGAGTTTTGGAACTTACGCCGGAGAATGATGTATCTAGAGTCATGCGAAGACAGCACGACCGTCTAGTTTCATCAATATGGCCAAAATTGCTGTGGAACCTGAATGTTCGCGACGCGAAGCGTTAGTTGCTGCTGTGCGGGCCGGCGGCGGTCAACTCGTTGATCCGGACGTCGCCGAGGGATTGATTTGGGCCGAACCAGCTCGCGCCGATCTCCTTCCACCTATGCTCGACGCGAACCCCAATATTCATTGGGTGCAACTTCCATACGCGGGTATCGAACCGTTCCTCGACATGCTCCGGGCTCGACCAAACCTCGACTGGACCTGCGGCAAAGGTGTTTATGCGGCACCAGTAGCCGAACACGCACTGATGCTGGCTTTAGCGGGCTTCAGAGGACTCGGCACCTTTGCTCGAGCTGAGAGGTGGTTAACACCGGAGGGTCAAAACTTGCTTGACGCGAAGGTCACGATTCTAGGAGGGGGAGGAATAACCGAAGAACTGCTACCTCTTCTCTCTCCATTCCATTGCGATGTGACCGTTGTTCGCAACCAAATACTTCCCATGGAAGGCGCAAACCAGGTCGTCGGGTCACATCACCTGCACGACGTTCTTCCAAATACTGATTTGCTAGTTCTAGCCCTCGCCCTGACCCCTGAAACCTCGGGCATCATCGCCGAGAACGAACTTGCGTTGCTTCCCTCAAATGCTTGGGTGATCAATGTCGCGCGGGGCAGGCACATCGTGACTTCAGACCTAGTGGACGCGTTGCAAAGCGGTTCCATCGGCGGAGCGGCACTTGACGTGACCGATCCTGAACCTCTTCCAGACGGGCATGCCTTGTGGTCGCTCGATAATTGCATCATCACGCCCCACATCGGAAACACACCCGAGATGGGTCTCCCCTTGCTCGCTGAGAGAGTCACGGCGAACGTTCGGCGTTACATCGCTGGGTTACCGTTGTTGGGTCCAGTGGATGTGACCCTCGGGTATTGATCAAAAATTGATCTCAGCGCAGAGACGCCGAATGTGATGATTCCACTGCGTCTATACAGCGCTGGCGAACAACACCAACTTCTTCGTCTGTGAGGGTTCGGTCGGCCGCTTGAAGGCGTAACGAAAACGCTAGGGAGCGCGAGCCGCTCTCTAGCTGACTACTGCGGAATACGTCGAAAAGCGCCAACCCTTGAAGTTCTTTGCCAGCGGCTTCGCTCAATGTCTTTTCAATAGCAGAAGCCTGCACCGAGTCACCGACAAGAAAAGCTAGGTCTACATCACTAGATGGATATGTGGATACCTGCTGGTATGACATGTCACCGACCGCAATCGCTGCTTCAGTAATTAGATCAAGTCGGAGATCGAGCCACGCGCATCGTTCATCAATCTCGTAGCGTCGTAAAACCTCAGGGTCAACTTCTCCAACCACTCCAACCTCCAGTTGAGCGACCGATACGCGTGCACCTCGGGTTGGATGCACACCCGGAAGGTCATCCGTATTGGACAACTCAAAATGGAGATGTAATGCCGATGCAAGATCTTCCATCAAGCTGATTGCGGCAAACGCATCACGTCCACCAAGTAGAGCCGCTAGATGCTCATGTTCTGCCGGCAAGGGCGCTGTATCGGGAGATACTCCGAACACGGCCCCAGTTTCGAACAGTCCCACTCCCCTATTGCGATGAGAATAGTTGTATGAGACGGCCGTCAGTAAACCCGGCAGAAGAGAAGGTCTCAGGACCGACTCTTCGACTGCGAGAGGGTTCAGTAATTGCACTGGTTCGTTAATTTGTAGGCTCGCTTTAAGAATCTCATCGGGAGCTATAAAGGGATTAGGCATTGCCTCAGCCAGACCTGCTCCGACCATCACTTGTCGCACAACTCGACGGATTTTCTGCTGGGGAGTTAGATGTCCCGCGTCGGGTGAACGCGGAACACTGGTCCCAAGATTCCCATAACCATAATGACGCGCTATTTCCTCGGCTATATCTGTCTCAGTTTCGGTATCAGGACGAAACGAGGGAATAGTGACGGATTGAATGTCAACGTCGTCGGTCTCTTCGACAGCGAATCCGATGGGTTCTAAAAGAGCGCTGATCTGTTGAGCTTCGAAAGGTCTTCCTAGGAGCATGCTGATGCGAGATGAGCGCACCGGAACGGAAATTCGTTCAGGAAGAACTCCTTCAACGTCGATCACTTCTCCGACTACTTCGACACCGTCAGGGGTGACCTCATTTAGCAGATAACAAAATCGCTCTACTGCAAGGGCGTTGATATCCCAGTCGGTCCCACGCTCGAATCGAGCCGACGCTTCTGACCGAAGACCCAATCGCTGAGAGGTTCGCGCTATCGATTCTGCTTGCCAACTTGCAAGTTCCAAAAGCACGGCCTTAGTACTGGAAGAAATTTCCGTACTTGCACCTCCCATAACGCCAGCGATGCCTATTGGTTGGTCGTCGCTGTCGACAATCAACCCATCACCCTCCGCTAATTCCCTTTCATGGCTGTCAAGGGTCGTGATCGTTTCTCCATGTAGGGCTCTACGAACACCTATATGCCCTTCGGGAACCAAAGAAAGATCGTATGTGTGGTTCGGGGTTCCCAGTTCGAGCATGACGTAGTTCGACACGTCGACAACCGAATTTATCGGTCGCATACCTAACAAACTGAGCCTCATCTGCATCCATAACGGCGATTCACCCACCGTGACATTGCGAATCACTCGCGCACAGAACCTTGGGCACAGTGACCCGTCGTGGATTTGTATTGTCGCCGCCCCATTCTCCAAGTCGTCAGTACCGGGAGTTACCCATTCAGGAATTGAAAATGGAACCTCAAGTCTCGCGGCCAGATCACGAGCCACGCCCGCAATCGACATCGCGTCTGGGCGATTGGGGTTGATTTCAAGATCCCAGAGCACATCTCCCGCTAGGCCCAATTGCTCCATTAGGGAGGCGCCTAGTTCGAGTTCGTTGGGAAGAATCATGATGCCATCGTGATCAGAACCCAAACCAAGTTCTGAAGCGGAACAGCACATGCCATTCGACAATTCACCTCGCATTTTCCTCTGCGAAATCTCCATGCCATCGGGCATTACGGTTCCGATAGTCGCGAAAGGAATTAAGTCGCCAACCGCCATATTGAAGGCACCACAACAGACTTGCAGTTGCTCCCCACCCTGAGTTTCGACATCGACCAACTGGATCCGATCTGCCTCGGGATGTTGCCTAAGGTTCGCGACTCTCGCCACCACCACGCCATTGAGCGGTTCGAGGATTCGCGTCTCCTCTACTGCCATGCCAAGGTCGCTCAGATGTTCGGCTAAGTCGAGCGGGTCACCCTCGATGGGTGCGAATTCGCGTAACCAGGACAGAAGAACTTTCATCTCAAGCCCCCCTAAAATTGCCTAAGAAAGCGAACATCGTTTGTGTACATGTCTCGTAGATCGTTAATGCCGTACCTCATTAGGGCCAAACGATCGATACCAAAACCAAACGCGAATCCGGTCCATTCTTCGCTGTCGATGCCGCAGTTTCTCAAGACATTTGGGTGAACCATTCCACATCCGCCGAGTTCAATCCAACCGGTTCGTTGACAGGTTTGACATCCATCTCCCTCGCAGATCACGCACGTGATGTCGAATTCTGCGCTCGGCTCGGTAAAGGGGAAGTACGAAGGGCGTAACCGGCTACGAATCGCGCCGCCAAAGTATGCGGCGGTGAACTCATTCAGAGTCCCAGCCAAATCGGCCAAACTGATGCCGTGGTCGACCACTAAACCTTCGATTTGATGGAACACAGGCATATGACTGGCGTCGGCAGTATCTCTTCGGAACACTCGACCGGGACACACGGTGTAGATGGGTGGAGGAAGTGTTTCCATAACGCGAATTTGAACTGGGGAAGTGTGCGTTCGAAGCAAGATGTTTGTCGCTTCGCCACCTTCACCGTCACCTATTTCTGTTCGGTCGCCGAGATCTAAATACAAGGTGTCAAACATGGACCTTGCTGGGTGCGCGGCTGGGAGATTTAAGGCCTCAAAGTTGTACCAATCTGTTTCCGCTTGTGGACCTTCCGAGACGGTGAAACCCATACCCACAAACACATCCTCCAAACGCTCCATTGTCTGTGTCACGAGGTGGAGATGACCTCGGGCAGTGGCATCAACTGATTCGCTTAAATCAAGCCGTTCGGTCTCAAGTTCCGCTCGTCGAGTAACTAATAAGAATCGTTCCTTTGCAACAGCGTGCGCTTCCCGGACGATCCGCTGCGCCTCGTTCAAGGCCTGTCCAATACCAGCTCGTTCTTCCGGTGCAACTTCACCCATCAAACGTTTGAGACCGCCCAACTGCGATTTCTTACCAAAAAGGCTTCCCTCAAGGTCCTTCAAAATTTCAAGATCATCCGCCTGGTCAATACTTGCGACGGCGGCGGCTTGAGCTTCGGCAATCTGGTCGTGGACACTCACAATCAGAAGGATACGGCTAGCTGGGCGCGTACTAGAAACCCATAAGCGAACAGATTATTCATCTGGCGCTTCCTGTTGCATCCTGTACATCACTATTCCAGCGGCCACTGCAACATTTAGGGATTCAACAAATGGGCCCATCGGCACCCTGATCATGGCATCCGTACGAGCCCCCACTGCCTTAGAAACTCCGTGAGCTTCGCTGCCCAACATGAGAGTCATCCGTTCCGCCACGTCGATGTCATTGATGCTGACCGAACCGTCAGAGTCGGTGGCGAAGATCACATGTCCTGCTTCACGCAACAAGTCAAGGGTTGACCCTAGGTCGACTCGCCTGGCCACATTAAGTGCGAAAAGAGTGCCTGCGCTCGCTCTAATAGCCCTAGGACTCCACAAGTCAGCGGTTCCAGGCGCCGTTATGACGGCATCAAATTGGGCTGCTGCTGCAGTACGAACAATCGCGCCGACGTTGCCTGGGTCTTGAACGGAATCAATCACCACAACGCGTTGCATTGCAGCTATATCGTCGACGGCAGTCTCCTCGACTTTGGCGATGGCGAGCACCCCTTGCGGAGAACTGCTGTCAGCAATCTCATCGAGTGTTTCGGCGTCAACTTCGTAGAAGTTTGCATCAGCAGCCTCAACCGAGACCGAAATTTGCTCTTGATCAGGTCGATAGAACACTTCTTGGAGGTCGACACCAATTTCGAATGCTGTTCTGAGTGGACGCGGACCTTCGATAACGACCAAACCTTCGACGTCGCGATAGCGCCTATCGCGCACTAACCGTCGAAGGCGCTTAAGCCTTTGAGATCGAGAGGAAAGAGTCAGCTTGCTTGACGGGCCGACTCAGCTCTTTCCACAACAGCGCTGAATGCCTCGGGGTCGTTGACAGCCATGTCGGCCAAAATTTTTCGATCTACTTGAATGCCCGCAGCATTGAGTCCATTAACCAATTTGCTGTAGCTCGTACCGTTTTGTCGAGCGCCAGCATTGATCCGTTGAATCCAAAGACGACGGAATTCACCTTTGCGGGCTCGACGGTCCCTAAACGCATAGTTGCCGCTATGCATAACTTGCTCATTAGCTGCTCTAAAGGAACGGCTCTTGTTGCCGTAATAACCCTTAGCTTTTTCCAAGGTCGCTTTGCGGCTTTTGCGACCTGCGACAGAACGTTTTACTCGTGCCACTTTTCTATCTCCTCTACAGGTCCTAGTTCACTTACCCAGCATCTTGTTGATGCGTGGACGGTCGGCCTTGCTTATGTCGCCTTCCAAGGCGAGTCGACGTTTTCGCTTTGCCGATTTCTTCTCAAGGATGTGGTTACGACCTTGCTTGCGGCGAACCAATTTACCGGAGCCAGTCGTTTTGAATCTCTTCTTCGCTCCACTGTGTGTCTTCATCTTGGGCATAACAACTCCTTATCGAAGGGGGTTCGAGGTGGGAGGGACGTATTTCTTCTAAATTTTTCTGGATCTGTTGTCAGATCGGTTACTCGCTAGGACTGACCTCTGCATCTTTACGGCGCTGCTTTGCGGCCCTATCAGGGCTCAAAACCATGGTCATGTTGCGACCGTCAAGCTTTGGGAATTGATCAACTTTTCCCACTGTTTCCACATTTTCTGCGACTCTTTCGAGAATTTCTCGACCAAGTTCAGGATGGAAGACCTCTCGGCCTCGGAACATAATGGTGATCTTTACCTTGTGTCCGTCAGAGAGAAACTTCTCTACTTTGGCGGTTTTAGTGTTGAAATCGCCCTGTCCGATTTTCGGCCGATATTTCATCTCCTTGAGGGAGACTGAACTGGCCTTTTTCCGTGACTCCTTCGCCCTTTGAGATGTCTCATACTTGAACTTGCCGTAGTCCATGATTCGACAAACTGGAGGATTGGCCTCGGCCGCTACTTCCACTAAATCAAGATCAAGTTCACGTGCAATGTCCAGTGCTTCTGGCAAGGGTTTAATGCCGATCTGTTCGCCGTCAGGGGCGACCAACCGAACTTCCCGCGCCCGAATCTGTTCATTGATTCTGGCGTCGCCTTCGTCTGGGCGTGCTATGGCCTTACTCGCTTAACCAAGGACGTTCTCCTAGTCCATCTGATGGCACCTCCCATCAAATGACGAAAGGCGGACACAGTTTGGTGCCCGCCTCACATAACGGCTACCCAGCAATTGTGGTGCTGGACAGACCGACAGTGACCGAAACGCACCTCGCAGTGGAACGGTGGGGGCGGACCCCGCTTATATCTATTGTTGAGGGCGTAGGGTAGCAGGATAAGGGTGCTATTCGCACAGGCGGACCCCCGCAACCTAGAGCCGAGAACCTATGAGAGAGAGAATATGAGCAGTTTCTGGACTCCTTCAGGCGAGCACGAAATCTCGAGAGATGCAGGTGACGCACCACCCGCCAATCCAGCTCCTGATTTCAACGGAGAAGCAGACATTGATCCCGAGACATCAGCTGCCATGGAACAACAGCTTCGAGAAGCACAAGAACAGTTGCTGTCTGTACCAGCCGGCCAAATCGTCGCTAACCATGTCATCGGTCTCTTCGAATTAGCAGCTTTGCATCTTCGCGTAGATCCACCCAACCTGGAAGAGGCTCGTCTACCAATTGACGCTATGGGTGTTTTGGTGGAGCAACTCGGTGATCAACTTCCTGAACATCAGACTTTGGCGGCGGCGCTGCACCAAATCAGGCTTGCTTTCGTTGAGGTTCAAAATGAAGTGCTCGGCGACTCCGACGAGTAAATACGCTGTGGGCGCTACGGCACAATTTTAGATATCGGGATCTCAATTACGTCCGTTGCTCCAAGATCAAGAAGCTCTGGAATAAGGATGTTGATATCGCTTTTATTTACCACGGTCTCGACGGCGAAACCCCCTCCTCCCCACAACTCGTTGACAGTGGGAGCCTTCATCGACGGTAGGACGCTTATCACCCGATCTAGTTCCGTGGCCCCAACGTTTAACTTCATCAAAACTCGACCGCGGGCGTCTAAAACTCCATCTAAAAGAGTCTTGATTTGCTCCATTGCTTTGCGTTTTTCGGGATCGGCATAGGATTGATTGTTCGCGAAGATTTCGGTGTAGCTGATCAAAATTTCGTCAATTATTTTGAGCCCTGCTGCTTTGAGCGCGCTGCCGGTTTCAGTTAGATCGACCACTGCATCAACTATGTCGGGTGCTTTGGCTTCAGTCGCGCCGTAGCTAAGTCGGATATCAGCTTCGATTCCCGCCGCTGCGAAGTACCGGTTCGTTAACTCGGGGTATTCGCTTGAAATGCGAACACCCTGGGGTAGATCAGAGATCGATTCATAGGCGCTGTCGGCTGGCACTGCTAACACAATCCTGACTGGCCTAGCTGTCGCTTTTGAGTACCTCATCTGCCCAAGTGAAACTACGTCGCTACTAGTTTCTTCAATCCAGTCCCTGCCAGCTATCCCTACGTCAAACAACCCATCGGCCACATAGGTAGGGATTTCTTGGGGGCGAAGGATCCTCACTTCATCAACGCGCGGGTCATCAATGGTCGCTCGGTAGTCAACTTCGCTGCTTCTACGCACGGTCAGGTCAGCGTCGTCGAAAAGCTGCATCGTCGCTGTTTCGAGAGAGCCCTTCGGGAGCACGAGTTTCAGCATGTTGTTGACCGTACCGTTCAGGGCGGGCGAACCCTTGGTCAATTTACAATTCGAAGATTTCTACATCAGCAAATTGAGTTCAAGATTGAAGCCGTTTTCGGTCAATCGGCGGCGGCATCGTCAAGACCGTCAATGAGATGCCCCAACCGCATTTGTTTTGTTCGGAGATAGGCCAAGTTCTCTGGGTTGGCGCGTGTCGTCGTAGGAACGCGCTCAACAATTTCGAGGCCATACCCGGCAAGTCCACCAATCTTGTCGGGGTTATTAGTCATGAGGCGCATTTTGGTGACCCCAAGTTCAACAAGAATTTGAGCGCCGATGCCATATTCTCGACTGTCGACCGGCAACCCGAGTTCCAGGTTCGCGTCAACGGTGTCGTGTCCTTCATCCTGGAGCGAATACGCCGCTATCTTGTGTCCAATTCCGATGCCTCGACCTTCATGCCCACGAAGATAAACGAGAACACCAGCCCGCTCCTTGGCGATGGCTTCGAGAGCCGTATGTAACTGACCACCGCAATCACAGCGCATGGAAGCCAGGATGTCTCCTGTTAAACATTCGCTATGTACCCGCACCAGTATGGGCTCTGATCCCATAATCTGCCCGTAGACCAGCGCAAGGTGTTCCGTACCGTCGAAGTCGCGGAATACATGCCCTGTGAATTCTCCATAGATAGTTGGAATGCGCGCCTGCGCAATTGGGTCTACGAGCCTTTCATTTGCTCGCCTGTAACGGATCAAGTCGGCAATCGATATAAGCAACAGGTCATGTTCTTCACAAAATTTTATTAGCTGAGGTAGTCGAGCCATGGAGCCGTCGTCGTTGACAACTTCTGCTAGAACTCCTGCTGGCTCACACCCAGCAAGGCGAGAGAGATCGACTGCCGCTTCGGTATGTCCGGCTCTCTTGAGTACTCCACCAGGTCGGTACCGGAGGGGGAGAACATGGCCCGGTCGAACAAAATCATGTGGCTCGCTGTCGGGAGAGGAAAGTAAGTTCAGAGTGCGTGACCGGTCGGCTGCCGAAATACCAGTAGTGGTTCCCTCAGCGGCATCCACAGTGATGGTGTACGCGGTCCGCATCGGTTCAGTGTTAACAGCGACCATCAGCGGTAGCGCTAGTTCGGTCAAGCGCTCCCCCGTCATCGGCGCGCACAGAACTCCCGACGTGTAGCGAACGAAGAACGCTATGTCTTCTGGCGTCGCGTGTTCCGCCGCCATGATGAGGTCACCTTCGTTCTCCCGATCCTCGTCGTCGACAACGACCACGATTTCGCCACGTCCGATTGCGGCGATCGCATCTTCAACCGCTGCGAGCGGTGATTCGGGGTCACCCGACATCTGGTTCTTCGAATTTGGCTTATTCATCGTTGTGAATTTTTCCAGGCATTGTGACTAGTTATCTCCATTGTGGGGCGCCAGGAGCCGCTCCACATACTTGGCGATTACGTCAACTTCTAGGTTTACGCTATCGCCCACTCGGTACGATCCGAGAGTCGTGACAGCGAGAGTGTGTGGAATGAGCGCCACCGAAAAGCAGTTTTCGTTCACATCGAAGCACGTCAAACTAACTCCATCGACCGTAATAGAGCCTTTTTCCACTAAGTACTTGTCCAACCCTTCTGAAGTTCGAATCCGCAAATCTGGGCCCGGAGTGACCACAGTTCCAAGGCCATCTACGTGGCCTTGGACCATGTGACCACCTAAACGGTCGGAATATCTAACTGCTCGTTCGAAATTGACGGGGTCTCCAGGAGTTAGTTGACCAAGCGAAGTTCGTTGGGCGGTTTCTGTTACGACGTCAGCTTCCCACCAGTGGTCTCCCAAGGCCACAACTGTTAGACAGCAACCATTGACTGCTATCGAATCATCGACGGTGGTGTCTGCGAGAACTTGATTTGCGGCAAATCGAAATCTTTCGCCGTCGCTGCTTACGAAAGAGCCCATCTCCTCTATCAGTCCCGTAAACATCAGTCTCCTCTTATCGGTCGAAGTTCTATCCGAAGATCAACTCCCACTTTGCGAATGTCGCGAAGTTCGCCGCGCCATAGCTCAGACATTGTCGCAGAGCCTGAGTCAACGAACACAGGTCGACCGTCATCGCCACCCATAAGCGCCGGAGCTAGGTACAAGACGTATTCGTTAACTATTCCCTGGCGATGGAACTCCGCAGCGACGTTGGCTCCGCCTTCAACCAAGAGATCCACAACGCCCGCCTCCCCCATCTGTTCGAGCAGTACTTTCAACTCGCCATGCATCTCCCAGCAGGGGTGAACTGCTGCATCAGCGGGAATTTGACCTAAGACAATCCGTTGAGGGTCAGTGCCGGGGACGTCTCGTACGGTGAGCGAGGGATCGTCGGATCTCACAGTTCCGGCTCCCACTAGAATCGCGTCGCATCGGGCTCTTAGAGCGTGGCCGTCAAGTCGAGCTTCTTCACTGGTTATCCATTGGGACGAACCATCGGGCGCAGCTGTTCGGCCATCAAGGGTAAGTGCCATCTTTAGCACCACCCAAGGTCTACCTGTACGCCGATGATGCAGATAGGGCTCAAGTTGAGCCGTGACCGGGGCCTCTTGCACCCCCTCTACTACTTCGATCCCTGAGTCGCGTAAAGCACGTATGCCACCGCCTGCAACGTGAGGATCGGGATCAGTAACGCCTATCAGGACGCGAGCAACTCCAGCTTCGATTATGTGATCAACACAGGGCTCTGTTCGACCAATATGGCAACACGGCTCGAGTGTCGTAGCCAGTGTTGCTCCATGCGCCGCTTGGCCCGCCGCTTCAAGAGCGCTCCGTTCTGCGTGCGCGCCCCCTACGGGGCGAGTTGCGCCATCGAATACTTCTCCATCTTTGCTCAGAAGGACCGCACCTACCCAAGGGTTTGGTGCTGTAGTTCCTCGCACAGAATTCGCGTTCGCCATAGCCCTGTCCATCAGGGCCTCATCGGCGGGATGGGAAGAAGTCGTCACTGTTAATGCAACCGTTCCCCATGAAGAAGCCGTAAAGCGTGGGGTATGACATCGGCGACAGCGTTGAAGCACTCGACACAACCAACGGTGGAGCCAGGGGTGTTAAGGATGATTGACCTGCCGACGATTCCCGCCACTCCGCGCGATAGGCGCCCTAACGGATTAACCAACCTCATGGCTTCGGCGATACCTGGTGCCTGTCTTTCAAGCACTTGCAGAGTCCCCTCGGGAGTGAGGTCACGTTCAGTAAATCCGGTACCGCCAGTAGTGATGATCAGCCCTGCGAAGTCTTTGGTCATTTCAGAAAGGCTTGTCGCAACATTCTCAACCCCATCAGCGACGGCGCGATGCTCCACCACATTGAAACCACCAGCCGAGAGACTCAAGACCAGCGCTTCGCCGCTTTTGTCCTCACGCGAGCCGCTCATCACACCATCGGAAACCGTCAGCACCTTGGCTAACAAGTTGCTCTCAGAAACGGGATGGTCATCAGAGTCACTCGAAGACTCGTCAGTATTTGCGCGGTGAGTCATATCCGGAGACTACCGCCAAGGCTTCTTAAGCATCCGGGTGCGTCGGGCAACTACCTTCGTGACATGGCCTACGCACGAGAACGCACATACTTTGACGCCGACAGTCACCTCATGGAGTTACCTGATTTCCTCACGGCTCACGCGGACCCCGGACTACGCGATCGCATCCCACAAATTGACTTCGACGCTGGAGCAAGGAGTAGCGATTCCTGGCAAGAGGCAGCACGTACAGGTGCACATTCCCCAGAAAAAGTAGCGGAACTGGTTGCTCTCGGGGACGACCTCATTGCTGGACCGAAGGGGTACCTCGCTCTCGGAGCATTCAATAGACACGAACGCGGCACCGCTCTCGATCTGCTCGGATTCCAGCAACAATTTGTTTTCTCTACTTTCAGCGCTCCTGTTGCTTTTGATCCCACATCCGATCTAGAGGTTCGTTACGGCACTGCTCGCGCACATAACAGAGCAATGGCCGAGTTCTGCGCGGACGATTCACGCCTCATTGGAGTGGCTCTACTTCCGCTAGACGACCCAGCGGCCAGCTTGAAGGAACTGGAATTTGCTATTTCACTTGGCCTTGGTGCTATCTGGGTCCCCCACCGCCCGGCAGGTGGAAGGTCACCAGGACACAATGACCTCGATCCCGTGTGGGCCCGAATAGCTGAAGCAAAAATTCCGTTTCTGCTCCACGTCGGAGGTAACCCTCTCCAGATCAAACCCGAGTGGATGGACACCGGTCGACCAGTGCCGACTGACTGGTTAGGGGGTGGCGAGAACGTGCGCGGAAAGGACATGATTGCGCTCCACCACGCAGCCGAAACCTTTGTAGGCGCATTGGTTTTGGATGGTGTACTCGAACGGCACCCTGAACTTCGTGGAGGAGTTATCGAGCTAGGTGCCGGATGGGTGCCCTCGCTTCTTCGCCGCTTAGATCTCGTGGCGCAAATTTGGAAGCGGTCAGAGCCAGATCTTGCTGCCTTAAGTTCAGCCCCTTCAGAACTAATCACGCGCCAGATGGCTTTCACCCCGTACCCGTTTGAGGACGTCGGGGCGATGATTCGAGAGTCAAACCCTGACCTTTATATGTTTTCTTCCGACTACCCCCATATCGAGGGCGGCAGGAACCCGCTAGGAAGATTTGAAGCTTCTTTAGATGGGATGCCAGAAGAAGTGCTTGGGAAATTTTATGCCGACAACATGGCAAGTCTTCTGAACTCCTAATCCGAGGGGCTGTCTTCTAGGATCTGAGACGCGGGCTACACGAACCCGTGAAACACGAGGGGTCATCATGCGCGATGTTTCATTCGACGTCGAAACTGTTCGCGTATTTCTTCACGTCCTATCTATCTGCGTTTGGGTTGGAGGACAAATTGTCGTTGGTGCTTTAGTCCCTGCTCTTCGTCGTTCGCACCCTGAAGCACTACCGAGTATCGCCAGAGCGTTCGGGCGTATTGCGTGGCCATTTTTTGGTCTCGCCGTCTTCACCGGAATTTGGAACATGGTGTCCCTACCGAGCACTACCGCAAGCTGGAATGCGCTGCTGGGAATCAAGATGCTTCTGGTAGCACTTTCCGGGTTTGGCGCATGGCTACATCAGTCCACCGATAAGGCATCGATACGAGGTGCCAGTGCTGGGCTAGCCCTTCTCGCCGCTCTGGCAGCCTTGGTGCTGGGCGTTGTGTTGTCGGGCTGACCCAAGTCACAGCTTCCTAGAGGTCGCATGATGCCCGTCTGCGATCTAGGGTCGCTGTGTGACTTATACCTGCTTCAACGTTGAAACCAGTAATCACGTAGCGCATGTGCAGATGACTCGGCCCGAGCGCGCAAACTCGATGATTCCTGAATTTTGGCAAGAACTGCCAGAGATTATTGATGAGCTATCAGCTGGTGGCGACGCGAGAGCCATCGTCCTTTCTGCGGAGGGTAGACACTTCTGCTCTGGAATGGACTTAAGCGTTTTCGCCGGAAACAATATTGTGAGCGGACAAGAACACTCACAACACGGCAGCCGTCAAAGAGCAGCTTTTCGTTCGACTGCATTAAAGCTGCAGCGCACATTCAGCTGTTTGGAAGAAAGTCGCCTTCCTGTCTTGACTGCTATTCAGGGTGCATGCATCGGCGGAGGAATCGATATGGTTTCCGCTACGGACCTGCGATACGCAACCGAGGACGCCTTCTTCTGTATCCACGAGATCAACATCGGCATGACGGCAGACGTCGGAACTCTTCAAAGAATGCCAAAGCTGGTGCCAGAGGGTGTCGTTCGAGAACTCGCTTACACGGGACGCAACATGGCCGCAGCTGAGGCCAAAGAACGTGGTTTCGTAAACGAAATATACGCTGATCATGACGAGATGCTCACTGCAGTATTCGAAACAGCTGGCCTAATCGCATCGAAGAGCCCCATGGCTATCTGGGGAACCAAACAAACACTTAACTACGGTCGAGATCATTCCGTCGCCGACGGACTTGAATATATTGCGACTTGGAATGCAGCCATGTTCGATACTGACGACATGGCCGAAGCCTTCACTGCTAGCACCGAGAATCGAGATGCCGAATTTCCGAATCATCGTCCGCTTCGAGATGGATTTTAGGAGGCAAAATGAGCGAGTTATGGCGCTTAAGTGCGCGAGAAATCGTCCATGGAATTCAAAAGAAAGAATTCTCAGCAACGGAGATTGTCGAAGCAGTTCTCGGCCGAATTGCAGAAAAAAACCCAGAGCTAAATGCGATTACCGTTGAATTTCCTGAGCAGGCGCTGACGGCTGCCGCCGAAGCCGACGCTGCTTTGGCTGATGGAGCTCCAATAGGTCCTTTGCACGGCGTACCTGTAACGATCAAGGAAAACATTGACGTCGCTGGTCAGGCAACTCCGAATGGTGTTCCCGCGTTCGCGGATTTGATTGCATCAGAGGACGCTCCGCTGGTCCGCAATCTCCGCCATGCGGGTGCAATCATTGTTGGGCGCACAAACGTCCCCGAGTTTTCCATGCGCGGAACGACGGTGAACCCGCTGAGGGGACGCACCTTTAACCCTTGGGACGAAGACGCCTCTCCAGGCGGATCTTCAGGTGGGGGCGGATCTGCCGCAGCTGCAGGCTTCGGACCGTTACATCACGGAAACGACATCGGTGGGTCACTTAGATACCCCGCACTGGCCAACGGCATCACAACAGTGAAACCCACGAGCAATCGAGTCCCTGTATTTAACTCAACCGCTCCCGCAGAACGCAGCCCTTTGTCTCAGGTGATATCGGTGCAAGGCATCATGGCTCGCGACGCAAGCGACTTATCGATTGCCACCGAAGTCATGATTACACCGGACCCGCGAGATCCTCTATGTCCACCTATTCCGTGGCGAGGACCTGAGGTCCGCGAACCGATCTCAGTGGCCGTAACTAAAGATCCCTGTGGGTACCCGATACACGATGGAATCCTTGAACTGATCGATCGAGCCGCCGAGGCGTTAACCGACGCTGGATACCGTGTCGTCGAAGTGAAAACCCCATCGATTCAGGAACCTTTCAGAGATTGGTTCCGAACATTAACTACCGAAATGAATACAGCACTTAAACCGCAGGTTGACGAGTACGGGAGCACGGATATCCAGACGACCTTTGAATATTTCTTTCAAATGGGCGAACTGCTTGATTTAGATGGATATATCCAGGGCTCCGGGGACCGCACTCGCATGATGCGCGAGTGGAATCTCTTTTTGGTTGAGCACCCACTGGTAATTACACCGTTCTACATGAACCGTCTTTACGATTGGGACTACGACCTTCAAAGCTTCGATGCCTGTAAAGACTTCCTAGAAGCTTCTGCTTACTCCATGGGGATCAATTATCTAGGCTTGCCCGCCGGAGTCATAGCAATGGATCTCGTCGAAGATCGGCCAGCGGCAGTCCAAATCGTCGGTCAGCGTTATCGAGAAGACACGATCTGTGACGCACTGGAAGTAATCCAGGGGCGTTGCGGCCGATTAACTGACCAACTCTGGGCGCGAGAAGATAGGTAGCAAAGAACGCCGACACCTGGGGCTCCAGCGAAGCTAACGTTTTGAGATGACTCAACTGCGACTAGTTCCACTCGAATGCGGATGGCTTTCCACCGCAGCCTCATCCGTGGTTGCTGGTCTCAACGGCAACGTTGATCTGCCAATTCCTAGCTGGTTGGTGGTGCATCCCAGTGGACAAACGCTTCTTTTCGATACGGGACTTCACACTGATTTAGTTGATGGTGTCGCCGCACGATATCCGTTGATGGCGCGTCAGTTCGAATCGCGTTTCGACAACAACGACGTTGTCTCAGCCCGACTCGAAACTGTTGATGTAGATCCTTCTTCGGTTGACAAGATCGTGTTCAGCCACCTTCATTTTGATCACTGTGGTGGAACCGCGCTGGTACCAAACGCTCAGATCATCGTGCAGCGCTCTGAGTGGCAATCAGGCCATCATCCGAAGCTGATCGAATACGAGGTCTATAAACCAGATGATTTTGATTTAGGGCACGATGTGTTGCAAATCGAAGGTCAGCATGACGTCTTCGGCGATGGATCAGTTTTATGTCTGCCAACTCCAGGCCACACTGCTGGTCATCAATCTCTGAGAGTAAATTTAGCCAGCGGGCCCGTCATCTTGACCGGCGATTGTGTCTACTGGGAAGATGTTCTCGAAAAGATGTTATTGCCCCCGTTCGGCTTTGATCATGAGATGCAATTGAGTTCAATGGGTTATCTCAAGGCTTTGCGCGATGAGCAGGGTTGCAGGCTTTTATTCGGGCACGACGAGGCACAGTGGGCCGATCTTGATCGTTCCTCAAAGGGTTTGACGTAGGTCGACGCGACTCAATTCGAGTTTGCCCATTTCTTATCGCTGATTCGATAAAGGGCATGTCGACACAATTCATTATTGGTTTCGACTTTAGGGTGATCGAAATCTTCCGTTATGTCGCGTGTCATTCCGAGGCGCTCCATTACCGCCATGGACCGAACGTTGGGCAGAGACGTAAACGACAGCACCTCACCTAGCTTTAATACCTGAAATCCATAACGAAGAACGTGTTTCGCAGCCTCGGTTGCAAATCCATGTCCCCAAAATGGGCGATTGAGTCTCCACCCGATCTCGATACATGGCGTGAACGAAGCATTCCAGGTTGGCACCGATAAGCCCACAAATCCGATGAAAGGTGCCGGCTCTAAAGATCTGTCATTTCTCAGTTCCACTGCCCATAAACCGTGATCTCGTTCTTCGAGTCCAATTTGTATGACCTCTGCGAATAGATCGCTCTGGACGCGATCTAAGGTCTGCGGAAAATATCTCATCACCTCGCTGTCGCTGTTCATTTGAGCGAAAGGTTCCCGATCTTCTTGACACCAATGGCGAAGTAGGAGCCGTGGTGTCTCTATCCGCGGAGCAGGCATTTCCCTAAGGGTTTATACGGTAAAAACGGCGAGCCGTTCCTGAAAAAAGCTGACCTCGCTCCGAAGCGCTCCATCCGGCCTCGTCGGCGATCCGTTGGAAAGCGTTGAAGAGCACCGTGTACGAACAGCCCTGTTTATCTACAGGGAAGTTACTTTCGAACATGCACCGTTCTGGCCCAAAAGTGTCGACGCAATGCCTTATGTCCTCGCTCCACACATTTGCGACATGTTCCGAAGTCGGGGCCTCGGGCAGGCGATTGAGACCAGCCCCATAAATGCTCATGCCTATTCCCCCGACTTTGACTACGACATGTTCATGTTGTGCAAGTGCTTCAAGAGCGGGGCGCAGCGTCGATCGGACCGCATCGCGAGCTCCCTCATATGGTCCGATACCTAACGGACCTCCTATGTGGTCGAGCACAACAGGAGTGTCTGGAACCGCGGCTACCAACTCCACTAACTCTTTTACCTGAGGATGAAACATCCATGCGTCGAAACTAAACCCCATCTGACCCAGTGTCGCGAATCCGGCGCGAAAGTCGTCGTGGCCCAACAACCCGGGAGGGGGTTTGGTGTGCGATGCACGAATCTCGTCGCTTAGATCCCATGCGTTGGCGTGACGAATGCCCCGAAATCTCCCTCCACCTGCGGCGTCTTGAGCAGCCAACACCTCTGCTACGGCCTCTCCTCGCGTTAGATCAGCGAATCCCACGATCGCAGCAATTTCCGCTCCGTCTTGCTCCGCCGAAAGATTCGCTTGTTCGTTCACAAACTCCACTTCGCCTACCGGCCGAAGATAATCAGGTCCTTGATCTTTGTACCCAGCCCCGCACTCGACAAACACTGTCTGGGTGACGTTGTGACCAGAACCAGTGTCTTCATGTAACTCGGGTAAAAGATAAGTCCCAGTGGGGAAATCCCACAAATGATGATGGGGATCGACAATCTCTTCTAGTGCGTCCACCGGTTCCTCAATGGTGCTAGCTAACCATGCCGTCTTGTCCATCGCTTTACTTCCCTTTGTAGGACAACAGAAACATCTACGACGCTAGTCAACCTTCACCATGGCCGCCCCCAGGTGTCCCAGTCAAAGGGTTCGATGTCATCCTCGGTGAGTCGCCAAACCGAGGCCTCTACGTTCCCATCGGTGATATCGAGAAAGCCAACGGTGCCTAATTGAACCGAAAGGTTGTGCGGAAACGTTGGTGACCCAGGATTCACGCATAGGACATTGTCGATAGTTGTGATGTGCTCAACGTGGGTGTCGCCATAGACAACAACGTCGAGGTCGGCCCCATCGAAGTGGCGAATAATGGCATCTCGAACTCCGTAGGTCGGCAACTCAGGTATTGGCATGTGGTGAGTCAATCCAACGCTGACTCCCCCAAATTCGCGAATCCACGCGGAGGACAACTGGGGATGATCAGGCTGAACGAGTCGGCCTGAAGACCCGTCATCACCGTTCCCCCTTGCCGCCCATGTCGGCGCTATCCGATGAAGATTTTCGATTACTGAAATGTCATAAATGTCACCGGCATGGAGGATGGCGTCGCATTTGTCGAACGCGGCGTAAGCCTGAGGCCAAAGTTCTGGGCCCGCCTCGGGTATATGTGTGTCTGAAATTAGACCAATCCGCATTATTTATTCCTCATGGTTGACGTTTCCACTGAAATATGGCCATCCCATCGGTCCCGTAGTCGTGAGGGAGAACAATCCCTCCTTGGTGATGCGGTCGCCAATGGGGTGCTGTCAAAGCAAGATTCGCCAATTCGGGATGCGATGCCTCGAAATCCTTAGGCACATTGATGGTTTCTTCTTGGGTTACGGTACACACGCTGTAACTCAAGATGCCTCCGGGGCGAAGTAGTCGAAATGCTTCGCCTAGCAATGCTCCTTGGATCAAAGCCAGTCGGCTAATTGCCTTTTCTGAAATTTGCCATCGCGCGTCGCTGCGTCGCCCTAAAGCGCCTAGCCCGCTGCACGGCGCGTCCACAAGTACAGCGTCTACACAACTATCAACGAACGGTGCCCGAGTCCCATCGCCTACTACGACGGCAGCTCCCGGCCGGAGACGGCTGATCGTTTCTTGTAAATTCTTCGCCCGCGTGGGATCTATTTCGTTGGCGTACAGCGATGACCACTGCGACCCAAGAGCGGTCGTTTTGCCTCCGGGAGCGGCACAGAGGTCGACCATGGAGCCCCCTTTGGTCGATGCAGCGTCGACCTCGTCGCTAACCCACCGTGATGCCTGTCCCTGTATATACCCATCGGGCCGAGCGACAGGCCGCTCAGGTGAGTTCATAGCAATAAGTGATGCTCTTCCATCTTGACCCCATGTGCTGATGAAGAGGTCCCATATCCAATCTGGGTAGCTATGTTGAACCGCTTCGTTGGGCCATTGCGGGTTGGCGGTGGAGACCTTGCGAAGTACAGCGTTGACTAAACCGCTCGCTCTTCGCGGCGCGACATCGACCGTGTCATTTACCGCAGCATGGGGAGGAGTTCCCAGATGTAACAGCTGATGAGTTCCCATGCGCAGCGCTGCGCGAACATCAGGGTCCAGCTTTCTTTGAAGAAAGGGTTGCACCACATAGTCAATGGCTCGACGCATACGAGTCGTTCCCTGGACTAACTCGGTGACAAACGCGCGATCACGTCTACTGAGGTCTCTTCCCGAGGACGCTAAGTTTGAAGCGAGGCTGTCGTTCGCACGAGCACCGTTTTCTATCTCGATCAAGACTTGAACGGCCACCTGCCGGCTATTCAATTTCTTCACGTTCCTAGCTGCGTGTCAGGTCCGAGTCGAGCGCCATTGATCCACGCTGTCGCTTTCAACCGGGACTTTCCTTCAGGTTGGACAATGAGCAGGCGCAACAAGCCGTCTCCCGTTCCCACGAGGTCGCCGTTTAGTTTCCCGGGAATTGCAGTTCCCTCAACGGGACACGTTTCGTGCACCTTGAGCACAGTGGAGCCAGCGAAGGTCCAAGCACCACCCACTCGAACCACCCGGTCCAACTCTGTAGCGGCACGGGTCCAGTCGAGTTTCAAATCCGCTCGATGGATCTTCTTAGCGACGCTCACCTCGCCCTCTTGAGTAACCGGGTCACGAAGCCCATCTCGTAGGGCCGCGACTAGTTCGCGTGCTCCGAGAGACGCCAGCTCAGCTCGAAGTTCCGTCGCGGTGACCGTTGGGTTTATATTCATTTCACATTGGCGGTACAAAGGACCGGTATCAAGCTCAGGCTCGAGACCCATGACGCAGACACCTGTTTTTTTGTCTCCCGCAAGTAAAGCTCGCTCTACCGGTGCTGCCCCGCGCCATCGAGGGAGCAAAGAAAAATGAACGTTAATCATCGGAAGCAGCGACAGCACTTTGGTATCAATCAATTCGCCGTATGCAACGACCACACCACAGTCGGCGTCTACCGTGAGCGCGTCAGAGATTTGATCGGATACCGCTATTCCCAGTTCTAACGCTGCTTCTTTGACAGGTGTCGGGGACGGTGCCGCCCTTCGACCTCGGCGGCGGTCAGGCATCGTTATTACTAAGGGGACTTCGAACCCGGCTTCCACCAAAGCAACCAGGGCAGGGACTGCATCTGCGGGGCTACCAAAATAGACCACCGAACGAGGGTGTTCAGGCGGAGGTGGTAGCCGTTCAGTCACGGTAACGAAAGCCCGCCAGCACCTGCCTCACCATCGTCTCTGAGAGACTGAATCTCACGCCAACGACTGAGAGCGGCTTTGCGCTGATCGCGATCTAAATGGTCTACGAGCAAGACCCCTTCAAGATGGTCGAGTTCATGTTGAAACAAACGCGCCAACAATTCGTCGGCTTCTATCGAAATTTCGTTGCCTTCTAGGTCTCGGCCGACTAAATGAACTTGCTTCGGTCGAACAATTTCAAAAGACATTCCGGGTACGGACAAGCAGCCTTCTTCGAATGCCCATTCGCCGTCAGAGTCGATAATCTCAGGATTGATGAGGGTCTGCGGTCCCTCACCGATGTCGTATACGAAAAGCCGTTTTTGGATTCCCACCTGGGGAGCAGCCAGCCCGATACCTTCTGCCTGGTACATGGCTGGCACCATGTCTGTGGCCATTTGGACAATGCGCCCGTCAATATTTTCGATTGAGACGGCTTCTTGACGAAGGACCGGGTCACCCAAAACTCGGATCTGGTAGCTCATGATGATCACAGGGTATCGGGGTCTGCCGATCAGGCTCTCAGCGGATTAATCTCGATGCGTAATCTGCCGGGTGGACGATCCACCGCCTTCAAGATTGCAACCATCTGTTCTCGGTCATTGCTTCGAATACGCCACTGGTCGTTGCTCGGACCTAAGATTTCGAGTTCATTCGGGGTTCCCATACGTCGAATAAATTCGGGTGCCGCTGCGCCTGACACTATTGCCCAATTCGTTTCAGGTGGCTGCTGTAGCTCACGACGCATACCAAGCTCTGTACGTGCCAATGAGCCAGGATCTGCAGTTCGAGCAGCTTCTAATACCGGGTGTTGAGGTATTCGAGTTTGAATGAGGACTCTCCCACCATCTTCACGCCGGCCGACCATCCGAGACGCCTGAACGAGCAACGACATCGCTTGTTCTGCAGCTCGGTATCGGGGAGCAAGTAGTTCTTGATCAAAATCAAGGAAGACCACAACATCTGCTTTATCAACTCTGTGAAGCACAGCTTCGGTGCCCACATATAAATCTGCTTCTGAAGCTACTAAGTCGGTGTCCGAAGTGACTTCTTCGACCGGTCGGCGCGCAATGCGCGCCAATTCTTCTGCGACCCCGGTGACCCCAAGTTTCACTCGACGAAACTTTGTTGAAGTACAAGATTGGCATACCGCAGGTCTGTCATCGCCATCAACGGGGTGGACAAGACGTTTTCCGTCCAAACCCAACGGCCTGCCGGTGATTTCCGATCGCGCTAGTTCGCCGCATTGATCACAATATGCAAACCGGGCGCGACCTTTTCGGTTGAGAACGCACACGACCTTCCGATTATCTCTTAGTGCTCGAGAGAGCGTTTCCGAGCACCATGATCCCGCCATCGGTGGCTCGTTACGAAGATCAACAACCTCCAGAATGGACCATCCAGATCTTTCAATGGCGCGGTCAGGCGTCAGTAACGGAGCCCCACAAGTAAGCGCTTCAAGCGATGGGGTCGGCGACGCTATAACCCATCTGGCTCCATCGCGTTTGGCACGTTCGAGAGCCACGTCTCGAGCGTGCCAGGTGGGTGCAGATTCTTGTTGATATGACTCATCGTGTTCGTCAAGAACTAGGACCGCCTCAAGGTCCTCTATTGGAGCCCATGCGGCGGATCTTGTTCCAATGGTGATGGTTCCCGCAGCCGACGCCTCCCAATCTCGGGGAACAACTGCTACGTCAATCCCGGCTCTTCTCATCGCAACTGCAAGCCTCTGCGCTCGGGCGAGAGTTGGTGTGAGGATCAAAGCACGTCCGTGGGAGGCAGCGGCAACCGCTAAAGAGAAATCATCACTGTTAGGGGGGGTTCGGACCACAGCACCTCGACGGCGAAAAGCTTCTTGGGAGAGATTCTCATTTGGTACCACCGTTGGTGGGCTAATCGTTGAGTCTGGAATTGATGGCACCACCCGATCGTGAGTGGCGGTGCGAAGGAAATGCACACGGCTACCCATCCATTGATCGCTAGCCCAACTAGCCAAATCAACGACCGTGGCAGGTGGACCACAGCTACTTACCTTCTTGACTTTGCTTAGGTCGACCCCCTTCGGTGGGTTTACATCGACGGCAGTTATCCAGCCACGTATCCTGCGACCGCGTAAATCCACGCGGACAACTGTTCCGACCTTGATCGGGGGGCAATTAGGTGCGCCTAGAAGGCTGTCGGGTAAGAGGTAGTCAAAATCCCTGTCTACAGCGGGCTCATCAGGAAGAACACGAACTACCAGGGACACAACGAAACTCTGCTCGAAGGGTGGGACACCAGCTACCTGGAAGCAGCTCTATATGCCGAGAGCCGAACGTAAATCTTCTACTCGGTCAGTTCGTTCCCATGTAAAGAAGTCATCCGATGCATCACGGCCAAAGTGGCCATATGCGGCTGTGGGTTGAAAGATGGGTCGTCGAAGGTCAAGGTCTCTCACAATGGCAGCTGGTCTGAGGTCGAATACTTCGTTTATTGCCCCGCTTATCCGATCCTGATCCACCTTCTCAGTGCCGAATGTTTCCACTAGAACGGAGATCGGTCGGGCGACGCCAATCGCATAGGCAACCTGGACCTCACATCGATCAGCGACGCCTGCCGCAACTAAATTTTTCGCGACCCAACGGGTCGCGTAAGCGGCGGACCGGTCCACTTTGGATGGGTCCTTTCCTGAGAAGGCGCCACCTCCATGTCGGGCATAGCCTCCGTAAGTATCCACGATAATTTTTCGACCAGTGAGGCCACAATCGCCAACTGGTCCTCCGACTACAAAATTTCCTGTCGGGTTAACAAATACTTCAAAGTCATCATCAGCGAACTCGGCTGGTACGGCCGGTCGAATGACGTGTTCAATTAAGTCCGGACGAATCATGCCGTCGCGATCAATACCAGGGTTGTGCTGCGTCGAAACTAGAACGGTTTTTAATCTGACCGGTCGGCCGTCCTCATAATCAAACGAGACTTGTGTTTTGCCATCAGGACGCAGATAGGGAACTTGCCCTGATTTGCGAGCTTCAGTTAGCTGTTCTGCCATTCGATGTGCAACATGAATGGGGAGGGGCATCAATGCCTCGGTCTCGCGGCATGCGTAACCGAACATCATTCCTTGGTCTCCGGCTCCTTGACGATCAAGTTCGTCTTCCTCACCTGCCCGTCCACTACGCACTTCTTCGGAGTTGTTTACTCCTTGAGCAATATCTGGGGATTGATCGTCGAGCGTCACCATAACTCCGCATGTACTTCCGTTGAAGTCCAATGAGTCTCGGTCGTAGCCGATGCTGTTAATGGTTTCCCGAACAACTGAAGGAATGTCAACGAAACCGCTGGTGGTGATTTCTCCTGCGACAACCACCAAGCCAGTGGTAACCATGGTCTCGCATGCGACTCGGCTCTCCGAATCTTGCTCGAGCATCGCATCGAGGATGGCATCAGAAATCTGATCAGCCATCTTGTCAGGGTGACCTTCGGTCACCGACTCCGAGGTGAAAGTCCATCGACTCACGCCGTCTCTCCTGATTACTCGACAGAACGGCCTAAGGCTAGGCGACAAAGACCCCCAATAGGTATCTCACTTCACCCAACAAGTATTTGAGCCACGGTGTTCAGCACTTCTTCCGCAATTTGCCGTTTAGATCTAAGCGACACATGACGCTGACATCCGTCGGAAACAAATATCGTCACTTCGTTTGTGTCATGGGCGAAACCGACTTGAGGTGCCGAAACATCGTTGGCAACTATGACGTCAACATTTTTACGCTCAAGCTTGCTCTGGGCGTGAGATACCAAATCTTCAGTCTCGGCGGCGAACCCAACAATCACCTGGCCTGCCTTTTTCTCAGCGCCTAACTCCGCGAGAATGTCAGGAGTCGATTCCAACTCCAACTTTGGCGGTCCGGTGTCCTTCTTTATCTTCGACTCCGCTACTCCTACCGGCCGAAAGTCTGCGACGGCAGCTGTCATGACGATGACGTCGGCATCGGACCGCTCAAGAACAGCAGCGTGCATTTGGGCAGCAGACTCCACACGAACAACTTCAACCCCGCTGGGAGATGCCGCTGAAACTGTTGATATTAAGGTGACGTGCGCTCCGCGAGCACTAGCTGCCTCTGCTATTGCGTAGCCCTGTTTTCCTGTCGAACGGTTACCGACGTAGCGAACAGGGTCGATCGCTTCTCGCGTACCTCCGGCCGTGACTACGACAGTTCGCCCCTGGAAGTCTCCACCAGACAGGACAGCTTCGATGGCCTCATAAATTACTTCGGGTGCCGCAAGGCGACCAGTTCCTGAGTCACCCCCCGCGAGACGTCCTTCGTCTGGAGCTACTAGGTGCACACCTCGCGCTTCTAGCGTTGTCAAGTTGTCTTGCACAGCAGGGTGTTCCCACATCTCGGTATGCATAGCTGGACAAACCACAACTGGCGCTTTGGTGGCGATAAGAGTGGCGGTAAGCAGATCGTCGGATATTCCGTTCGCGTAGCTCCCGATACAACGTGCGGTGGCGGGGGCGACAACTATGAGATCAGCGGTCTGTCCAAGTGTCGTGTGTGGAATGGGGTCCGGGTCGTCAAAGATCGAGGTCCGGGTCGGTTCCGATGCCAACGCGTCGAAGGTAGCCCGGCCCACAAATCGTTGGGCGCTCTCCGTCATGACCGGGATCACGTATGCCCCGGCATCCATAAGCATGCGACACAGAAGAACCGCCTTGTAGGCGGCAATTCCCCCGGTTACCCCCAGGACGATGCGGCGATTGGCCAGCATCGGTTTAACCTTGACCTACTCTTCGTCGCGCACGGCTGCAAGCGCGGCTGCGTCAGCCTCAGCCTGAGCTAATGCTTCAGCTTCGACGCGTGCCCGTTCTTCGGGATCGAAGCGTTCGTACCCAATCTTGTCGGCATGAATTTCTTCGAACGCCATCGACAATGGTTTACGTGCAGTGCTCGTTACCTGCGGAGGTACTTCGCTGCCTCCGCCTTCGCCTAGTCCGAGGTCGTAGGAGATGAGTTGACGAGATCTTTTTGCTGCCAAGCTCACGAGAGTGAACTTCGAATCCACTTTCTCCAGCAGAGCCTCTAGGCCGGGGCTAATCATTGTGTCTTGTTCATCAGACATCTGCTCTACCTCTGCAAGTTCCAAGCAATCCGAACGGACCTCCAATGCTACCAGCGGCCTCCGGCACTCGAACAGCGATGGCGCTATCGCGACCTTTTAGCTGTGAGAACGCTGTTGTCGAGCTTCAGCGATGAACGATTCGACAGAATCGACGGCTGTTACAAAATCGTCGTTAAGTACCACCAAATCCGCGAGTTGTCGTCCGGCAGCTTCCTCAGCATCAGAAGTAGCCAAACGCTGAGCTACGTCTTTCTCATCGTCCCCTCGCATTCTCATTCTGCTCTCTTGTTCTGAACGATTCGGCGGCAAAATGAGTACCACGACCGCGTCTGGTTCGCGTTCTCGCACAGCGACGGCTCCCTGAATATCGATCTCGAGGAGTAAGTCGCTACCTGTGGGAACCGAAAGTGTCGGTGTTCCGTATCGATGTTCAAAGAAATCGGCCCACTCGTAAAATCCGTTTTCCGCTATGCGGGCCTCGAACTGCTCTTCGCTCACATACACGTATGCGCCATCAGCTTCGCCGGATCTTTGGGCCCGAGTTGTCCACGATCGACTCAAGTGCAGACTGTCGTCGCGAGACACCAACTCAGCGACAATTGTCCCTTTGCCGACTCCGCCGGCGCCACATACGACAAATACGATTGGGTCACTGTTTTGGGTCACTGCGGCCGCACCCTCACAACTCGCTGACGGTAGTCAACCCGCAAAGAAAGCGCGGAGTTGACTCCTTTGATTCTCACCTAGGCCTCGTAGTCTGCGACTATCGGCGATACCTACTTCGTTCATAAGCCGACGAGCTTTCACTTTTCCGAGTCGCGGCATGGACTCCAGCGCTGCCAGCGCCTTCATCTTGCCCACAAGCTCATCTCCGTCAGCTAACTCAAGTAACTCGTCGAACGACACCAATCCCAACTTCAGTCGGTCTTTTGTCTCTGCTCTTATACGACGAGCCGCTGCCGCTTTCGCGAGGGCTGCTTCACGTTGTTGCGGTGAAAGGCTCGGCGGGTTGGGCATAGAGGGCGAGTCTAACGGCGAGGCGCCCAAACCTTTCCTTAAATGGTTCGAGCCACTTCATCGGCAATGCCCGCGGCTGCGTCTTCAGGATCAATTGACCCTGTCACGGCTCTCCCGATGACAAGGAGTCCTGCTCCTTGTCTAATGGCTTGGGATGGTGTGGCAGGTCGCCCTTGATCATGCGACGAAATTCCTTCGGGTCTAATGCCTGGAACGACAGATAGTAATTCGGGAGCGAGCCTCGATAGTTGCGATAATTCGGTCGCTGCACACACAACGCCTCCACAGTCAGCGTTAACCGCGTAGCCAATCCTTTCCTCGAAAAGGCCGCTAGGCGCGTCTGTGTCGGAGGTCAATATTGTTACCGCCAGAACCATCGGCGGGGTTAATCCCGCGGCGGACGCGCCTTCATTCAGGCCATCTACAGCTGCGGAGAGCATCTGTGTTCCGCCCGACGCGTGAGCAGTTACGTAGGAGACACCGAGGCTCCCTAGAACCCGCGCAGCTTTCCCCACAGTTGTTGGAATGTCGTGCAACTTGAGGTCAAGGAAGACGTCATAGCCTTGGTCCACAAAGGTACCTACAGCTTCCGGGCCCGAAGCTGAGAACAGCTCCAACCCAACTTTTGCCACCGAAAACCAAGGAAGCATTCGTCTACTAAGCCTCCCGGCTTCTACTAGGTCGTCGATGTCCAGGGCAAGGGCGAGGCGCGAACGTACGCCCTCGGTCACCTCAGGTGGATTCATGGGCTGCTCCAGTCAGAGATTGGACGGAAGTTACGTCTCGTCTTTGACACCAACGCTCAAAGCTGCGAAGAATTTTTTTTGACGCTTTCGGGTCTGCGAAATGGGCGGTTCCTACCTGAACGGCTGACGCGCCTGCAGCCATGAACTCCACGACGTGTTCGGCGGCTGTCACGCCTCCAACTCCTACGATGGGAACTGGTCCGAGAGCCGCGTAGACGTCAAAGACAGATCTCAGAGCAACCGGACGCATCGCGGGTCCTGACAGTCCACCTCCACCATTGCCAAGAACTGGACGGCGTGTTTCAGGGTCGATAACCATCCCAAAAACGGTGTTGGTGAGAGTGAGGGCTTCGGCTCCTCCATCGAGAGCGGCTTGCGCTATTGGAACAATGTCGGTGACATTCGGACTTAGTTTGGCCCACAGCGGCAATCCGGCAATTAACGATGCCTCTATCGCGGATCTACAGGTGTCTGGGGCGTGAGAGAACATCTCGCCTCTCTCTTCAAGATTTGGACAACTGACATTCACTTCAACCGCGACAATGCCGTCGAGCCCTGTTAGCCGAGTTGCAGCCTCCGCATATTCTTCGATGCTCCTCCCCCATATGCTCACAACAACCCGTGCTCCACGGTCGATTAATGCAGGTAGGTCATTCTCTATCCAACTATCTACGCCCGGGTTTTGGAGGCCAACTGCATTAATCATTCCGGCTGCGGTGCCGTGAACTCGCGGCGCTGGGTTCCCAGACCAGGGTTGCGCCGAAAGTGACTTCACCACTACCGCACCGAGTTCGGACAAATCTATATATGCCGCGAGTTCAGTTCCGTGGCCCACTGTCCCAGATGCAGTCATGACAGGGTTCGGAAGTACTACCGAACCGATCTGAACAGAACAGTTCAACTGCCTCATATGGCTGACACCCCAGGGTCTAGAAACTCCTGAAGTGGTCGCACGGTTAACGGATTCGACATCCATTCTCTCAACCCGACCGCAGCTGCTCGAGCCGCGGCTACCGTCGTGAGGCACGGCACCTTGTGGGCCGTGGATGCAAAGCGGATCCGATGACCATCGCTGCGCGGTCCCCGTCCTCGTGGAGTGTTGACGACTAACTTGACTTGCCCGGCTCCGATGAGTTCAACCGCGTCAACCCCGGCACTGATCTCTTGTCCCTCCTCGCTTAGCTTCGCGACCACGGTCTCCACCTTGATGCCGTGGTTTTCCAAAAATTCTGCCGTTCCTGAGGTCGCAGCTAATTCGAAACCGAGTTCCAAAAATCCTTCGGCAGCTTCTAATCCCTGATCTTTATCTCTATCTGCAAGCGAGAAAAAAATTGTCCCAGCAAGAGGTAGACCCTCGCCTGCTGCAATCTGGCTTTTGGCAAAGGCCAAGCCGAAGGTGCGGTCGATTCCCATGACCTCTCCGGTGGATCGCATTTCTGGTCCGAGGACGGTGTCTACATCGGGGAAGCGTTGGAAAGGAAGCACGGCCTCTTTGACCGCGACATGGCCTTCACGGATGGCGTTTGGTAACGCTCCTGAGGCGCGCAATTCTGCGAGGGTTTCACCCGCCATGACTCTTGCAGCGACTTTCGCGAGTTGCACCCCGGTTGCTTTGGCGACAAAAGGCACAGTCCGTGAGGCTCGCGGGTTCGCTTCGATCACGAACACTTGTCCTTGCTTGACTGCGAACTGAACATTCAACAGACCAACCACATCGAGCCGGTCAGCAAGGCGTTTCGTGTACTCAATGATTACTTTTTGTGTTTCCTCGGAGAGGTTCGGAGGCGGGATAGCGCAGGCACTGTCCCCCGAATGGACCCCAGCTTCTTCCACATGTTCAAGTATTCCTCCAAGAACAAATGCGCCAGTCATGTCTCGAATCGAATCAACATCTACTTCGGTTGCATCCTCTAAGAATCGGTCGATAAGCACAGGGCGGTCAGCTGAAAGCCCCCCCTCACGACCGAGACCACCGAAGGCAGCCAGCTCCGTCATAGCGGTTTGTAATTCCTCTAATCCGTAGACAATCGTCATCGCGCGACCACCTAGGACATAGCTGGGTCGCACCAAGGCCGGGAATCCGATTCGATCACAAATCGCGGACGCTTGTTCGAACGTTACGGCTGTTCCGCCCGGCGGTTGCGGAATCTCCAATTGCGCACATAGTGAATTCCAGCGTTCGCGATCTTCAGCTAGATCAATGGAATCCGGTGAAGTTCCACGGACTAGTTCTGAGGGCAGGGCCGATGCCAACTTCAGCGGAGTTTGACCGCCGAGACTAACGATGATGCCGACCGGTTGTTCGGCTTCAACAATGTTCAGAACATCTTCGAGGGTCACCGGTTCGAAATAAAGCCGATCAGAGGTGTCGTAGTCCGTCGAAACGGTCTCCGGGTTGCAGTTAACCATGACCGTCTCGTACCCAGCTTCAGCGAGAGCGAAGCTTGCATGCACGCAGCAATAATCAAACTCGATTCCTTGACCAATTCGATTTGGGCCCGATCCAAGGATCATCATCCGTGGCCGACTACCGGGACGTATTTCATCTTCGTCTTCATATGTCGAGTAGTGGTAGGGAGTAAGAGCGTCGAACTCGGCAGCGCAAGTGTCAACAGTCTTGAAAGTTGTTCGGACCCCTTTGTTAATGCGAGACGCTCGGACCTCCATTTCATCCTCTTGGAGTAGATAACCGAGTTGGGCATCTGAAAAGCCGAGTTGCTTTGCTCGACGCCACTCTGACTTGGTGAGATCTGACAGTGAAGACTGTTCGAGATGTAAGCGTTCTTCGACGATCATGAGCATCTGATCGAGAAACCAATGATCAATTTCGCATGCATAGTGAATTTCGTCGAGTGATACACCGCGCCGCATGAGTTCCGCGATCTGGAACAACCGGTCCGGTGTCGGAACGGATATAGCTGTTAAAAGATCCTCTTGATCGTGACCAAAATATTCATTTTCGCCCGGGTCTGCGTTCAGTCCAGACCGACCTTGTTCCAGTGATCGAATTCCTTTTTGGAGGCTTTCCGGGAACGTCCTTCCAATTGACATGGCTTCACCGACGGATTGCATTTGCGGCCCAAGCACTCCTGAAGCCCCGGGAAGCTTTTCGAAAGCCCAACGTGGGATTTTCGTGACCACATAATCAATCGTCGGTTCGAAACTGGCAGGAGTTTTTTGGGTGATGTCGTTGGTGATCTCATCAAGGCAGTAGCCCACTGCGAGTCGCGCCGCTATTTTCGCAATCGGGAATCCAGTCGCTTTAGAGGCCAGCGCTGAGCTTCTGCTAACGCGTGGGTTCATCTCGATGATAATTTGCTCGCCCGATTCTGGGTGTACCGCGAATTGCACATTGGAACCACCAGTCTCCACCCCCACTCGGCGAATACACGCAAACGCTGAATTTCGCATTTTCTGGTACTCAACGTCAGAAAGAGTTTGTGCCGGGGCAACCGTGACCGAATCACCAGTGTGAACACCCATTGCGTCAACATTTTCGATGGAACAGATCACCACGCAGTTGTCAGCGTGGTCCCTCATCACTTCAAGCTCGTATTCCTTCCAACCTTTAATTGATTGTTCAATCAAAATTTCCGATATCGGGCTGGCATCTAGCCCCAAGGCAGCTACTCGTTGAAATTCGTCGATGGTGTAAGCAAATGCTGTGCCTTTCCCGCCCAATATGTAGGCGGGACGAATGATGACCGGTAGGCCGATCTCATCGACTGCGGCCATCGCTTCATCCATGGTGTGCGCAATTTCAGATTGTGCGCAGTTCAGTCCGATTTCCTCCATGGCTCGTCTAAAGAGACCACGGTCTTCGGCGGTGGCAATGGCTTCGCCACTCGCCCCAATCATTTCGACTTCGTATTGCTCTAAAACGCCAGCTTCCAAAAGCTCAGTAGCGAGATTGAGTGCCGTTTGCCCTCCCAAGGTAGGCAGAATGGCATCGGGTCGTTCGCGTTCGATGATTGCGGTAAGAACATCGAGCTCGAGTGGCTCAATGTAGGTAGCGTCAGCGAACTCTGGGTCCGTCATGATGGTGGCGGGGTTGGAGTTCGCGAGGATGATGCGGTATCCCTCGTCGCGTAATACGCGACACGCTTGAGTACCCGAGTAGTCGAACTCGCAGGCCTGGCCAATAACGATGGGCCCTGAACCGATGATGAGAATGCTCTCGATGTCGTCACGGCGCGGCATCAGTTGGTCCCTCCGTGAAATGAAGTCATTAGGTCCGCGAAGTGTTGAAACAAGTAACGGGAGTCATGTGGCCCCGGACTGGCCTCAGGGTGGTACTGCACGCTAAAGGCCGGGATGTCGTTACAACGCAAACCCTCAAGGGTGCCATCGTTCAAACACACGTGGGTCTCGGTCACTCCCGGCACCGATCCGGACTCAATTGCAAAATTGTGGTTCTGGCTTGTGATTTCGATCCGCCCGCTATCAACGTTTCTGACAGGGACGTTGCCTCCGTGGTGCCCGAACTTCATTTTGTAGGATTTACCACCGAGGGCAAGAGAAAGAACTTGGTGACCTAGACATATTCCAAACACCGGAACGTGCCCTAGGAGGTCACCGAGAGCTTCTGTAACTTGCCCCGCCATTGTCGGATCGCCGGGGCCATTAGAAAGAAAGACGCCGTGGGGTTCGAGTGCGCGCACTTGTTCAGCGGTTGTGTCAGCCGGTACTACATGGACCGTGGCGATCTCAGCTAGCTGCTCGACCATGGATCTTTTGATACCTAAGTCGTAGGCGACAATTCGACGAGGACCGTCGCCTAAGGAATATGCCTGGGGCGTCGTTACTTTGCTAACCAGGTCCACGCCGGCTGTACCAACTTCAGATTTAGCTGCCATTGCGAGAGATTGCTCGGAAGAGAAACCAAAGGCACCAGGCATCGCCCCATGGTTTCGCACGTGCCTGGTGAGACGGCGGGTGTCAACCCCCGAGATCCCAGGTACGCCTTCGTCGCGAAGATAACTGTCTAAATTGTCTTCGCTACGCCAATTAGACCGGTGACGCGTCAACTCGCGGACTATGACCCCTCGACAAAAGGGTTGGCGGGCTTCTACATCAAGGGCGGAAACCCCATAATTGCCAATGTGGGGATATGTGAAATTGATGATCTGCCCGGCGTAGGACGGGTCGGTTATCACTTCTTGGTAGCCACTAAGCACTGTGTTAAAGACCACTTCTCCAGAAGTGACTTCAACTTCAGCGCCGATTAATTCTCCTTCGAACACTGCTCCATCAGCTAACACCAGTGCGCCTTCACGAACCTGACTCACCTGATCACCTGACTGTCCAATACTGGGGGGCGTTGCATGCGTTGTGGTCTTAAACCAGAACCGTCAATCAACCTCAACCCCCGAACCCAAGAGGCGGAATAGAACAGCCATTCGCACTGGCACGCCGTTTGTGACTTGTTGTTTAATCAAAACATTTTTTCGGTTATCGAGCACTGTTTCGGCGATTTCGATTCCGCGATTGACGGGCCCTGGGTGCATAATCACCACTTCGTCCCGTAGGTCCGCTGCGCGGGCTTCCGTCATCCCGTATCTCTGGATGTACTCATCAACTGAAGGAACCAACCCTTCTTCCATTCGCTCGTTCTGGATTCTTAGTAAGCCAACAGCGTCAAACGTGGGAAGAACAGAATCAAGGTCTTCGCAAATTTGTACAGGCCAATCTTCCGGATTGGACGGTTGCAAAGACTTCGGAGCGACCAACGTCACAGTTGCACCCAGTGAGGTATATGCGTGGACATCGCTTCGCGCTACGCGGCTGTGTTTAACGTCGCCGATGATGCCAATGTGAACCCCCGACAAAGACGCATCTGACCCCGCCAACCCATGAAAATGCTGGCAGAGGGTGTACGCGTCCAGTAGCCCTTGAGTTGGATGGGCGTTAGATCCATCCCCGGCATTAATGACCGATGGGGCCGCTCCTACCTCATCAGCAATTTTTCTAGGCAGCCCGCTCGAATAATGCCGAATAATGAGGGCATCGACCCCAAGCGAGTGAATTGTCTCGACCGTGTCGAGGATCGATTCGCCTTTCGAGAGAGATGAAGTGTGGGTTGGGAACTCGAGGACATCTGCCGAAAGTCTGTTTGCTGCAAGGTCAAAGGACATGCGAGTCCGGGTGGAATCCTCAAAAAACAGCGTCGCGATCGTTCGCCCTCGTAAAGCAGGAACTTTCGGGATCGGTCGTTGCGAAACTTCAACGAAGCGGTCCGTGAGATAGAGCAACTCTTTGATTTCATCGGTTTCAAGATCCTTGAGATCGATTAGGTGGTTACTCAT
>TARA_B110000014_G_scaffold33613_1_pt1 | contig 61503 bp, 61 predicted proteins | sample TARA_B110000014 | Tara Oceans TARA_B110000014 (sample SAMEA4396468) | marine metagenome | biome: Westerlies Biome; feature: [MES] marine water layer (ENVO:01000295) within the mesopelagic zone...; material: water (ENVO:00002006), including particulate matter (ENVO:01000060) such... | reverse complement strand
GAGACAATTTTATTAGAAAGTCGGATATTGGATTTTTTGGTTACTTGCGTACTCGATGCACAGTTTGGAAATTACCAAAATAAAGATTTCCTATGCAGTGGCTTTTTTGATCGTATAGCAAAAATGATGGTTGCGATTATTCGTCAAGGCATTCAAGTCGAAGAAGGTCCAACAGTTAATCCTGATTTATTAATTGAATTGTTTTCGACATCTGATGAGATATATATTTGGCTTTCAAAAAATGTTGATATCGAAATTGCAGGTGATGCAGCAATAGTTCGTGATGCATCTATTTATGTTTCTAAAGTAATGATCGAATCTTTTAAAGATTTAGGATCTGATGCCAAACCAGAAGAAGTTTTAGAAGCCATGTTTGTTGCTGTTGTTAGATTAGATTCCGAATTGACTGAAGAAAGAAGCTTGATTGAGCAATCTCAAGAAAGATTAGAACAGTATTTAATTTCTGTTTGTGGTGATTCAGCGACTTATCTTTTTAGTTTGCTATCTGGAATAGGTCAAAAGATTTGAAATTATTAGTTAAATCAAAAAAACTTATTTCATATATTTTGGTAGTTGCATTGTTAACGGGCTGCGGGGCAACTCTTCGTAGTTCTGAAAAAGTTCAAAATGAACCATTAGACACTTTGATCAAACTAGAGAATAAAGAAAATCAAATTCTTTCTACAACTGAAGAAAATTCTTCATATACAAGTTTTGCTCCACTTCTTACTTACGAACCTTTAACTACTGAAATCCCGGAAGGTTTCTGTCTAGCTCTTGCAAAAAAATCTGCTCAACTAATGATTGAAATTGAAAAAGAGTTGTTCTCTGCAAATAGAAGTGAAGTAAAAATTTTACAGCAATTAATACTCAGATCTGAAGAATTAATTAGTTGGGTATCTGCACGTGTTCCGTTTGTAATAGCCAATGAAATCTTCGAACTTGTATCTTTTTATGAAGAATTGGCTGAAATTTTAAAGTCAGTTGATGCTCAAAACACCACTATGATTCGTATACAAGTTTTAATTTCTTCTTCTCTTCTCTCTCTAGATTCTGTTAGCCTCGATACTTTTCTAAGTGCTTCAAATCAGCTGGGTCGGTATGTCGATGATTCTTGCGGCCCCGGGTATCCATTACTCGCAACATTAGCCGGTTTAGTTTCTAATCAAAAGATGCAAAATGTAGAACACTCAGAGAATGTTATTAATTCTTTTCTAGATATTTGGCTTGCCGAAGAAGTAGAAAATATTGATACAAACTGATTTTTTAAAAATTTATTAAAAACGTTTAAAAATTTTGAACACCTATTTGAACACCCGTAGTCTGAATATATGAATATTGCTGTTGTTGGGGCCACGGGGCAAGTTGGCCAAGTTATGAGAGCCCTATTATGGGAACGTGAATTTCCTGTTGGTGACATTAGGTTTATGGCGTCTTCTCGTTCAGCTGGAAGCATTTTGAATTGGGGGAACCAAGAAATAATTGTTGAGGACTCAGCTAAAGCAGATTGGTCGAATGTTGATATTGCATTATTAAGTGCTGGTAAAACTGCCTCATTGGAAATCTCACCTTTAATAGCAGCTTCAGGGGCTACAGTAGTTGACAATTCATCAGGCTGGAGAATGGATCCAGAGGTTCCACTTGTAGTCAGTGAAGTAAATCCTGAAGCTCTTGATCAAATACCAAAAGGCATTGTTGCAAACCCTAACTGTACAACAATGGTCGCTATGCCTGTTTTATCGCCGTTGCATAAACGCGCAGGACTTTTGTCGCTCAGAATTTCAACCTATCAAGCAGTTTCTGGTGCAGGTTTAGCTGGTGTAGAAGAACTAGAAGGCCAGATTAATTCAGCTAGCGGTAAAGCCACACAACTTGCGTATGACGGTAAGGCCCATGAATTTCCTGAACCGAGTTCCTTTCCACAATCGATTGCTTTTAATGTTTTACCGCATGCAGGTTCTTTTGTTGATGACGGCAGAGGAGAAACTGACGAAGAACAGAAGTTACGGAACGAAACTCGAAAAATCTTAAATACTCCTAATTTATTAGTCTCACCTGTATGCGTTAGGGTTCCTGTATTTACAGGTCACTCTTTGGCAATAAATGCAGAATTTGAAAATCCTATTTCTGCTGAAGAAGCGACAGAGATACTTTCTGAAACATCTGGTGTTACTTTATGTGACGTCCCAACTCCAATTGATTGCACAGGCATTGATGAAACTCTTGTTGGACGTATACGACAAGATGAAACCGTAGAAAATGGTTTGGCTCTGTTTTTGTCTGGTGACAATCTTCGGAAAGGTGCCGCATTGAATGCGATTCAAATTGCTGAGGAATTATTAAAACGCTGATAAAAGAGAGAAAGGCCCAATTATGAAAGTCGGAATTACACTTCCAGCTCAGTTTCCATTCGGTAGTACAGAACAAATGCTTCCGATTTATGAGGAAATGGGAGCTGATTCTTACTGGGCCCCAGATCATTTACTAGGAGTATTTCACCCGGCTTTATGGTCAGAGACACCTCTCTCAGCATTGGCAGCTGATCCAGATGCTTTTTATGATCCATTTGTTTATGGAGCACGAATTTCAACTATGACTAACAAAACGTATGGAATTTCAGTAACTGATTCAACTCGTCGAAGGGCAGCAGATCTGGCTCGCACGGCACTTTCACTTAATGATTTAATACCTGGAGGATTTATTTTAGGAATGGGTTCAGGGGAAGCTGAAAGCCTTCTTCCTTTTGGGTACCCTTTCGATAAACCCGTAGGTATTTTTGAAGAGTGTCTTATTGAGTTGCGTTCTTTACTTGATGACGGTCATATGCCCGATAATAAGATTGGTCGAATGGGCTTACCTTTAGAAGCTGAAGGAAGGGGTAAACCAGCTGTCTGGATCGCAGGACACGGTCCAAGAATGTTACGTTTGACCGGCCAGTACGGTGATGGTTGGATCCCAGCATGGTGGCTGTCACCGAAGGAATACGAAGAAAAGCTTTCAATTATAACTGAGCATGCAAAGTCATTCGGAAGACCTGTTCCGGAAGCTTCTTATTTGGCCTTTATTTTGTTTTGTGAATCAATGGACAAGGCTGAAGAGATGTTTGAAAAAGAGCCATTAGGTAAACTTTTCGGTCTTTTTGCAATGGGTGAGATTTGGGAAGAGCATGGTCTTGAACATCCTTTAGGAAATGATTCAAAAGGTTTTATAGATGTGATCATTCATGATTTAAATGCAGATGACTTAAGAGATTTGGCACCAACAATTCCTTTTGAGATGGTAAAAAAAGTAGTTTTTGTAGGAAACTCAAATGAGTTAGGTGAACAATTTGAGGGATATGCAAAAGCCGGTTTAGAGCATTTGGTAGTTGGAAATCTGACCGGTGTTGTGGGCGGAATGGATGAGATAATGGCAAGGGGAATGGAATTACCTCAGCTTATGTCTGTACTTAAAGAACTTTAAATTTTATTTAGGGCGGATTTTCTACATAACGTTCCATCGCCGTTTCAAGAGACAAGTCAAGCTGATTGGCAATACTGGCTAACCAAGCTAAAACGTCAGCTAATTCATGGAGCTGATTTTCTCGTGATCCTTTTCTAACGGCCTGAGCTAGTTCTCCAACTTCTTCACATAACCATGCAACTGTTGAGGGGAGACCACGGTTTCTATCATCTTCTCCATATAGATTTTCCATCAAATTCTGTAATTGATTTAGGTCCATTTAAGAACCGTAATATGAGTAGGTAAAACTTTCAGGTATCCCCGTGTTGAGAGCTTTTTTGGTACACAATCTCATTTAATGATTTCAGACAGCGAAGCTAATAATCTTTTACTCGCACTAGATGCACTAGATGAATTGGAACAAGCGGCTCTAAAGATGGTGAGAGCTGAAATTGAATGTGGACCTGTTATAGATGGTCTGATGGCCGATCCGTTAACAGAAGGATCTCGTTTAGACCTTCTTTATGAAGTTGATACGTTAGTCACAGACTTATTGACTGCTATGGGAAGACGCAGAACCGTTGGGGCGTTACTTCAAGAAGCACCGGCAAGTTCTGCTCGTGATGCATTGACCGCGCATTTATCAGAACAAAATTAAATAATTAAGAAGGTTCAGGTAATTTTGCTAAATTTTCAATGACTTCTACATTGGTCAGATTTAGAAGAGCATTTGGATTTATTCTTATTTTCTGATTCCGACTTCCACCTCCCACGATTATCGAAGTTCTTTCCATTACTGCTTTATCTATCCAGATTGGAAGAGTCGTTGGAAGACCAAAAGGCGTCACTCCACCAACTATCATTCCGGTAATATTTTCAGTTTCTTCACCGCCAGCAAAAGAAGCTTTTTTTGTACCCAGCTTTTTACGGATTACCCCATTCACGTCAAGTTTATGAGTCGCTAATAATAGGCATAAAGTAAAAATTTTTGGATCAGATTTCCCAACGACCAAAATTGCGTTGGCTGAATCTTGGGGAGAAACTCCATAATTCTCACAAAAGCTAGCTGTATCAGCGAGTTCAGGATCGCAAGGCATAATTTCATAGTCAACTTTTAGGTGATTCAGTTCAGAGACTACTGCATCACTCGAATCAGATTTTTTATATTCGTTCATAGAAACTCCAAGGTATTACTAAAAATTTACTTATTTGATCTAATCCCATAAAAAACAGAAGCCAAAACTAAAAATCCACCGATAAAAGTAGTAACTTCAGGAACTTCATCAAACCACAACCACACCCAAAGAGAAGCAAAAATAGTTTCTACCGGAGTGAACATACTTACTTCTGCAGCTGAAGCATGTCTTGTAGCCGAAACCATGCACAATCGCGCAATCGGTCCAACAAACAAACCCATTCCCAAGGTACATAAAAGGGCACGTTTATCTAGTGCATCGAATTGAGCTGGAATAAAAGTAAAAAGCATAATAAAAATGGGTGCAATCAAAACAACGAGAGTTCTAGACATTTCTTTGAAATGTCTCCAAATAACAAGATTGGTGCTAAAAACTAAGATTGCTAGAAGAGCCATCAGGTCTCCACCCAGACCTCCGGTGGCTAAAGAACCTGAAACAATTATTAGGATTCCAAAGAATGTTCCACTGATAGCTCTCCAGATTCTCCCAGAAGTTTCTTCACCTATAGTAAATTTGGCGATTAAACCAGCAAAAATTGGAGCACCAGCCACAATAGTTACAACGTTTGCGACTGTAGTTCTGGTTACAGCTTGAATGAACGCAGTAGTTCCCACAGCCGCTAAAGCCGCAGAGACAAAGAGTGGCCACCTATAGTTATTGATTTCTGAAGCTATATTCTTACCAAGTGTTTTCCAGACAATTATGGACATCGAAGGAACAGAAAAAACGCCAACAAAAAAAGCGATAGTCCAACCATCTATTTCAGCAACTCGTGTAAACAAAGAATCCGTTGAAACAATAAACATTCCAAAGGCAGACAAAAATAAACCGAAAGGCCTACCTGAATGGGAGAACTGTTTTATTTTTCTCATCGGGGGACTTTACCTTGAAGCCCAATCAGGACACATGCTTTTGTATCTGAAAAGATTTACTAATAACAATGAAAAAGCCCAACATACTATTTATAACCATTGATCAGTTAAGAGCAGATTGTCTGGAAACGCGTTCAGAACGTGTTGTTAAAACACCCCACTTAGATGCATTGGCCACTCAGGGTGTTAGATTTGCGAATCATTTCACTCAGGCTTCGCCATGTGGTCCTAGTCGCGCAAGTTTATTAACAGGGACATATTTGCATACTCATCAGTCAGTTTTTAACGGGACACCACTCGACAATAAATTTACAAATATTGCTAGAGAGTTTCGTGCAGCTGACTACGACCCATTGTTGTTCGGATATACAGATACAACCATTGATCCACGAACGATAGATGAAGATGATCCACGTCTTTTAACCTACGAAGGGCACTTGCCGGGTTTTAATGTAGCTCTCCCACTTCCAGAAGATCGAGAAGCTTGGTACCAGTGGCTTTCTGAAAAAGGGCATGATATTTCCGATAGAAAAAAGTTTCTAAAAGGAACTGAGGAAACTGAAATTCCATTAGGACGAGGAAAAACATGGCCCCCTTCACCGTATAAGACGGACGAAACCGAGACCGCATTTGTTGTTGGTGAAGTTATTGATCGGTTGGAAAATTTGCATGAACCGTGGTTCTTGCACGTATCAATATTAAGACCACATCCGCCTTTCGTTGTACCTTCTCCTTACAACGATTTATATGATCCTGCCGACATGGATGAGCCCATTTCTCCTAGCGGGAGTGACCATTCATTTATCGATTCACTTTCGAACATTGATTTTTTTAAAGCCCCCTCGGAGCGTATTGACAGGCTTCAGTTGAAAGCAACTTATTATGGAATGGTCACTGAAGTAGATGATCAAATAGGTAGATTGGTTGAGTTTTTGGATCAAAAAGGACTGGGTGAAGACACGATTATTTTGGTTACCTCAGATCATGGCGAAATGTTGGGAGATCATGGTTTAGTTTCCAAGTTTGGTTTTCATGATCAAGCTTTTCATATCCCGATGATTATTAGATATCCAGCTTTAGATGGTCCCAAGGGTTTAGTAATTGAAGAATTCACAGAGAACGTTGATGTGATGCCTACTCTATTAGATCTAGCAGATATAACTATTCCTAAACAGTGTGAAGGTAATTCAGTCAGGACCTTTTTGGAGGGTGGAAAGCCTAATGAATGGCGAAAAACTGTGCATTGGGAATTTGACTTCAGAGTATTTGCTGAGAGAATTGGGCTTCCTTTAAATGAGTGTCGGTTAGTAGTTCACCGTGATAAACGTGGCAAACTTGTTCATTTTTTTGGTATGGAAGACATCTTTTTTGATTTAGAAACCGATGAGCATGAACAAAATCCATTATTTGAACATTCTTTGATGAAGGGTTTTTCTTCGGACTTGAATAGTTGGTTACCTAAAATTTCTGAAAGTCCTCTAGTCAATCTCTTAGCTACCGCTGAAGGAATGATCACTCTCAAAAATCCCAATTGATTTTTTTGGGAACTTTTTTGTTCATGAGAGTGGTCCTAGGATTGGTTAGTGCCAAGTAATTTGAGGTTAAAATTTTAAGGGGGAGAAGGCCAATGGTTTTTATTTTTCTGGATTTAAGTAATTGTCGGATTTAATAAAGGGCCCTTCTTGGGAAGTACTAGAAAATTTTGAGAGGTTCAATCAAGTAAACGACGTTTTCAATCGCGCTTTTTGGGACTCCGAAATTGCTACCGATGGTGCGCGTGAATTTTTTAGATCGCATCGTGAACCACTTAAAAAATGGCGTAATGCATCTGGATTTGAACAGAGAGATTACGCCATAAGGAATGCCGCCTGGCATGTTGCGGATGTATTTGCTGAGATGCGAGATGCAGATGATTTAAGAGACGGATTTCTTTCACCATTAAGCCAACTAAGACCAGGTCCAGAAGAATCTTTTGATTTAGGAAGTCCGGAGGAAGCTTCTAAAACTATTAAACAAGTGTCAAAACTTTTTGGTGCTGATTTAGTTGGTATTTGTGAATTTGATGAACGGTGGGTTTACACCCAACGGTATGCGCGAAGTTCCAGCGAAGGAAAACCTGAAGGTCTTCCGGTCGGTCTTCCAGAAAATCTTCAAGGAGTCATAGTGATTGGTCAAGCAATGGATCATGACCTTGTTGACACAGTCCCCTCAGCACTTTCAGGTGCAGCTGTAGGTCTTGGTTATTCAAAAGATGCGCTAGTACTTTTAGCAACAGCTCAATGGCTTTTAAACCTTGGTTATTTAGCGGTACCAAGTTTAAATGACACCGCCTTAGCGATTCCCTTAGCCATTCAAGCTGGACTTGGTGAATATGGAAGACACGGAATGGTAATAACGCGTGAATTTGGACCAAGAGTTAGGTTCGGTAAAATTTTCACAAATGCCCCAATGGCATTTGATAACCAAATTGAGTTTGGAGTTACAAAATTTTGCGAAAAGTGCAGAAAGTGCACAGATGCATGTCCACCAAAAGCAATACCTGATGGCGAACCTTCGCCAGTAAAACTAAATCTATCTTCAATTTCAGGCGTAAAAAAATGGTCAGTTGATGGAGAGAAATGTTTCTCTTATTGGGCCAAAATAGTAAGTGACTGCATGATCTGTATGCGTGTTTGTCCCTATAACAAAGACTTCACAAAGTTTCGACACAAAATAGGTTTGCGCTTAGCTTCAACAAAATTAAGAAACATAATGTTAATGCTTAACGATTTCTTGGATTATGGAGAGCGACTAAAACCAAAACTATGGTGGAATGGTGAAAGTCGCAGAAGGATCTGATTCTTAAGAGTCGCTAGAACCTTTAGCATCAATAATCTCTATTTCCTTATTAAGTCTTTTTATGGTTTCGCTAGCTGTTGTTTTAAAAACAAAAGGAAATATAGCGTGAATAATTGCAGCAGCTGATGCTGCCGCCATTGAACAAGAAATTTTTAATGCTCTAAGCGCGTGTTCCGACCACGATTCCCCGACTGTCGATGGATGGTCTGAAAAAATATTGATAATGAAGAATACCTAAAATTGGCTATTCAATAAGAATCCGCCAGAATCGAGTTAAATGGACAATGCTTGTTCTAGGTCCTCAACAAGATCTTCGATCGACTCTATCCCGACTGAAATACGTATTAGATCCTCTGGTACTTCGAGTGCAGAACCTGCAACTGATGCGTGTGTCATTATTCCAGGGTGTTCGATCAAAGATTCAACCGCCCCAAGAGATTCAGCCAACGTGAAGACTTTCGTAGAAGCAGAAACTTTTTCTGCCATTGCAAGACCACCAGAGACTGTAAAGGAAACCATTCCGCCAAAATTCGTCATCTGATTTTTTGCAATCTCATGTCCTTTGTTGCTTTCAAGTCCTGGGTAGAAAACTTGCTTTACCTTCGGATGTTCACTCAACAGACTTACGATTGCTTTGGCATTTTCGCAGTGACGATCCATACGAACAGCTAGCGTTTTAATCCCTCTTAACACTAGATAGCAGTCGAATGGGCTTGGGACAGCTCCAACCGCATTTTGTATAAAGGAAAGATGTTCTACAAGTTTTTCGTCATTTGTCGCCACAAACCCGCCTACTACGTCGCTGTGACCTCCCAAATATTTTGTAGCTGAATGAACAACAGCATCAGCGCCTAAAGAAATAGGTTTTTGTAAATAGGGAGTAGCAAAAGTGTTATCGACTATGAGTAACCCACCAAGTTCATGAGTGATATTAGAGATTTTTTGAATGTCTACAACATTAAGAAGTGGGTTCGTAGGAGTTTCAAGCCAAACTATTTTTGTTTCGCTAGTCCAAGCTTCTTTAATTGAATTTGGGTCGCTGAGGTCTATTGCTTCGTTAGAGATTTTATTTCGACCATATATTTTGTCTATTAATCTAAAAGACCCCCCATAGGCATCGTTTCCCAAGATAATTTTGTCGCCCGGTTGCAAAAAGCGCAGCAAAGAATCTTCTGCCGCCATTCCGCTAGAAAACGCAAAGCCATGTTGTGCGCATTCAAGACTTGCTAGACATGTTTCATATGCGTGTCTAGTCGGATTACCTGTCCTTGCATACTCATATCCGAATTTTGGCTGTCCAACGGCGTCTTGTGCGAATGTGGTTGATAAAGCAATGGGTGTTACAACTCCACCTGTACGTGAATCATGTGGTTGTCCAGCCCTAATGGCTCGTGTCTCAAAGCCAAAGTCTTCATGGTCTTCAAAACCTGACATCAGCGGGTCGCCACCGTGTGTTTCCATCAATTCACCAACTAATCAATCTTTAAAGGTTTTCCGATTCTGACATAAAATCTTCAATTTCAGATTTTGTGAGAACAGTAATTGGTTTACCTTTATCTAACACCAAAAAAGTTTCTGATTTATCAAATAGTTTAACAACGTTGGAAATATTTTCTCCTACACCAACAAGTTCAAGTGGCGGCTGTAAAAAATCATTTACAGTTTGACCGTTACCATTTTTTAAGTTGTTGATTAATATTTCTTTTGAAACGGACCCTATTACTTCAGCTGCAGAAATGGGCATTTCACCGACTGCTACCGGTAAATGATAAATCCCATTTTTTTCCATGGTCTTTAAAGCTGAAGAAGTTGTTTGTTCAGGGTTTAGGTACACCAGATCGACAGTCTCAGAATTTCTTGATTTAACCATATCGTTAACAGATTTTTGGAGTGGCGGATCGCCATTGTCATTTGAGAATCCCATTTTTGTCATCCAAATAGGATTGAAAATTTTACTCAAATAGCCTCTTCCCGAATCAGGAAGAAGCACCACTACGAGATCATCTTTGGTGAGATTTTCCGCAACCTTTAATGCTCCTGCTACAGCGGTACCGCAGGAGCCGCCAATTAAGAGACCCTCTTCTTCAGTGACTCGTTTTGTCATGGAAAATGAATCTGCATCGCTAATAGGAATAGTTAGGTCTACAACGTTCTGATCATATGTAGTTGGCCAGAAATCTTCGCCCACACCTTCGACTAGATACGGCCGCCCTGATCCTCCTGAAAAAACTGAATTTTCAGGGTCAGCTACAACTATTTGAATATCTTTATTTTTTTCTTTCAGAAATTTTCCCACACCACTAATGGTTCCACCTGTTCCAGCACCAGCAACAAAATGTGTTATTTGTCCATTAGTTTGTTTCCATATTTCAGGGCCGGTTGTTTCGTAGTGTGCTTTAGGGTTATTCGGGTTGTGGTATTGGTTTGGTTGGAAGGAATTTGGAGTTTCTTTCACTAAACGCTCAGCCGTCGAATAATAAGATTGGGGGTCATCAGGTTCAACAGCCCCTGGACATACAACCACCTCAGATCCGTAAGCTCTTAATAAAGAGACTTTTTCTTCGCTTACTTTGTCGGTCATTACGAAGATACATTTATAGCCGCGTTGAGCCGCAACAATTGCTAAACCTACTCCCGTATTACCTGAGGTTGGTTCAATAATGGTTCCCCCTGGTTTCAAAAGTCCGTCTTTTTCGGCTGCATCTATCATTGATATTGCTGCACGGTCTTTTATACTTCCGCCAGGGTTAGTAGTTTCTATTTTCGCGATTATTGGGCAGGGCAAATTCGATGCAATTTTTTTTAATTGCACCATGGGTGTTTCACCAATCAAATCAAGTACTGATTCTGCTACATCTAGGTCTGAAAGTTCCATTTACTTTTCACGGATTTCTTGAATAGTTAAAGTCTTCCTCTTAAGTTTGCCGACTTAAAACTGTCTTTACTTACAAAATTAGATTCTTTTAAAATACTTAATTAACGCGAAGCGTAAGTTTTTTGATTTTGTTTACGGTTTTGATGATTTTTATTGTTCTGGTTTTTATTTGAAGAACGATTAGGTCCTTTAGAGTTTTTCGACTGATTATTCTTTTTTGAACTAGAAGTGTGGCTTTTATTTTTTGGTCTGTTGCTTTGATTATTCGAGTCGCTCGGACGGTGCTTGTTGTTACGAGCTTTGTTGTTGCTTTTATGTTTGTTGCCACCTCGGTGTTTGTTACTACTGTTACTACTTTTACGCTTGTTGCTTCCCTGTTTCTTTTGACCACTATTTCTCTTATGAGAAGAGTTTTTAGTTTCACTTTTTTCTTTGTAAGGAGCTTGAAATTTCTTCCCCGAGGTGTTTACAGGAGAAAGAGTTTTCAAGATTTCGATATCGGGTTCCGTTATTGGTTGATCAATATCGATTCTTTGTTGGAGTCGACGAGCTTTTTTCTTTTGATCGGGAGCTACAAATGAAAGGACAACTCCACTTTGACCTGCTCGGGCAGTTCTTCCCGATCTATGTATATACGCCTTGTGATCTTCCGGAGGGTCATAGTGAATTACGGACGCAACACCGTCGACATGTATTCCTCTTGCAGCGACGTCAGTAGCTATAAGTGCTTGGACACGTCCATTAGTGAAATCTGCTAGTGCTCTAGATCTTTGATTTTGACTTTTACCACCGTGGATTGTTACGCCATGAATTCCAAGTTTGTTAAGTCGGTTGGCAAGACGATCTGATCCGTGCCGTGTTCTGCAAAAAATAATTGTAGGCCATACTGCATTTATAGCTTCTGCGGTTGTCTCTGTTTTATTTGTGTTCGTCACTTTCCAAAAGAGATGGTGAGCAGATTTAATGTCGGGTGTTTCTTCACCTATTTCGTGACGAACTGGGTTTGTTTGGTATTCACGGGTGAGTTTTGCTACATCTTTATCTAGGGTTGCTGAAAAAAGAAAAGTTTGCCTTTTAGGGTTTGTTTGATCTAGTAAACGTTTGACTGAAGGCATGAAACCCATATCAGCCATGCGGTCTGCTTCATCTAAAACTACATGGTTCACATTGGAGAGGTTCACGAAACCCTGTTCAATTAGGTCTTCAAGTCTCCCGGGACAGGCGACAAGAATATCTACTCCTTGTTTTAACGACCTAATTTGATTTCCGTAGCCCACTCCACCATAGACAACTCCAATCTTTGTCTTTCCGGCAAGTGTTCGAAGTTCAGAAAATATTTGTTCGGCTAGCTCTCTAGTTGGGGCGAGAATCAGTGACCCGGGATGGTTTGGTTCTCCGCGTTTGCTGTTTGCGATTAGAGGGATTCCAAAGGCAATAGTTTTTCCAGATCCTGTTGGAGCGCGTCCACAGATATCACGGCCTTCAAGCCCATCAGCTAGTGTCAGCTTCTGAATTTCGAAGGGCTTTAAGATCCCTTTACTTTCTAATGACCTGCATATATTTTCGGGCACGCCGAGATCGGCGAATGTATTTGACATGTTTTCCTTTAACCCGCGCGTGCAGGTTGTTCTTGGGCGTTGTATGACGCTTTCTTAAAAATTGAATGGTTCACGGTGAGGAAGTGGTGTGAACCTAAACCCGCCATAAACCCACCGGCAAAATTTGCCAGAGTCTTTAATGATAACGTCAAGAATTAAAGGTTCCTCGCCATCAGTTGACACCTAGTTCGAATCTTATTTAAATTTGTCAAGGGTAAGTTTAGATTTCGTCGAACCAATCGCTAATGTCACTACATAAAATAACTTTGTTTTTTTGACAGTTATCGCAAGTCAAGCAGATTGTTTTACTATTGTGGCTTTTTCTTACAGGTTTTATTTCGTGTCCCAAGTGATTTTCTATTTTCTCGAATTCTTTATTTTTGTAAGATTTTTTTACGTGAGAACTGACAATATCGGAACATGTCACACACCAAAGAAACAAAATATCTTTTTCGATATTTCCTTGTTCATCTTCCCCGTGTTCGACTATTAATTTATGGTTTTCGTGTTGGGCCCAGTAATCAGGTCCGGCTTTTATACGCTTTCCGCCTTTTTCTAAATGAATTAAGTATCTTTTAAGCCAGTAAATTTTTTCTTCAAGTTTAAGTTCAAGTTTTTTAGATTCGGTACGATCGAATTCCACATTTTCTTGTTCTACATAAATCAGAAACTCTTGGTACATTTTTTGTAGTTTTTCAGAAAGTTTTATTTCCTCAGTATCTAAATCCATATATCTAGATTAACTTTTTATCTTTTGTCAAACGAGTTGATTAAATGTTTAGTTTTTTGAGAGCAACTTCATTATTTCTCTTGCAACCATCGGAGCAGCATTCTGATTTTGACCAGTAACAAGATTTTCGTCTACTTCCCAATGATTTGCAAAGGGATCACGAAAACGGTGAGAGCATTTGAAATCTGCACCTAGTTTTCTTAACTCAGTTTCAGGATGATGCGGAGTTGCATCAATTCCCAATTCCAAAACTTGTTTATCGGTTACGCCGGTTATACGCCTTCCCTCAACTAGAGGACGACCCTGCAAGTTGGAAGCACGTAAGAAACCAAGTGGCCCATGACACACACCACTAAGGATCGTTCCTTTTGCATTGGCTTCTGTAACCTTTTGTCCAACTATGTCGGAAAACCCTAAATCAAAACTTGCTCCCCAACCGCCAGCAAAATAAATAACGTCATAAATTTCAACGTCTATGTCAGACATTGAAATAGATTTTCGAACCTTTTCTTTTAACAAGTCATCAACTAGAAAACGATCATCGTGGTGTGATCGAGTAACGGCTCTCAGAGACATTGGATCGATTGCAATTTCTCCACCTAATGGACTTGCCAGATCGACTTCAATACCTGCATCAGTAAATAGATAGTAAGGAACAGTCATTTCAGAAGAAAACACACCAGTAGGTTTTGCAACATCAAGCCATGAATGATTAGTGCAAACAATCAAAGCTCGAAAGTCATTTAATTCATCTTCAAAAGGATGTAAGTCTTCGGGATGAAGACCAATTTTTTGCAAAAAATTTCGTAAAAATCTTGCAGGAGGCGGCGGCTTTTTCACTGGTATTTGCTCTTTTGGTGGTTTTCGACGCGCATATGGCCACGGGTTGTTTCTTTCAGGTACCTGATTTGCAGATTCTTCTTTTAGACAATTCTTTAAGAAATTGAAAACTTCTCCAAGAGCAGGATTTTTTGATTCGTTTTCTAACTCAATTGGATCAGAATCAAGGTTATATAACTCCCACTGGTCGGGAATGGTTGAGTTTCTGTGTCTTATAGCTGGCGGAGAACTAGACGTTAGTTGACGAACACCAGGATGAGACCAAGTTGAAGGATCATCAAAAGCCCTTACCAATTTCCAAAGGTTTCCTTTACCCCCTTGAGCATCAGTATCACTAACTCTTTTTACAATGCCTTCGAAATTAGATGCGACATCAGCAGGAACACGAATCTTCATTGGTGCAGGTGGGTTGTTGGCACGGCCTAGATGACGGGCAAGAGCAGATGCGAGATTATCGCCCTCAAGCATGTTGTCCCTTGTCATCATGTAGACACTTCTTTCTAAAAAGTGAGTTTTATTTTGATTTTCAATTAGAGGAGAAAGGTCACAGCCCGGAAGAGGGTGCACCTCTGTAAATGAATCTGAGAGTTTTAAAGACAATTCTTTTTCCTCAAGACCTGCCATACCTAAAGCAGTCGGTATCAAGTCGACATGTGAGGTCGGTATATCTAAAATAGTCCTAGGTTGGCTGGGATTACGGCCTGTTCTAACAATCTGAAAAGGTACTCTTGTAGCTTCGTCGTATAAGGTAAACCATTTTTGATGAAGACCACCGTGAGCCCCTAGTAAATCTCCATGGTCAGATGTACGAAAAAGAATTGTCTCATTCAATGTATTTCCTGAAACAGTTTTACGAACACTATCAATTGGCCCATCGACTTCAAGATGGAGTCTGTAGTAGAGATCGCGGTAAGCCTGCTCATTGCGTTCATAGATTTTTTTGACTCGATTGTGGGGCCCGTATCCCGAAAAATAAGCGTTTTTATAGGCGATTTGTGCTGCCGGTTTGGAACTTAAATCTTCATGTCGTGTTGGCGGCTCCGGCACTTTAGGAGGGTCAAGATCACTTTTTTTAATTGGATTGTTTTCTTGCCTTCGCCATCCAGGGAAAAGAACTATGTCATGCGGATTTACAAAACTTGCGACAAGAAGAAACGGGCGAAGCGCTTCCGCATCACCTGATTCTCTTCGCAAATAACGATCTTTTAACCACTTAACAATACGTTCAGCGATTAAGTTGTCACGAATGAAGCCAGAATTGGCAAGTCCGGCTCCGTGAGGTTCTGGACCTACCCAACCTGAAAAGCCAAATTCTTCCAAAGGATTAGCTTCTAAATAAGCTTTAACATTTTCTTCAATCACTTCACCATTTTCAGTATTTGTAGGGATAGGTAATCCACTATCAGGGTTTATCAGGTCGGCATGAGTAATATGCCATTTTCCGTCGTAATGGGTGTCATAGCCAGCTGCTTTGAACCAGTGCCCTATAGTTGGAACTTCTCCAGGTCGCAGCCAACGCATACGAGAATCTGAAGCATCTTTACCCAATCCATCTGTTTGTGTTACTCCATGGAGATCTGGGAAATGTCCGGTGAAAAGTGTTGGACGGCTAGGCACACAAGCGAGTGAACCTGTGTAATGCCGTTCGAAAGAAACCCCGTTTTGTTGAAACCAATGTCTTGCGGGCAGGGCTTCTTCACGCCATGCTTTGAGGTCATCGCCTTCATAAGGTGGCGCATTTCGCTCTTCATCAGTCATGATGATTACAACATCAGGATGGCGCATATTTTTTCTTGTTGTCTGTAAGAGTTCGCTCTACCTGATTTTTAAGTCCAGTCAACATCTTTTTGTTCAGTCGTGAAAAAAATCTACTTAATATTTGAGCGGCGAGTTCAGCTGGGGGTCGAATTGGCACAATATGTACAGTTAGCTCTACTCGTGTCTTCGCTCCTTCATCAAATAATTCCCAACTATTAGTTACTTTTTTAAAAACTGGAGGGAGCCCTTCAATTCGATATGCCAGTTGCGCAGGTTCTTCCCAGCGTGTAATTGTTTCTAAAACAACATTTGATCCTTGTTGAATGCGTCTGGTCGTTCCTACTCCCATCTCTTGTTCTGAGTAGAAGCACGAATGGTCGACGTTTTCAGCCCAGTTAAAAATCTGATCAAATTTCGAAAGAACACCCCAAATTTCTTCTATGGGGGCTGAAATAATTAGTGAGTTAGATTTTGTTGCCATATTTATTTATAGCTTAATCACTATTTTAAATCAGTTGTCGGGTAGGCGGGATTTGAACCCACGACCTCCTCGTCCCGAACGAGGCGCGCTACCAAGCTGCGCCACTACCCGAAAGTTAGCTATTTATAAGCTCATCGACTTGTTGGCTAAGCGAAAGTGGATCTATTGGTTTAATAATCCAGCAATCTGCTTCAGAGCGTTTACCTAAGAACTCATCGGCTTGTCTGTCAAGAAGCATCAATATTTTTTGATTTGGGATTCGACCGGCTCTTTGTTCAAGGCGCAAATCTAAAGAAGTTGCCATTCCTCCCATATTCCCTATTTGTAGATCTAGAATCACTAAGGCAGGAGTAGTTTCAATGAGAGTTTCCAGAACTTTAGCTCCTTCTGCAACTCTGATAATTTGATGATTTTTACTTAGAGAAGCACTTATTTCTTGAAAAATATGATCTTCGGTGGTTGCAAGTAAAACATTCATTTTTTCGGGCATAATGCGATCGTAGCGTAGGAATTACAGACTCAATGTTTACTTTTGTGTTGAGTTTTGTAATCTTCTATTTACGAACTTTATAAAGAAAGTTTTAAATAAGGTAGAAACATGCTTGAGATAACTGTTGAAAGAAATGAAAATTATGTGTTATGTAGACCGACCGGAGAACTTGATGCATATACCGTTGCTCAGTTTCGGGAAGCGCTAATGGAACTAACTGAGGAAAAATTTGTGTTGGTTGACTTATCTGATGTTCCCTTCATGGATTCAGCTGGTCTAGGAGCTTTAATTGGAGGTATACGAAGAGCAAGAGACAATGATGGGGATGTTTCAGTTGCGTGTAATCGACCTGCGTTGGTCAGACTTCTTCATACGACCGGTTTTGACAGAATAGTTCCTGTCCGTGAAACAGTAGAGGAAGCAGTTTTAGCTCTAAATGATCCTGAAGCAATTTAATTACGCTTATTTACCGCGTTAATCCAAAGATGACAAATATAAAAAATTCAAAAAAATTCTCTTATAGTGCAGTTTTTCTAATTTCTATAGTCTTTGTATTTAGTTTATTTTCTCCTAACGCTTTAGCAGAATCGATATCTACTCCAACAGAAGATGTAAAAAGTGTTGTCGTAGTAGAAGCATCAGGTTTGATGGACCCCGTGATGGTGAGAATGATGCAAAGGACGCTTGAGGAAGTCGATACGACTAAAACTATTGCGTTGGTATTTCAAATTAATATTTCTGGAAGTGTTGTTGAAGAAGAGAAAATTGTTGCATTAGGCAAAGCAATTAGTTCTTCACCTATTCCAATTTCATTTTGGATTGGTCCGTCTGGATCACGAGCAAAAGGTCCAATAACGGAGTTAGCGCTAATCAGTGGCGACATAGGAATTTCTCCTGGATCAAAAATTGGAAAAATTGGTCAAAGTATTCTTTCTAGTAATAGTTCTGAAGCGCATAAGAATTTTGATCTGAATGAAAAAACCTTTAATTATGAAGAAGCCGTAGAAAAAGGAATTGCCAGAAGTTCACCAGTTTTATTAGAACACCTCGTCGGGCTGGAAGGTTTCGAAGTTATTTCAGACGTTGATTCAGGGGAAATCAAGCCATTGACTCAGACTCGATTTGAAGAAATGGATCCCCCTGATCAGTTTTTCCATAGCGTAGGTAGTCCTGCTATAACTTATTTACTTTTTTTGGCTGGTATGGGACTTCTTGTTTTTGAACTCTATACAGCTGGAGTTGGTATAGCTGGAGTGCTCGGTGCTTTATGTCTTTTGTTGGGTTTTTACGGACTAGCTGTTCTACCTTCTAATCCATGGGGCATAGCATTATTGATTTTTTCAATGTTTAGCTTTGCTGTAGATATCCAAACTGGGGTACCGAGATTTTGGAGTGGTGTAGCAACTATAAGTTTGGTGGTTGGATCCCTTTTATTGTTTGATGGACTTTCTCTTTCATGGTTGACTTTGCTATTCGGCATTTTGTTGACTGTGAGTTGCATGTCTGCAGGAATGCCGGCAATGATTCGCACACGTTTTGCCACACCCACTATCGGTCGCGAGTGGATTGTTGGTGAACTTGGTATGGCCCTTGAAGAAATAAACCCTAATGGGACTGTCGAAGTTAAAGGGGCAATTTGGAAAGCTCAAACAAATCGAGCGACTCCTATAAAAGTTAATGACGAAATTAGAGTTGCAGCTGTAGATGGATTTTGGCTAGACGTAGAACCTTTAGAGGGAGCGGCTCGTGATTACAGGGAACGTAAGGGAAGCAAAGATTAAAATTTATACCTGTAGTAAATTGTCTTTTAAGCTTAAAATTTTGGGAGACGCGGTCCAGCAATCCGCACACTATCTCGTCTACGCGTAATACCGTTTTCGTCGAGATGATTCAACAGGGGCATTGCATGTTTTCTGGTATTACCAGCAGCTTCTCTAAATTCTGAAACTGTGAAACCTTCAGGTTTAATTGATAGAAGTTTAGCGGCAAGTAAAGAAGCGGCTTTAATTGCGTCAGAGGAAAAAAAGACCCCGCTTTTTTCAATAATAATTCCTTTACGAACTAGTTCTCTAAGCTCAGAACGGTCCACTCCAACAGGATCGGGTGGTGCTAAAAGCGAATCCTGCAATTCTTTGATAAAAGGATGATTAGAAGTTTGATTTTTATGTATAGAAAGTTTTAATCTTCCACTATCTACAACCATGTCTTTCAATAGTGAAATAGTGGCTTTTTCATGTTCGTTTAACGAAGACAATTCGATTCCCGTGGGTCCAGCAGATTTGACTTTTTCTCTGACCGTTTCAATTGTCAGCTGAAGAATTACTGGGTCGACAATCCAATTATCTATATCCGGTTCAATATTTTTACCTGTGAGTAGTTTTAAGTCTTCTGTATTAATCCATCCTCTTTCTTTGATGATCCGCTCTATTGAGCGGTCAGGCTTGGCTTTGGAAGCTTTTTCTTGAGGGTCTACATCAAGAACTTCCCCTCCTCCGATAGTTTCGTCACGTCCACTTTCTCGCAAAATAAATCGGTCACCAGGTAATAAAGGAAGTGGTTCTGGTAGGAATATTCTTATTGGTTCTTTCCCTCCAGGCAATATTGAGTTGGGGCCAAGAACCCTTAACTTAACTGGATATTCACCTGACCCGAAATAAGCTATGAAAGCACCCCTACGTGACACATTGTGATCAATCTCTTCTAATACTTGTAGAGAAGCATCTAACATTTTTGTTAAATGCCACTGTCCTGATTTGATAAGGACATTCCCTCGAGAAATATCTACATGTGAAACTCCAGCGATGTTTAAAGCACAACGACTACCGGGTGAAATCTCATTTTGCTCAAGATGATGAGCCTGGATTCCTCTAACTCGAACCTTTTCTTTCAAAGGCCAAACTTCTAGATCGTCGTCAATTTTTAAACTTCCCCCTGTTAAAGTTCCAGTCACAACTGTTCCGGTTCCCTTTATTGAGAAAGAGCGGTCTATCCAAAGTCGTGGTCGATGAACATTGTCTGGATCGGGTGAATCTTTTAAAAGTTCTGAAATTTCTTTCAACAATACGTCTATCCCAGTGCCATCTATTGAGTTTGTTTTAACTAGTGGAGCATTTTCCAGAAAGGTTCCTTTAACTTTTTCTTCAATTTCTAATAACGTGACTTCGATAAGGTCACTTTCCGCTTGATCGACTTTTGTTACAACAATTACTCCATTTATAAATCCAAGCAATTCCAGGATTCTGAGATGTTCTTCAGATTGAGGTTTCCAACCTTCTGTTGCCGCAACTACAAATAGGCATGTTTGAACACTTCCCACACCGGCCAGCATATTTTTCAGAAAACGAACATGACCTGGTACATCTACAATTGATAAAACAGATCCTGATGGCAAAGTTGTCGAAGCAAAACCTAAATCAATGGTTAAACCACGTGTTTGTTCTTCAATGAATCGATCGGGATCTGATCCGGTTAAAGATTTAACTAGAGTTGATTTTCCATGATCAACATGCCCTGCTGTAGCTACTATGTGCATAATTAAAATAGAAAATTTCTAATGAATTTTTTTGATCGCATCATCGATAAAAACGTCGTCGTTTGGGTGGACTGTCATTAAATCTATGAAGGTTTGATCATTATCCACTCGGCAGATAATGGGTGGTTTTTGTTGTCGGAAAAACTCAACATGGTTACCTGTGAGCTTTAAACCTGCTGAAGGTATTTCAACTCCTGGCAAGGTCCCACCACCCGTAGTCGCAGTAGTTTCAGTTGCAAATTCGCTACTTATTTTATTTGCTCTTATTTTTAGTTCATCCAGGGAAGCGGTAGCCATTTCCCAAAAAGGGATTAAAGAAGCCCTACGTTCTAGATAAGAGATGGTGACATCCTGAAGTGCTGACATCGTAAGGCTTCCAGGTCGAACAGCTCTAGCCAGAGGATGTTTCGCACAAAGTTCTACCAGTTCTGCTTTGCCAGCAATTATGCCTGCTTGAGGGCCTCCGAATAGTTTATCTCCGGAAAATGTGACGATTTCTGCGCCTGATTCTAGACTTTGCCTTGCGGCCGGTTCACCAATAAGCCATTTCGGAGGACCATTTTCCAACCAAGGGCATGCAGAATCTATTAAACCCGACCCAATGTCGGCAACAAGAGGAACTCCTAAGTCGGTCATTTCAGAAATTTCAGTTGTTTCTGTGAAACCTACGATTCGATAATTCGACTGATGGACTTTTAAAACTAAAGAGATATCATTTTTTTTGATTGCTTTTTCGAAATCTTTACGGCGTGTTCGGTTTGTCGTACCCACTTCAACCAAGTGAGCACCTGATTGTTCGATAATTTCAGGTATTCTAAAGCCTCCGCCGATCTCGACCAGTTCACTTCTTGAAACTGCAACACCGCGTTCTTCAGCAAGGGCTGCAATTACCAAAAGAACTGCTGAAGCACAGTTATTTACAACCAATGCTGACTCAGCTCCACAAGCACGGGCGATTAGTTTTGAAGACCTGTCTTGTCTTGAGCCACGTTCTCCTGTTTCTAAATCCAACTCAAGGTTAGAGAACCTGAAATGTTGATTCTGCCTTTCACTTTTTATTGGAGCGCGACCCATATTTGTGTGTAAAAGTACTCCAGTTGCATTAATCACGTCAGTTAATAGTGTTCGAGAAATAATTTCGCCAATTTTTCGAGCTTCTTCTAAAACATCATTTACGTTTGAGTTTTTCACTGCTTCACGAGCTGCATCTACTAGCAGTGGGTGAGGTAGATCCAAATCTGAGATAGCACGTGCTATTTGATCTATTGAAGGGGGTCTATTTAAAGGTGTTGAAAGTTTTTTTGACATTTTATTTATTTTGAAAGAAAGCTATTTTTCTAATTCTAAGGTTACGAAGACGTAGCATAAATTTATGTTGTTATTACTATTTGCAGCTTTTTTGATAGTGCCTGCTATTGAGTTATATCTAATCATTGAAGTTTCTCATCAAGTTGGCTTTGGAAACACTTTAATTGCTCTTGTATTTATCAGCGTTATCGGTGCGTGGATGGTCAAGCGAGAGGGAATACAAATAATCAGAAAAACTCAAATTGAATTAGCAAACGGCCAAATTCCCGGTAAACAAATAGTTGAAGGTTTACTTATCCTTTTAGCTGGTGTTTTGATGCTCACTCCAGGATTTGCAACTGATGCAATTGGTCTACTTTTACTTTTTCCTTTAACGCGGATCATGTTGCGTTCTTTTTTGTCTCGTCGATTCGTTAAGAAATTAAAGACAGGCCAAGCTTTTTTATGGGGATCTAAAAATAATGCCGGCCAACAAGTTGTAGATGTTGAATGGGATGTATCAGATTTAAATGATCGGAATGAAAAAGAACTAGAAGAGTAATTTCTTTAGCAATCTTTTATCCGTGTCGGATGTCATATTGTTTCAATTCTTACAGTGATCCATACTTTATTAGACTTAGTGACTAAGCAGAAAATTTTTGGCATGACGAAATCAAACTTTGGTACCCATTCAGACTTAAATAATGCTGTATCGATTACAGATCCCGGATCAGTACCTTATGTGGATTTAAGACCAGAGAACTTCAGCCAAATTATCTCTTCTAGTAAGCAGCTATCTGAAGGTTCTGATTGGATAGTGCAAACACCAGCAGGCCTTTTTGTCCATGGATATAAACAGGTCCGCTCGATACTTCGCGATCAAAGGTGGATATCGGTACTTTCGGGAATTTCCATGCTGGATTCTCTCGATTCAACAGCATCGGATTTAAATGTTTTGTTCGAGCGAGCTAGGCGTTCAATTACGGATATTGAAATTCCAGCTAATTTCAACATTAGACCAAATGTATTATCAGTTGAAGGAGATGATCATAAGCGACTCAGAAAGTTAGTTAATTCTTCATTCACTTCTAAAAGTGCAGACCGCTTGCGTCCTTTTATGAGAGATCATGCAAGTGAACTGATGAATTCTTTAGTTAGAAATTCAACAAGTGAAATTGTTCAAGAATTTTGTCGGCCATATCCAATTCCAATTATTTGTAGGTTATTGGGATCAGACGATAAAGACTGGGAGTTGTTTGATTATTGGGCTGAAGTCATTTTCTCTGCCTTAGACGCCGACACTGATTCCGTAATAAGTCGACTTGATGAAATATCAGCAGCACAGAAAGATCTTGATAATTATATAAAAAGTCTTATTCATGATCGTTCAATTGAGCCCAAAGATGATTTGATTTCAGAACTCATTCAGAATCAGGTCGACGGCGACGCACTTAGCTCTGATGAATTAATAGCAATGGTAGAAGCTCTTTTATTGGCGGGTACGGACACAACGCGAAATCAACTTGGAGCAACAATTGCAGTACTGGCGGATCACCCTGAGCAGTATTCAATTTTAAGAGAAAGAAGGGAGTTAATCCCTGCCGCAATTGAAGAGTCGCTCAGATACATAGGGGCAGTTCGAACTACTGCCCGTTTAGCAGTTGAAGACATAGATTTTGAAGGAAAATTTTTCCCTGCTGGTAGCACAGTCTTGCTAGGACTTCATGCTGCAAGTCTTGGTGAAACCGAAGATGATGATGGTTATGTTTTCAATCTTCTACGTGAACGGGAATGTCCACATATGGCATTTGGTAGTGGGGCTCACCATTGTCTTGGCGCATTTTTGGCACGTGCAGAATTACAAGAAGCATTAAGTGTTTTTGTTGACAGAGTTCCTTCTATTGATTTGGTAAGTCCGGTCGAGTGGAAACCATTATCTATGGGAATTTGGGGACCGAGTCGTCTCGAAATTACATTTAAAGGTTCTTCTGGTAATAAGATTTACAAAGCCGGAACAAATCGAGAAAGTGAATCAGTTTTTGTTGCGGGTCGAGTGTCGGATATAAAAGAGGATCTACTGATTCAGGAGTCTTCAAAAAAGCGTTCTGAAATCCAAAAATCTATACCGCACTTGATTCAGCGTCCGAAATTTCCACCGATTAAGAGGTTGTTGACAACCGTTTTCAATTTCAGTAAAGCAATAATACTTTGGAAATTAATTGACTCACGTAAAGAAGATAAAACAAAAAAGACTTTTTTATACAGAAGAATAAGGCAAGCTGCTGAACGGTTAGGTCCTACCTATGTCAAACTTGCACAATTAATTTCCGCAGCGGAAGGAATATTTCCAGAACCTCTAATAGCTGAGTGTAAAAAGTGTCGTGATGAAGTGCGGCCAGAATCTTGGGTCACTGTCAGAAAAACTATAGAGAACGAATTAGGACCAATAGACAAAATTTTTAGTTTTATTAATCCTATTCCCATAGCAGCAGCATCAATAGCCCAAGTGCATTCTGCAAAACTCCTTGATGGTTCTTCTGTGGTTATTAAGGTTCAAAGGAAAAAAATTCAAGATCAAGTTAAAAGTGATCTAAAAGTAATGGCATGGTTAGCTCCGAAATTTGTCGGTCGTATACCGATTGCAGCATTAACAAATCCTCCAGCTTTAGTTGAATTGTTTGCGGAAACAATTTGTGAAGAATTAGATTTTCAGCTTGAAGTATCAAATCTTTTTGAAATTGAAAGAGCCTTGAAATCAAATCCTAAAAACACTTGGGAATTGCCCATTCCAAATTTAGATTATGTCACTTCAAAAATTATTGTGATGAGCAGAGTTCAGGGTTTTTCTCTTGGTGATGCAAATGAAATGGAAATGAACGCAGACCGAGTTTCTGCTGTTTTTCGTCAAATGGTTGATGGTTTGCTAGAGGGAGCTGTAATTCATGGGATTTTTCATGGTGATTTTCATGCTGGCAATGTATTTTTAGACAGAGATGGTCAAATCGGTTTAGTAGATTTTGGAATTACCGGGAGATTAAATGGTGATCGTCGAATTGCGTTTTTACGTTATGTAGTGGGTTTAATGACTGGTGATGTTGAAGCACAGATTATGGGGTTGAGAGATCTTGGAGCTTTCCCATCTGATACTGACGTCCAAACCCTAATTAAAGATTTTCAATTAGAACGTGACGACTTTGATCCTCTTGAAATGAGCGAAGAAGAATTTGTAGAAGAGATTCAAGTAATCGTGAGAGATCTTTTGGCACATGGCGCAAGAATTCCTAAAGAATTGATGCTTTTTGTAAAGAACTTTGCTTACCTTTCATCAGTAATTCAAAATTTAAGTCCTGAAATGGATTTGTTGGCAGAGTTTGAAAAAATCTCATCAGGTTTTTTTACCAGAAATGGGCTTCGTGTCGCCACTGAAGTTGGTTTTTCAGTTACGAGTGATGACATTTCAGACCAGTCATTTAGAAGGGCAGCAGGACTGCGCGATAGCGAGAAGACTCTTACTTGGGATGCTTTACAAAAACGTAGAAATGAAGCCATTCAGCGAATACCCGTTAAATCAGTGGTCGATGAATTACAAGGAAAAATTTAACTCACATGGATTCTCCAAACATAATAGTTTTTACAAGAGATCTAAGAGTTAGAGATAATCCCGCACTCGATGCAGCTGTTTCGATGCCCGGCCCCACAGTCGCACTTTTTGTTTTTGATGAACTCATTACAGATAAAAAATCCCCCAGTCCTAACCGTTTTCAATTTCTTATTGATTCTTTACGTGATCTGGATGCCTCATTAAAAAAAATTGGCTCACAGTTGATAATACGTCAAGGAAAATGGGTAGATGAGATAACAAAAGTAGCTCTGGAAACCCAATCAAAACAGATCCATGTTTCTAATGATTTCAGTCTTTTGGCGAAAACTCGTTTAGAAGCATTGATTGAGAGAGGTGAATCAACAGGGTTTAAAATCAGCGTTCATCCAGGTGTTTCTCTCGTAGAGCCGGGTCATTTAACGCCAGCTGATGGGAGAGAATACAAAGTTTTTACACCGTACTATCGCCGTTGGCTAGAGACCTCTTGGCGAGAACCCGTGAAAACACCAAAATTTATCCAAAGCATTGATACAGATGGCGACCATATAGAAATTCTTGAAAAGTACGATCAAAAAAATCTTTCACCTTTTTTGTTAAAAGGAGGGGAAACAGAAGGGATTTCGCGTTTAAACGATTGGATGACCAAAGAAATATCAGATTATGAAAAAGGTCGAGATGATATAGAGGGTGATAGAACATCACGTTTATCCCCCTATCTCCATTTTGGGTGTCTATCTCCACTAGAGGTAGCGTTGCAAGCTTTGGAATTTGGTGGCGATGCTTTTGTTAGACAATTATGTTGGCGTGATTTTTATCTACAAATTTTGCATCATCGTCCAGACTCTTCAAGAAGCGATTACCGTGACCGAAAATATGATTGGAATAAAAATCCGGAAGCCTTCAGACTCTGGAAAGAAGGTAAAACCGGGTTTCCAATAGTCGATGCAGGAATGCGCCAATTACTAGCTGAAGGCTTTATGCACAACAGAGTAAGAATGATCGTCGCCTCTTTTCTGACAAAAGACCTGCATCTAGATTGGAGGATTGGGGCGGAGCATTTCATGAACTATTTGATTGATGGAGACGTTGCTTCAAACCAACTGAATTGGCAATGGGTTGCTGGAACTGGAACCGATAGCAACCCTCACCGAATTTTCAATCCTGTTCGTCAAAGTGAAAGATTTGATGCTGATGGAAAATATATTCATAAGTGGGTTCCAGAATTAAAAGATATTTTAGGTAATGATGTCCATAATCCTGATAGAAAATCGCGATTAGAAGCTAGTTACCCAGAAGCAATGTTGGACCACCATGAAGCAATTGCGATATACAAATCTAAGTATTCTGGTAAATAGTAGATTTAGAAAGGTTAACTTATGGCAGTTTTATCACCGCAAGAAACAACTGCAGCTCTGAACGAATTTGTTAGTGAAAAACATCTAGGAATTTTAACTCTGGTCAGGAAAGACGGAAGACCACATTCGACCCCTGTTGGTTTCATGTGGGACGATGAAAATAAGGTTGTAAAAATAATCACATGGTCTGGAAGCTTAAAAACCCGTCTGCTTAAGGAAGAAACTCTTGTTGGAACAATTTCGCAAGTAGATGGCGGTCGGTGGGTAACTTTTGAAGGTATCTGTTCATCTACTGGCGATTCTGAAATTTGTTCTGACGCTGTGAAACGTTACTCTTTGCGCTATTCGGAACCAAAAGATCGTGGCGATGAACGAAGGACCATAACCATGACCGTTGACCGGATACTTTCTAGTGCTGGTTTAGCTCCTTAGAAGTTTAATCTTCCAAACAAATTGTGGCAGCTCTTCTGCCTGATACTAGAGCGCCTTGAATCGATGGCGTATCTCTATGATCGCCACAAATATAAATTCCTTCACTAATTTTTATATTTTTCCTGAAAGGGTCGCCGGGCTTTAAATCAGGTTGTGCGTGTTCAATCGAATATGTTTTTATATGTTCCCAACTGTCAACACTGTCACCAAACCATTTTTTCATTTGTATTAGTACATCTTCTATGGATTCGGGTTTTATTATTTCTGGGATGGCTGCCGCAATCAGAGCTTTACCACTTTTTGAGTAGGAAGGCGCAATGTTAGTCATAATTGCAACGTTTAGTGCGGGACCATTTTTTTCACCATTAAGAAGAATGGCTTTTGAAGAACTAGGTGCTTGGGGAGCAGAAAAATAAACGCAAGAGACAGACCGAGAAAGTGGGCTCTTCTGACCAAGTAATTTAGCTGTTGCAGGTCCTTCGGTAGCAATTATCAAGTTTGAAGGCAAAAAGGATTCACCCGATTCGAGTATTACTTTTTTACCTTCTACTTTTTCAACATTGCAATTTAAACGAACGCTGTTTTCATTTACTTGTTTAAAAAGCTGTTCACTAATTGCGCCCATTCCACGAGCTGGAACGGCAGCTTCACCAATAAATAACATTTTGAGGATCCAAAAACACAGTCTGGTGGAACCACTCAGCGAAGGATCAAGTTGAATTCCTCCAATTAATGGTTTAAAAAAGCTATTAATCGCTTTAGGTGTAAAACCTAAATCCTCAAAAGTTTCTAAAATCTTTTTATCGTCTTTTTGTTTTAGAGGAATTTTTTTTCTACCGATTAGTGAATTTCTTAATTTTAAAAGTTTTATTTTGTCTTGTATCCCAATCGTTTTGGTTAAGGCTGTAGACACGATCGAAGAAATATTTCTAAATGGATCACCAACCTTAGAAAAACGATCATTAGAGAAAATAGTTGCGCCTGATTCAAATGGCTTAAGTTCCAACAAGGAAAGATCCAAATGTTCCGGTAATTCTGGATATGCAGTCAAAAGAACTTGGAAACCACGATCGAGTAGAAAATCTTTATATTGATCAGTTCTGACTCTACCGCCCACCCCATCAGATTTTTCTAACAGTAAAACCTCTTTACCTGATTGCGATAAAATCTTTGCTGCCGTTAAACCAGCTATACCTGCCCCAACTATTACAACTTCTGGAGAGGAAAGATCTGGCAAATTATTTCCTATGAACTGAAAGAAGAAGGTCTTCTTGGTGGTTTCAGAATTAGGACAGGTGTTGATTCTTTATAAGTTTGAAACTCAACGTCATCACCCCAGCGTTTCTTCGCCGCAGAGTTAAGCATTGGTATGCCACTTATTTTTGTTAGAAGAACAAAGACAAAAATTGGCGAAATTAAACTCACATACTGCCAGCCTGATAATGCAGGGAGTGCTACAAGTGATACGCCAATCCATAAAATAATTTCGCCAAAGTAGTTTGGATGTTGAGACCAAGCCCACAAACCGGTGTTAATGAAAGAATTTTGATTTTTGCTATCTAGTTTAAATCTTCGTTTCTGTTCATCAGAAATTATCTCAATTACGAAGCCTATTAACCAAATAATTACGCCTATTGTTCCAACCCAACCGAAACCTTTTTTAGAACTTGAAGTAATTGCTGACAACGCAGCCGACGTCGTAAGAACAACCCAAAGACCTTGAATTGTCCAAGTCATCAAAAACCAAGTGAAATTATATTTCATCAAATCAAATCGAGCATCATGACCCACTGCTTGAACACGGGCAAATAAGAAAGCACCCAAACGTAAACCCCAAAAGCAAACCATTAATCCCAGCAATACAGATCTTGTATCGATTTCAGGTACTGCAATAAGTGCGACGACTGTGATTGTTAAATAAGTAGCAGAACCTACAAGGTCGAAAAATCTTTCAGAATGAAAAAACCAAGAAGGTATGAAACAAAGCCATTGGATCAAAAAAGCAAGAATGCTGCAAAGAGCAAAAAGTTTTATTCCAGAAGCATCTACTCCGTTATCACTACAAGAAACGACCACAAAAAAAGCGACACAAAGCGAAGCAACAATAGCGATTGATGAATGTTTCGTTGTCATTTAACTAGGTCCATGTTCCGCTGTGTGAATAATTTTTGAAAGCATTCTGTTAAAAATTAGTGAATGTGGGATTAATAAGGCAAACCAATAAAGTCTTCCAATTACTCCTCTTGGAACAAAATGTGCACGTTGACTAACTAAGCAACCATTGCCATTATCTGACACACTCCATTCAAGCCACGCGTGGCCAGGTAGAAGCATTTCGGCCCGTAAAAGTAATGAGTCAGAATCAACTTTTACCACAGTAAAAAAGTCTACTGGATCACCAACACGTAGTTCGGAAGGGTGCCGTCTTCCTCTTCTTAGACCAACTCCACCGGCTAGTTTGTCAATAAACCCACGAACAGCCCATAACCAATCGAAGGCAAACCAACCGGTGTCACCACCAATAGTTTTAATTGTTGACATGACTTTTTTGCCTGTAACTAACGATTTCTGTTCTCTAGAGTCAATTAAAACACGACCCCCAGACCACTCTGGGTCACTAAGTTCAGGCAACTCCGCTATTTGGCTTTTCACAGAATTTGACCATCGGGTAGGAATCTGGAGATTTTGCACTCTAGTTAATGCTCTACCAATTGAATTATGCAAATTTTCAGCATCATGATTAAGCACAGCAGAGATTGGGTTGTTACTTACTACGACATCAGAAGTGAGAGAATCTATAAGAGAACGGGCAAGACGAATAGGTAGCGGACTGGTCAGATTTACCCAATGAGATGATAGTCGAGGAGTTAATACGGGCACTGGAATAATTATTCGTTTTTTTAAGCCAGCAACTTGGGCATAGGTATGCATCATTTCTCTGTAAGTTAAAATATCTGGCCCGCCGACATCAATAATTTTCCCTAGCGTTTTATCATTATCTAATACAGACACTAAATAGAACAAAATGTCGCTTATTGCTACAGGTTGACAACGTGTCTGGGTAACCCATTTGGGCACCACCATTATTGGAAGTACTTCAACTAATGACCGGAGCATCTCGAAAGAAGCACTCCCAGAGCCAATAATTATCGCTGCTCGAAGTTCGGTGACAGGGGTTGAACCATTTGACAAAATTTTTCCAACTTTGTGCCGGCTAGTTAAATGTGGAGAATGATTTTTTTCATCTTCCCCAAGACCACCTAAATAAACAATTTGTTTAATTTTGTTTATATCCGCAGCTTTAGAAAAAATTTCAGCCATTGATGATTCTAAATCTTCAAAGTTAGAAGAAGCTGCCATTGAGTGGACCAGGTAATATGCTTTTTCCACACCATTAAGTGCTTCAATTACCTGGTCCTTAAGGCTTAAATCAGCTTTATAAACTTCAACTTTTGATCGCCAGGATCTGTCGTCTAATGCTTCAGAGTTCCTAACAATGCAGCGAACGTTGTATCCGGCTTCTAGAAGTTGAGGTACTAGACGACCACCGACGTACCCGGTCGCACCAGTAACCGCAATTATTCCAGTTTTATTTGCATTTTTCATAAACGTCTTAACTTTTCAATCATTAAAAATGTTATTTGGTAAGTCAAAATTTTTGGGAGTCTAGGGCTTAAGTCACAGAGAAATTTTTAGGTATTTTTCTTTGAGTCGATTCAGCAAAAAAGATTAAGAAAAATGAAATTGTTGAATACAACAAATATCCAAGTGCCAAAGGTGTGACGGAGTATTTTATTTGTGTTGAAAAAATTGCTGCTAATAAACCAGCTCCTCCGAGAGAAACCGCGCCCGCTACCCCTGAAGCGGTTCCGGCTAAATCTCCCATGGGTTCTAAAGCTAGGGACAAACCTATAGGAGTTAAAAGGCTTAAGAAAATGTTTGAAGAACCGACCAATAAAAGCCAAATCCAAAAGTTGGGTGAGCCGTTACTAGTTATTGCAAGAAGTAGAGAAGTTGTATTTATTAAGACAGAAAACCCAACACTAAAAATTGCGACACGTTTAGCTCCAAACATTGAAATAAAACGGTTACTCGCAAAAAATGCTATCGCCATAGGGATTCCAAGAATGCTAAAAATTACTGCAAATTGATTTGCTTTACCGTAAACAAGATCAAAAACTGGTTGCGAACTGCTTAGCCAAATAACGAAAGCTCCTTGTCCAAAGGTGACAGCTAGGACATAACCAATAGTAATTCGAGTAGAAAAAATCTTTTTAAAGGATTTAGTTGTTATTTCCCAATTTAGAGCCCTCCTTTTGTTCGTGGGTAAAGTTTCGCCAAACCAGAGACTCCACAAAATACCGACACCCCCCAAAATAATTCCCAAAGAATAGACAACTCTCCAATTTGTGAAAGTTAAGAAACCTTCTGAGATCAAGGGTGTGATTATCGGCCCCAAAAGAAAGACGGCCATAATTTTTGACATAACTTTCGCCATCTCGTTACCGGAATATAAGTCACGAGCAATAGTGGTTCTCATGCTTGCTGGAACACTTGAACCTAGTCCCCAGAAGAATCTAAAAATAAGGATTGTTAATAGATTTTGAGAGAGTAGAGAACCAAGAGCCCCGATCATGTAAATAGCAAGACCGAATTTTAAAGAAGCAATTCTCCCGAAACGGTCAGTAAAAGGACCACAAATAATTTGACCGATAGAAACGCCAATAATATAAATCGTAATTATCAACGAAATCTGGTTAGACCCTTCTAACAGCCCTATGTCGGGTCTGATCTCATCAAAAGCTGGAAGAGATGAATCAATTCCAAAAGCAGCTAGACCATTTAAGAAAGCAAGGAAAAAGACTACGTTTGTCTGAGATTTCTTCAACGGCACTTAGGTATTCTGCCTTGCAATCAGAAATAAGCCCGATCAATAGAGAAACTATTTTTTCAACTACGGTTCGAATATGAATCAGGTAAGTACAGCGAACCCAAGATATGCCACTTTGAATACACAGTATGCATATGAGATGTTTTCAATGCCTGCTGAAGAAGATGGTCCAATATGGATGGTAAATCTTATGAAATATCGTCCAATTGCTGATTATGTAGATGGTCGAGAGTCGAAAATAAGTGGTCGGGAAGCTGATGATCTTTACGCTCCTATAGATGTGCTGACTGATATAGGAGCAGAAATTGTTTTTGTCGGGGATGTAGAAACACAACTTCTTGGAGACAATCCAAAATGGGATCGAATAGCTGTGGTGAAATATCCGACAAGACGATCATTTTTAGAAATGTCATCTAGAAAAGATTTTCAAGAAAAACACGCCCATAAAGAGGCAGGTATGCAGGCGACAATTGTTATGGGTTGTACGCCCATGAACATGCCGGTTTACTCAAAAAAAGATTGGGCAGAAATAGCAAGTCCTCCCAGTGAAAGTGATGGTGTAATAACAGTCATTCATGTTTTGCAGTTAAATGAACAAATTGAGAAAATGAATAATTACTCTTTAATAGCAGGAGATCGAGCCATCCCAAATGGCGTGCGTGTAGATGGCTGGTTTCAAGTAGAAAACACTATTTTGGGAGATGATAGAAAATGGGATCAGGTTCGTTTCAATACTTTCCCCAGTCGTAGGGCATTCCAGGAAGTTTTAAATGACCCTGCTCGCATGGAAGCTCAGAAAAAATATAGAGAATCAGCTATAAGCGACACTTATACAATGATCGTGACACCTTCAATAAATAAAGTTTTTGACTCAATATAAACAATGAAAACAAGTGATCTTACAACTCCTGCGCTAATCGCGGATTCAAAAATTTTAGAAACAAATATCGCCACTATGGCATCAAAGAGGCCTGGGCGGGAACTTCGTCCACATGTAAAAGCTTTCAAATCAACAGCAATGGCAAAAAAACTAGTTGATGCCGGACACGAGACTTTTTGTTGCGCAACAATTCGCGAATTAGAAGGAATGGTAAAGGCCGGTTTTGGAAGTGATCTTCTTTTAGCGAATGAGACACTTGATGCCAAGCGAATCGGAGAGTTACTGGTAGAAGGGAATTGTCGAATAACAGTTGCAGTGGATTCATTAGAAACAATTGATGCTGCTGTATTCGCAGGTGTGAAAGAAGTTTTAATAGATGTCAATGTTGGACTTCAGAGATGTGGATGCAGCCCAGATGAAGCCGGTTTTCTTTCAGAAAAGGCAAAAGCATCGGGACTAAAAGTAAGAGGCGTAATGGGATATGAAGGGCATTTGATGCATGACCCTAATGTGCGTCGACGCACAGAAAAAACTCAAGAATCAATGGAACTTTTGATTCTCGCTCACGAAGCAGTAGGAGGCGATGTGATTTCTGGAGGGGGAACAGGAACATGGGAATGCAACCAAGCTGTGACAGAGCTTCAAGCTGGTAGCTATGTCCTGATGGATGGTGATTATTCTAAACTCGACCTTCCTTTTAAAGAAGGATTACTTTTATTAACCACAGTTATATCTACAAGTAAGTCTGGGTATGCGGTTTTAGATGGTGGATTGAAGGCATTATCAGTCGATAGTGGAAATCCAAAATTATTAGGTGAAGGTGAAGTCATATTTTGTTCCGATGAACACACGACCATAACAAATGGTTCTTGGACAGTCGGGCAAAGAGTCGGTTTGAGACCATCACATATTGATCCGACGATTGCAAAGCACGAATTCATTTACCTTGTAGAAGAAATTGAAGAAAGCCTAGATGCAGAATTGTTGGAAACATTGAAAATCGATTTGCGAGGATGGTAAAAGTGGCGAAGACCCATTCATCAAAAACATGGAGTAATTGGGCTGGTAATCAGACGAGTCATCCGTTGAGTATCGAAAAACCCAAAAATGAAGAAGACGTTGTATCCATAGTTAGAGAGGCCAAAAAACGAGGCTTAAAAGTCAAAGTTGTTGGGTCAGGACATTCATTTACTGGAATAGCAGTTGCAGATGAAGTTCTAGTTTCTCTTGATGATATGGCTGATATCCGGGACGTAGATTTTGAAAATTTTACAGTGCGTGTCGGTTCAGGAATAAAACTTTTTGATCTAAATCCAATATTGCAAAGATCTGGACTAGCTATGCCAAATTTAGGCGACATAGTTTATCAATCAATTTCGGGAGCTATTTCTACTTCAACTCATGGAACCGGTCTGCAATTTAAGACTATTGCAGATGCAGTCTGCGGAATGAGAATTGTTAACGGTGAGGGAAAAGTCATCGAATGTGACAAAGAAAAAAATACGGAGGTATTTCATTCGGCAAGAGTGGGATTGGGGGCTTTAGGGATAATCACCGAAGTCACGATCCAATGCGTAGAGGCATTTAATCTGCATGCGATAGAAGAAATTCTACCAATAGGAGAAGTAACAAATAATTTTGACCGCTGGTCAAAGTCTGCTGATCACATTGAATTTTTTTGGATGCCCAATACGGACAAGGCTCTATTGAAGAGAAATACCAGAACTCTAGAAGCACCTCCACGGCCAAGAAATAAAAGACACTCTTTTAAAAGGCGTTGGAATCGATTTAAGAATGAAGAGATAAAACAAAATGTTCTTTTTGGTGCTATGAATCATTTGGGCAAGATCGTCCCTCCGTTAGTTCCAAAACTTAATTCGATAGTTGCTGGAGAAAGTGGGAGAGCAGAGTATATAACAACTAGCTATGAAGTTTTCGCTAGTCCCCGTAGGGTCCGATTTTATGAAATGGAATATGCAGTCCCCATTAATTCAGGGATAGAGGCATTTAGAAGAGTGGTTGAATTGATAGGCGATTTAGACCATTACATAAGTTTCCCAGTTGAGTATCGAGTACTTGGAAAAGATGAAATACCAATGTCTACTGCGAGTGAAAGAGACTCTGCATTCATAGCCGTACACGTATTTAGAAACACACCATTTGAAAAATATTTTCAGGGTGTAGAAGAAATAATGGCAGATTACGAGGGTCGTCCCCATTGGGGGAAACTTCACTTTCAAGATCATGAAACTCTTTCAAATATTTATCCTCAATGGGAAGCATTTCAAAATACACGTAGGTTAATGGACCCTTCTGGGATTTTCACAAATCCTTATTTGGATAAGGTTCTTGGTCCTTTGACCTAGAAGATGCCAGTAGTCTGTTCCCATGGAGGATTCAGCGCATAACGAAAAACATAATCCATCTGATCAAGAAGACTTGGAATTAGACAAACTTGAAAACGATCTAGCTCTTATAGAGACTGCGATGGAAAAGATCGACCAAGGAGATCTTAAAGCGTATGAAACGATAGAAGCTGAGATTATTGAAACGTAGCACTTTCACTTCGGATATTTAATTATAAAAGATCAGGCGTTGACTCTTCGGTTACCAATGAAACCCTTTTACCCATTATCAGGTCACCATCAACAAACTCAACCCAACGGCCACCAAGATTTGGAACCTTAGTAGAAGGTTGATCGTGAAGATTTTCTAACGCATGGACTATCCCAGCATGTGAAATAATCAGAGTATTATCTAAAGGCTTCGAATTTTCAGAGATTTTCTTTAAAACCTCAAAAACTCTAAATAAAAGATCTGGATTGGATTCATATCCGTCTGGTCGGTTTCCCGAATCTAAAAATCCTGGCCAACCATTTTCGATTTCAACACGTGTAAGACCCTGCCAAGGGCCGGCATCGCGTTCCATTAGGCCGATTTCAGTCACTACTGGTCCCACCCCCATTAACTCTGAAATTATGGAAGCAGTATTTTTTGCTCTCTGAAGAGGTGATGACACAATTGAATCAAATAAACCGAGTTTTTGGCTGGCTTTCTTAGCTTGGTTCTCTCCTAGATTGGTTAAAGGAGGGTCAGCCTGCCCTTGCCACCGTCCAAGAGCATTCCATTCTGATTGACCATGACGAACAATTAACAACTTTGGCATAATTTGACGGTATCTATTTCAGGTTCTATTCGGACTCAGCTAATACTTTCCGTAGACTACTTCTATGGCAACTCTTCGTCTTTTTGCATCAGTAAAACAAATGGCTGGAACAGGATCAGTCGTTTTGTCAGGGGCAACAGTGGCTGATGTAATAGAAGAGGCATCTGAACGATTTGGATCTGAGTTCAGCGATATTGCAAATAATTGTCGAATTTGGTTAAACGGAAACCCAACTGAAATTGATAATCCCGTAAGTGATGACGATGAGATAGCGCTACTACCACCTGTTTCGGGAGGGTGACAGTGCGCAAGTTAGCTGTACTCTCAATGCACACTTCTCCACTAGCTCAACCGGGTATTGGTGATGGTGGAGGAATGAATGTTTACGTTCGTGAAGTTTCTTCAGCTCTTGAGCAAGCGGGCATAAGTTCAACAGTTTTCACAAGACGAGTGGATGGAGAGACACCGAAAATAATGACATTTGGTAACGGGCTGAAAGTCGTTCAAATCGATGCGGGAGATTTTTCCTTGCGTAAAGAAGAATTATTTTCGGTAGTTGGAGATTTCGCGAATGGGGTAGAAGACTTTTTAGTCAAGGAAGATCGACACGATGCTTTATTAGCAAATTATTGGCTTTCTGGTTCAGCAGCTCATCAATTAAAACACAGCCTCAATATGCCTTTATTAACCTCGTTCCACACACTTGCACTGGTTAAAGCTGCTTCGGGTGATAAAAGTTGTGGATACGAAGAACGTATAAATATGGAGAGTGAGGTAATAGGTTGTTCGGATGTAATTTTGTCAAATAGTTCTTTTGAAAGAGATCAATTAGTCAGTTATTACGGTGCTGAACCTTCTCGCATTGAAATCGTTCCCCCGGGGGTAGACCGTTCGATTTTTAAACCTGGATCTAAAAAAGAAGCTCGCCAGCTTCTTAATTTGGGTGGACAAACAACACTTCTTTTCGTTGGGCGTATTCAACCTTTGAAAGGAGTCGATTTAACAATTTCGACATTGTCAGAACTGGAAGATAAAGAAGCTCGTCTTATTTTGATTGGCAGTTCTAGTGGTCCAGAAGGTCCGAGTGAAGAAAGACGTATTAGAAAAATGGTAGAAGAATTAGGTTTAACAAACAGGGTTTTATTTGTTGAACCCCAGCCACATGAAAAATTAGTTAATTGGTATCGAGCTGCCGATGTTTTATTGATGCCAAGCCGTTCTGAGTCATTTGGGCTTGTAGCCCTAGAAGCTGCTGCTTGTGGTTTGCCAGTTGTAGCTTCTGCGGTCGGTGGGCTGCAGAAAATTGTTGAAGATAGTTCATCAGGGTATTTGATCAATGATCGCGATCCTTGGTCTTATGCAGCTCATGTTTCAAAAATTATTAATGATTCTAAAAAAGCTGAAGAAATGTCTACGAAAGCAGTTGAAAGGTCTAAATCATTCACTTGGTCGGTTACTGCTGCGCGACTTCGACGAATTTGTTCAGATTTGCAATCCCGATCTTTGGTTGATTGTGCATAGTGCTGAAGGTGAAGTCTCTCGACTATTAACAGAAGCTGAACTTGAGTCTCTGGAAAGAGAAATCGAAAGATGGCTCGATTTATCTTTAAAAGAAAATCCTTTGCTGGCTAGTTTCGAGAGGGACTCCGACGAACCGGTTGGTGAATCACGATGGTTTATAAGAGTTCTAGGGGAGGAAAAAGATACATTTACTCTGCGGTTTATGCTCAGACAAAGAATGTTGCATTATGAAACCTATGTGATGCCTGCTCCTGAAGACAATAAAGAGTCGTTTTTGGAAAGTCTTCTAGTCAGGAATAGAAAAATTGTCGGTGCCACATTTTGTTTAGGGGAAGAAGAGGCTGTTTTCTTAATTGGGGCTATTCCAGCGAGTACGGTAGGGCCAAATGAGCTTGATCGTATTCTTGGAACTTTATGGATGGCAGTAGAACAAAATTTCAGATCTCTTCTTAAAATTGGTTTTGCTTCAAAATTTGTTGGATCGAAAAAAGAAAATTAGTGAAATCTGATTCCAACGTTAAACGACTTCCATCAAAAGTTTTGGTGTTTTCTGTTACCACTGTGGGACTTTTGCATAATTCTATTTTTGTTAGTTCAACTCCCGAAATTTTAAGATCTCTCGGCGAGTCAGAAAATCTGGCGGGACTTTTAATCGCAGCCGGTTCTGTTCCGGGGATAGTAGTGGCGCCTTTAATAGGTTTTTTAGCAGACCGATTCGGTCGAAAAAAAGTATTAGTTCCTTGTCTTGTGGTTTATGGAATTTTTGGCCTTTTAGTAGGTTTAAGCCCTTCATTATTCTGGTTTTTACTTATAAGAATTTTCCAGGGCTTAGGTAGTGCAGGATTAATAAATCTAGTTGTAGTAATAATTAGCGATAATTGGGCGAGCTTGGATAGGGCCCGTTTAATAGGGCAAAACGCTGCAGCTATAACAATCTCGGTAGCTATTTATCCTGTGGTTGGGGGAGTAATAACTGATTTAATAGGTTGGCGTTGGGTTTTTTTGGCTTTTCTTGCTCCTTTAGTGGTTGCTTTTTTTGTTTCAAAAAATCTGCAAGACCATCAACCGCGCTCAGATGTATCGGTTAGAGAGCAAATCTCTGGTGCATTTTCAGAGATTGTCAAACCGGCCATAGCTACGAATCTTGTAATCGTAATTATTCTGTTTATGGCAATTTTTGGATTATTTCAGTCTTTATTGCCAGTCCATCTTGAGCGTGAGTTCGGGCTGCTTCCCACTGGAAGAGGTTTAGTCGCTTCGGCTCCAGCCGTTGTCGCTGCTTTATCAGCTCTGGCAGTTGCAAGAGTCAGGAAGCGAGTGCAAGGCGGAGTAATCATCTATGCATCTCTACTAATTTGGGGTATTTCTTTTCTTATGATGGGGTTTGGATCGTTACCTATTCTTGTATTAGCAACAATGATTTATGGATTGTCAGAAGGTCTGATGATCCCAACTCTCCAAGATCTGATAGCAGAAAATGCTCCCGAGCAACTTCGCGGCGCATTGTTAGCAATGTGGACAGGAGCTGCTCGTTTGGGACAAACGGTTGGTCCTGTAACGATTTCTCTTGCGTTAATGGGATTTTCCACTTCTTGGGTACTTGTTTCGGCAGGTGTAGCAATGGTAGCTATTTCGGTTTTAGCTAGTTTTACTCGGACACTTATTGTTTCTTCAGAAGCCAATCAAACTGGTAGATTCAACGGATGAGTTTTCGATTACAAATAATCGGTGGCGGCAACATGGGCGAAGCTTTATTACGCGGACTTCTTAACAACAATTGGGCATCAAAAGATGAACTACATGTTGTAGAACCAGTATCTGAACGCAGAGATTATTTAGCTGCCACAATTTCTGGTGTTTCTATTTCAGAAGAACCATTGTCAGAGCTGGATTCTTTGATTGCTGTGAAACCAGACAAAGTCCCAGAGGTATTAGGGGTTTTATCAAAATTAAATCCAGACAGAGTTCTTTCTATAGCAGCGGGAGTGAGAGTTTCTTCCATGGAAAAAATTCTGGGTGAAAATGTAAGAGTTCTAAGGGCTATGCCCAATACGCCTGCCTTAATAGGGAAGGGTTCATCAGGTGTAGCTGCCGGTTCAACTGCTACTGATGAAGATCTGATATGGGCTGTTGAAATACTTTCAGCCGTTGGTTTAGCAATGGTTGTTGAAGAAAGCCAGCTTGATGCAGTTACAGGTGTTTCAGGTTCTGGTCCGGCCTACTTATTTTTTTTAGCTGAAGCACTTATTGACGCGGGGTGTGAAGTTGGATTATCAAAAGATGAGTCACAATCTCTTGTCGAACAAACCCTTTTAGGTGCAGCAGCGCTTTTATATGAATCTGATGACCCTGCTGAAGTCTTAAGACAAAAAGTTACTTCTAAGGGGGGCACCACTGCAGCCGCCATAGAAGTTTTCGAAAACGCTAGTTTTCGTGACATTATCAGGGCAGCAGTTTTTGCCGCTACTGAACGTTCTTTGCAGCTTGGTGATGAATGAACAGAGGTAAAAAATATGAAACGATTTCATTTTTGTCAGATTTTGGAACAACTGACGAGTTCGTAGGGGTAGTTCATTCTGTAATAAATTCTATTGCTCCTTTTGCAAAGGTAATAGACGTTACTCATGGGATTCCACATTATGACATTCGTTCAGGTGGATTAGCTCTTGCTCGCAGTGCTCAATATCTGTCACCGGGTGTTGTTTTGGCAGTCATTGATCCAGGTGTGGGAACACAACGACGGGCAGTTGCAGTGGAAGTTGGTGGTGGAGAATCAGTCTTAGTAGGTCCTGACAATGGTTTACTTGCGCCGACAGTTGCTTTGGTAGGGGGTGCAGATCGAGCGGTTTCACTCACAGAAACTAATTATCAGCTACCGGCCCCGGGAGCTATGAATGCTGGTCGTGATATTTTTGGTCCAGCGGCAGCACACATTGCTTCGGGAGTAGACCTGTCAGAATTAGGGGATTCGGTTGAGGTTTCAAGCCTGGTGCCTGGCCTTATGCCAGTAAGCTCCAGAGAGAGTGATGGACTTCACGCGGAAGTTTTATGGGTAGATCAGTATGGAAACGCCCAGGTTAATTTAGACCCCGCGGAACTTGAAATAAAAGAAAATGAAGTTAATCATTTTGAAATTAAAACCTCAGGACTAACCAGAATAGCTAAAAAGGTAAAAACTTTCGAAGAATTGGGCGCGGGGGAACTTGGGTTAATAATTGATGAATATGGTTTAGTGGCGATTGTAATAGCCAGAGGTTCAGCGGCAGAAGAGATGAAAATAAACACCGGGAATCAAGTGATTATTTCTTTTGCTGAAAATTCTTCTACGCAGCCCGTGCCAGTGGTTTTAAAACAATTAGACGAAAAAAATGAAGGTGATCTGTAGTGCGTTTCGGTACAACTTTTGTAATGTCTCTTCTTTTATTAGCTATCTTAGGAGCAGCATTAATTCAGTTCGTCTTTCTTATTGACTGAATAAAAATTTTCTTAACAATTTTCCATTTAACGTTATTTGCTTTATGAATCACGTTGCTATCTAATTAGTGTGTGTCAAATTTAAATTTGCCTGAAGCTGCACTTTCTAGACTGACCGTTTACCAGCGGGCACTAGTTGAATTAAGCGATTCTGGTATAAAGACAGTGTCTTCCAGAGAACTAGCTGAAATTAGTGGAAGTAATGAATCAAAAGTCAGAAAAGATCTTTCATATTTAGGCTCACATGGAACACGTGGGGTGGGATACGAAACTGAACGCCTGATTAAAGAAATAGGTGTTGTTTTGGGTGGCAGCCAACCAAAACCAGCAGTATTAGTTGGGATTGGCAATCTAGGAAGAGCTTTAAGCCATTACGAAGGTTTTCAAGTTAGCGGATTTCCAATTGTGGGGCTTGTGGATGTAGATCAAGACGTTGTGGGGAAAACTATTAATGGACTGAAAGTTAGAAATTTAGACGAACTAGAAGAACTTGTTGACCAAACATCTGCGGTATTGGGAATTGTAACTACACCTGCAATTGCAGCTCAGGAAGTTGTTGATTGTTTAGTGGAAGCGGGAATTAGGTCCATTCTAAATTTTGCACCTGTAGTCGTAGATGTTATTGATGAGGTTGAAGTAAGAAGAGTTGATTTAGCAACTGAGTTCCAAATTCTGGGCTACTACGACCATCTTAGAAAATTTGATTGATTAAATAACGGTGACCAAATACCATAAAATATTCATCACAAAAGGTTGGCAATAGACTCAAAATTAAGGAAAAATCAGTTGGTAAGTTTATTTTGATGATTACTTACTTAAACCCAGCCTAGGAGATTTATTTGTGTCGGTAATAGTCGTTGGTCTTAACCATCGAACTGTTCCTCTTGATCTTTTCGAGAAGATGACGGTTCCGGAAGCAAAATTACCAAAGGCTTTGGCTGATCTTTCGTCGCGTGAAAATATTAGTGAATCAGTAATTCTTTCAACGTGTAACCGCATCGAAATTTATGCTTACGCCGAAAAATTCCATGGTGCTTACCAAGACATACGAAACTTTCTTTCTGAAATTTCACATGTTGCCCCCGAAGATTTTTCTGATCATCTGATTGGACTATTTGGTTCTGACGCTATTGAACACTTGTTTAAAGTCTCTTCTGGTATTGATTCAGCTGTCATAGGAGAACACGAAATATTGGGTCAGGTTCGCTCAGCTTGGGAATTAGCAGTTGAGGAGCAGGTAGTTGGAACGGTATTAAATTCACTTTTTAGACACTCACTTGAAGTTGGTAAAAGGGCAAGAAGTGAAACTTCTATTTCGCGAAACATAACCTCTGTTTCTCAAGCAGCAGTTGCTATGGCTGATAAACAACTAGATGGATTAATAGGTAAACGTGTTTTAGTCGTCGGCGCTGGAGAAATGGGCGAAGGAATGGCCAAGTCCTTGCATGCAGGGGGAATAACCGAGTTGCGGATAGCCAATAGAACTTGGGATCGTGCATTGGAAACCGCAGAAAGATTAAATGGTAAACCTGTGAGGCTTGATGAACTGCCGCAAAACTTAACAGAGGTTGACTTATTACTAACTTCCACCGGTGCAACCGCTGCGATCCTTGAGTATGGAGATCTTGATGAAGCGGCACGCCAAAGAAAAGGAAGAGAACTATTAATCGTAGATATTGCGGTCCCGCGCGATGTTGACCCAGCAGCTGCTGATCTTGATGGAGTGACACTCCTAGACATGGATGATTTACGAGAGTTTGCTGAAAAAGGTATAAGAGCTAGAGAGAAAGAAGTTTCCTCCGTAATAGAAATCATAAACGAAGAGCTAGAGCGTTTTTTGAATCTTTTTTCAGCTAGGTCAGTAGCTCCAATAGTGACGCAACTTCACTCTCGTGCAGAAGAGATACGAAATTCAGAACTTCAAAAACTTTTTAGAAAGTTTCCTGAATTAACTCCTGAACAACTAAAAGGAATTGAAACTTTAACGTCCGCAATTGCAAATAAGCTTATGCATGAACCAACGGTACGACTTAAAGATGCTGCGGGAACCCCAAAAGGTGAACGTTTGTCTGAAGCATTGCAAGACCTCTTCGACCTATAAAAGAATCAGTAGTTTTGTCACTGCGGATTGCGACACGGGGGAGTGGGTTAGCCTTAAAGCAGACCCAGCGTGTAGCTGAACTAATTTCGCAAAAATTCCCCGCAATACAGCTAGAAACAGTAGTTGTTAGCACCGCGGGTGATCGTGATACAAAAACTCCTATACAAGAAATTGGTGGACAAGGAGTATTCGTTACTGATGTTCAATCTGCCGTTCTTTCTGGAGAAGCAGATATTGCAGTCCATTCTGCAAAAGATCTTCCAGCTGAAACAAACCCCGGGTTAGTACTTGCTTCCGTACCTGAAAGAGCAGATCCAAGAGATGCACTTGTAGGTTGCATTTGGAATGACTTACCTAAAGGTGCATTAATTGCTACTGGTTCAATTAGAAGAAGATCACATTTGTCTCATCTGAGACCAGATCTTAAGTTTCAAGAGTTACGAGGCAATATTGAAACTAGGCTTTTACGAGTTGATGATGTGGATGCCATCTTGGTGGCAAAAGCTGCTTTAGATCGACTTGGTTTAAATCCAGAACAAATGGATGTGTTGCCTGTCTCAATTCTTTTACCACAAGTAGGACAAGGTGCTTTAGCTATCGAGTGCCGTAATGAAGATTTTGAGGTAATTCAAATGTTGAAAGGGATTGAAGATCAGAAAGTCAGAAGCCTAGTTGATACGGAGAGAGCATTTTTGGCTGAAATAGGATCGGGCTGTAGTTTGCCAGTTGCAGCCCATGCCGTTTTGGAAAAAGAAAAAATTCTGTTGAAAGCTTCTATTGCATCCAAAGATGGTACGACACTTTTAAAAGCAGAAGATATCGGAGTTGATGGCAATCAGCTTGGGATAAATATGGCAAACAAGCTTTTAAATGAAGAAGGTGGCGAACGTTTATTGAATGAGAATTTGTGAATATAAGAAAACCATTATTGGATAAAACTCTCGTAATAACCAGATCATTTGAGCAGTCTGAACCACTTTCCTCTGAGCTGGTTGATCTAGGCGCAAAAATTATTTCTCTACCATTAATTACTATTGCCGAACCTACAGATAATGGAAAAGGGCTTGAAGAAAAAGTAAAAGATTTTGAGGCGTATAAGTGGGTAGTAGCAACTTCTCCTAACGGGGCGATGAGACTCCTGAAGACAATGGAGGTTGTCGGAAAAAATTGTTCTCCCAAAGTAGCTGTAATTGGTAGATCAACAGCCAAAGTTTTCACTCAATCTGGAATCGCAGTTGACTTCGTTCCTGAAAAAACTTTTTCTGAAGGTTTCCTTGAGGTGTTTCCTAGAGCAGAAAAAGAAGATGACAAAATTCTTTTAGTGCAAGCTGAAAGGGCTCGACCTTTGCTTTACGAGGGGCTAATAAATGCAGGTTGGATAGTAGATAAGACTGTTGCATACCGAAATATAAATAGTGAAGTAGAAGCGAATTTATTACTTGAAGCAAAAAACGCTGATGCAATAATTTTTACGGCTTCATCAGCAGTTAATCGTTACCATGAGCTAATTGGCGTTCCTCAACCGCCTAACGCTCTTTGCATAGGCCCAATTACTGGTGAGAGTGCAAGAATTTTAGGTTGGAAAGTTTTTGAATCACGAGAGCAGTCTGCTAAAGATCTGATTGAAGCTGTAAAACAATGGGCGGGGTCGTGACAATTCCTTCGTAGGCTTTGTGTATGAGTATTAACGCCCGGTTCCCGACTTGGCGATCTCGTAGACTTAGGCGTACAAGCGCGATCCGAAGATTGGTATCTGAAACACAGATTTCTGCTAACGATTTCGTTGCGCCTCTTTTCGTCAGGGAGGGTATTAAAGAAGCGCAACAAATATCTTCACTCCCAGGCGTTTTCCAACATACGCTTGAAAGCTTAAAACTTGAAGTTGATTCATTAAGAAAACTTGGGATACCAGGCGTAATTCTTTTTGGGATTCCTAAGTCGAAAGATGAAGTGGGCTCAGGGGCTTGGGATCCAGATGGGATAGTTCAGTTAGCACTCAAAGATTTGAAAGAAAATTTTGGCGATGAGATGACGCTCATTGCAGATCTCTGTGTTGACGAGTACACGAGTCATGGGCATTGTGGAATTTTGTCTCAAGATGGAACAGTTGATAATGATGCAACGCTTGAAATTTATAACCAGATAGCTATAGCACAAGCAGACGCTGGCGCCGACATTTGCGCACCTTCAGGAATGATGGATGGACAAGTTTCTTCGATCCGTAATGCATTAGATTCAAACAATCATACTCAGACTATTATTCTCGCATACTCCGCTAAGTATGCCTCATCTCTTTATGGTCCGTTTAGGGACGCAGTAGATGTAACTATAAAAGATGGTGGTGACCGTCGGGGCTACCAACAGGACTATGCAAACTCACGAGAGGCCTTAGCCGAAATTAAAGCTGATATTTCTGAAGGAGCCGACATCGTAATGGTAAAGCCAGCCTTGTCGTATTTAGATGTCATTACAAAAGCTAGATCAGAAGTAGATGTCCCAATAGCTGCTTATCACGTAAGCGGCGAGTATTCGATGGTCAAAGCAGCTGAAGCAAACGGTTGGTTAGACGGCGAATCGGTAATGATGGAACATTTATTTTCAATTAAAAGAGCAGGAGCTGACATAATACTAACCTATGCAGCAAAGCAAGCTGCCGAGATTTTACAGGGTTAATTGCTCGTGGTAGAAAAAAATCAAAATTTGTTTGAACGAGCAAAAAAAGTTATTCCAGGTGGTGTTAATTCACCTGTTCGTTCATTCAGTTCTGTAGGCGGAATTCCTTATTTCGTCAGGAATGCCGAGGGTCCTTATGTTTGGGATGAAGAAGGCAACAGATACATCGATTACGTACAGTCTTATGGGCCGATGATTTTAGGACATTCACATCCGGCAGTAATAGAAGCTATAAATAAAGCAGCATCATGTGGAACTAGTTATGGTGCTCCAACCAAGAAAGAGATTGTTCTTGCTGAGACAATCGTTGAACGAGTAAAGGGAATTGAATCAATTCGTTTTGTCAATAGTGGGACAGAAGCAACTATGACTGCGTTGAGGTTGGCAAGAGGTATTACTAAAAGATCTAAAATAATTAAATTTTCAGGCTGTTATCATGGCCATTCTGATACTTTGCTGGCAGCTGCTGGAAGTGGTGTTGCTACCCAAGGTATCTCCGGAAGCGATGGAGTTACAGAAAGCGCAGTGTTTGACACGGTAGTTGTTCCGTTTAACAAGATTCCGGAAATAGATCAATCAATTGCTGCGGTAATTGTCGAACCGGTTGCGGCGAATATGGGTCTTGTTGAACCTAACCCAGGTTTTCTGCAAGAACTTAAAATGGCTTGCGATTCGGCAGGTGCGCTTCTTATTTTTGACGAGGTAATAACAGGTTTTCGTTTATCCCCAGGTGGAGCTTCTAACTGGTATGACGTAATCCCTGATATATGGTGTTTCGGAAAAATTATTGGTGGCGGCTTACCGGTGGGCGCTTTTGCTGCGAGCCAAGAGGCAATGAGTTATTTGGCTCCAATCGGTGGCGTTTACCAAGCGGGAACTTTGTCAGGTAATCCTTTAGCCATGGCCGCCGGTCAGGCCACGCTTGAATTATTAGGCGACTCTGAGTATGAATATTTGGAATCAATTGCAAATCGTTTAGCTAAAGGTTTAAAAGAAGTTGTTGCAAACAGTAGTCTCGAAATTTGTGCACCAAAAGTTGGCCCATTAATTGGGATCTTTTTCAATGATAAAAAACCAAGTAATTTTGAGGAGGTAAAACCGATAGCAGAAAACGGTTTTTACCCAGTTTTTTTTCATGGAATGCTTAAGCGTGGAGTTGCTCTAGCCCCCGGACCGTACGAAATCCTTTTCCCAAGTTTGGCTCATACAGAAAAATTGATAGACGAAACAATTGAAATAGCCTCAGATGTCGTGAAAGAAATTTCATCCACTGGAACTTAGGTATCTCTGAAAATTTTAAATTTTTCCATCAGTTTTCCACTAGAAGAATTTCTCTCAACCATATTTTCTGGGGATGAAATTTCGTTCATCTCAAGCTCTATGTCAATTGCAATGTTTTTACCTGATTCAACTCCCCATTGATCGAAAGGATTTACACCCCAAACAACTCCAGAAGCAACAGTTCGATGTTCATACAATGCAAGTAACTGCCCGAGAATGAAAGGTGTAAGTTTTGGAGCCAAGATGATCGTCGATGGGCGATTACCTTCTAATTTTTTGTCAAGTATTAAATCTTTTTCTTGAGTATCAGAACCAAAGGCTAGAGCCTCAGCTTGAGCGAGCAAGTTCGCAAAAAGGCTATTTTGTTGCTCTTGATGGGTGTGATTATACGAGCTAGAGAATCCCAGCATTTCGCAAGGAACTACGTCAGTACCTTGATGTAGAAATTGGAAAAATGCATGTTGACTTTCGGTTCCTGTAGCTCCCCAAATCACCGAACCGACTGAGCTGCCAAACTCGTGTCCATCCTTTCGGATGTTTTTCCCCAAGCTTTCCATCATAAGTTGCTGTAAATAGGCTGGAAAGTATGACATCTGACTGCTGTAAGGAATTACTGCCATCGTTGGATAATTAAGAAATGATCGATTCCATACATCGATTAGTGAAAGAAGTAAAGTGCCATTTGATTCGAAAGGTTCAGAAAGGGTTTTGTGATCGATTTTGTTCATTCCTGACAGAAAGTGAAAAAATTCATCCGGTCCTATCGAGATCATAAGGACTAGCCCTGCTGCGGAAGACAGCGAGAATCTTCCTCCAACCCAATCAGGCAAATCAAAAATCATAGTTTCTTCGATTCCTAAATTGGTAGCTTTTTCTCTAAAGCTCGTAATACCAACAAGATGTTTTGGTAATCCCGCAGCGCCGATTGAGTCTTGAAGCCATTCCTTTGCATTTTTCATTAATACGAGAGTTTCCTTTGTATTAAATGATTTCGAAGTTATTACAAAAATTGTTGTTTCGGGATTTAGTCCGTTAAGAGTTTCGTCTAGATCTAGGGGGTCAATACTTGAACAGAATCTGATTGTTATTTCTCTATGAGCAAATTTTGAAAGCGTTTTGTAGGCCATTGAGGATCCTAAACTTGACCCACCAATTCCTAAGGCAACTACAGACGTGATGGGTGCCCCTGTTGACCCTAATAATTTTTTATTCCGAATACAGTGAGAAAATTCTTCCATTTTTTCTAAAGTCTCAGTAATTTCCGGAATGATATTTTTCCCTTCAATTAGAATTTTTGAATCTTTGGGGGCACGTAGTGCAGTATGAAGAACAGGTTTTTGCTCAGTCCAATTAACTGGATTGCCTGCCACCATTTCTGAGAAAAATTTATTAATTTTGCTTTCTTCTGCAAGATTAGCAAGGAGCTCAATTGTGGTTGAATCGATTAGTTGTTTAGAAAGGTCTATCCAAAGGTCTCCAAATGCTATGGAAAAATCACTTCCTCTATTTGGATTTTCATTAAAAAGGTCGATAAGAGATTTTTTAGAAATCCTGTTTCGATGCTCTTCGAGACTAGACACAGTTTGATTTTTAATAGAAGAAGAATGCATACAGTTATTCTCACTGGTTTCTCAGTCCAAAACTATTAAAAAACAAACTTTTAGAAAATAACAATAATTCTTTTAGTCGTTAACCTTTTGTTCAGGGATCATTCGAACGATTGAGGCAATAGCGCTATACGCAGCTTCATCTAAACCTTTATCTGTTTCTTTCATTAGATTCGCCATAACTTTTAGTGCCCATTCCATTAACGTTTGCGATCGCATTCCAATTCTTGTTAGTTCTCTGATTAAAGTTGGGTTGCCGATAATTTTTGCAAACAATCTTGCCACTTTGAAATATAAGCCATATTCCTCATTGAGTAGGTCAGGGTAACGTTCAAGGACAGAGTTATCTTTTTGAGTGTTAGCTTCTGCGAAAAGGGAAGCGGCTAATCGACCTGTTTCATATGCATAGTCGATACCTTCACCGTTGAAAGGATTAACTGAACCCGCTGCATCACCGACTAATAACCAGTTGTGACCTGCTTTTGGTCCCACTGATCCCGCCATTGGGAGACGTCCACCTGTGGGTGGCTCGATTGGTTCGAGAGGGTTTATCTGCCAGTAGTCAGGAAGTGTTAATGCAAACTCATTAAATAGATGAGTTGTATTTATATTTTTGTAATCTCTAAAAGTAGAAAGAAGACCTATGCCAACATTTATGGTTCCATTCCCGACTGGAAATATCCAACCATAACCAGGCATTGAGTTTCCATTTCTGTCTTTAACGTCTAGAGCAGATTCAATCCACGGTTCTTTATCTAAAGGGCTTTCAAAATAACCTCTTATAGCCATTCCCATTGGGTAACTTTTATCTCTGTTGCTACCTAACGATCTGCTAAAACGAGAATTTGCCCCATCAGCCACAGCGATAAATTTTGCTTTAAATTTAATTTCTTCACCACTTGAGTGATCTGTGACCAAGGCACCTTCAATCCCCATATCGCTCTTATTCAGAGGCGTGGTTGCTTCCATCCCTTCAAATAAATCAGCACCTGCTTCTACCGCGTTTTTAACCACCAGCGTGTCTAGATCGCATCTTCTTACGACGTACCCATAGGACGGAAAGGTAGGGTGATCCGGCCACTTCATTTCAATGCTCCTGTCGTGAGCTATAGCGCGGAGTCCATCGTACTTATGGTAAACCTCGAGTTCTTTTTCTAAATTCATTTCAGACAACTGATGAACAGCTCTAGGTGTAAGACCGTCACCACAAGTTTTTTGTCGGGGAAAGATTTTTTTCTCGATTATCGCAGTTCTAAGGCCGGCGGACGCTGCCCAATACGCAGTAGCTGCACCTGCCGGGCCTCCTCCGATTACTAATAGGTCGTAAGATTTTTCTGACATTTATCCAAGTTTTCAGTAAGAGAAATTCAAATTGCGAATTGTAGACAACTTATGAATGGGTGCTTTCAATAATTTCACTTATTTCCGATGCGGTAACAGTTTCCGCATCAAAATACATATCAAGGTCCATTTCACTGGTTTCGATTATATGGTCCAGTTCTTCTGCGTAAATAAGAGCTTCTTCTGAATTTCCAAAAACGGCTCGTTCATGTAAAACAACGCTCATGAGTTCTTCTGCATTTAGAACGTCGGCAAAAGCTGGCATACCTCCAGCTACTATCCGGCCTCTTTCAGGAGATCCGTAGGTATTACCCACTCCGAAACCATCAGAACCTTTTGCAATCCACTCGACCATGTCTGCCATATAAGGGAAAGTAATTAAAACTTCACCATCAGCTAATTTGTACCCTGCACCACCACCACCATTAGCACCGTGACAAGACGAGCAACGTTGTTCATATATTTCTGCTCCATGTTGGAGAACTCCAGTAGCTTCAACGGTCGGACGTTCAAGAGTTCCCACATAAATAACTGCCCAGATCGGAAGACAAAGTAAAGCTGATGCTGCCCACCAAGGAATCTTGTCTCTATTTTTTGCTGCATTTACGTAGGGTGGATCTTCTACAACAATCTTAGTTTCTTCTACTTTTTCAGTTGAGGTCTCAACTGGTGAGGCAGTTTCAGATGCAGGAGCAGTGCTTTGTGACTCTTCTAAATCTGATGAAGTATCACCCGAAGGTGCTTGACCCGTCATTCTTTCGCGCGCACTTTTAGATCGCTTTAAAAGATGTTCTGGTATTTCGACCAATGTTTTCTCCGGATTTATTTCTAGATATCTAAGTTTAAAAGTTTTTAACCGATGACGGCAGGATAGCCGTCACGAAGGTCGACATGACATTGATACCCATTTTATTTTCTACTTTTGGTTTTGAGTGCAAAGCATTTTTCTTATTTTTGAAGCTATAAAAACTTTGGATGGTTTGATGGAAAGTGTTGCGGTTAGTGCGCTCGATACTCAGCCAACCTGTAAGATGGTTATAAGAGTTTGTGCAATTTTTCACAAAGTTTTCGCAATTATAAAACCCAGTAAAGACTTGAGAGAGGAAAAGTTCGAATGGTCGCATTCGCCGTGTCGATAATCGCAACGGTGATCCTCGTATGGGGCTTCTACGCATACTTAAAACGCTGTCCAATTGACAAAGAATTTACTTGGGGCGAAGCAATGCTTTTTGCTACTTACGTATTTTTTATCTTATTTTGGGTCTATGGAGTAGTGCCGCATCAGTGGCTTACTTGGGCTGACAGTGAGTTAAATTGGCGTCCCGATCGTTTCATTGTTGGGCCTGAGCTTCCATGGACAGGTGACCAAGGAATAGTCGAATGGGCTCTGCCTTTTACTATGACCTATCTAGTAATACGTGATGTGATTGCAGTATTGATTTATGGGGTTGCTTTGGCCGGCAACGTAGTTTGTTGGCGACATTGGCAGAATCGAGGAGTTGAAAAAGAGGAAGTAGAAGATACTTCTGAGTACGGAAGACCGCTTATAAAAGAGGGAGTAGGCATATGAGCGTTACCGATGCCAACCCACCTCATCCGACTTTTGTTGATGATTATGTCCTGCATGAGGTAGATAAAGAGTGGCTTGAAGCAGCTATTAAACCTAAACAATTTATCCATATCGATCAATCAGAGTGCATTATGTGCGAAGGCTGCGTAGATATTTGTCCATGGAAGTGCATTCACATGGTAAGTACAGATGCAGTAGCTGATTCAGTGGGCACCGAAATCCCAGGAAGAGATCCAAGTGACAAAGTAATTTTCACAATTGATGACGATGTTTGCACTCGCTGCGCACTTTGTGTAGACAGATGTCCAACAGGTGTGATTATTTTAGGAAAGTTGACAGATGCGCCTCCGGAAGGTGATGGCCACCAGAGAACAACGAGTCATGGTTATGGTTACGGAATGCGTTTGGCATGATTATAAATAAAACTAAGAAAGTATTAGAGGGAGTGAAATAATGGCTGAGACAAACGGCGATAAAGCCGCCGGTCAGGCATTAAAAGAGAAGCTAGGACAAGTAGGAGACAAAGTCCAAGATTCGCAAACTTGGGCCGCTATTTTTAGGCCTGGTTCGATTTTCAGAAAGGGCTATTCAGACAGTCCAAGAAATCGTTCATATGTAATAATGAACAGCGTCCTTTATCACCTGCATCCTGTAAAGGTAAAGCGTCATGCTGTAAAGGTCAGTTACACGCTTTGTCTGGGTGGCTTGAGTTTTTTCTTGTTTATTTTCTTGACAGTCACAGGAATTTTTCTAATGTTTTTCTATCGACCGACTGCCGCTCAGGCTTGGGATGACATCCAGACTCTGCAAACAGCAGTCGGTTTTGGACTCCTAGTTAGAAACATGCATCGCTGGGGAGCCCATTTGATGGTTTTGACGGTTTTCTTGCATATGGCACGTGTTTTCTATCATGGTGCATACAAACCTCCAAGGGAATTCAACTGGGTTATCGGTGTTATTTTGTTGACACTTACGCTGCTGTTGTCTTTTACTGGATATTTGTTGCCTTGGGACCAGCTGGCGCTTTGGGCAGTGACCGTTGGAACTAACATGATGGGCTACACACCTGTTTTTGGAGAACAGGTAAGATTTGTTCTTCTCGGAGGTGTGGAGATTGGTACTGACACTCTTCTGCGTTGGTACACGCTTCATGTTCTAATGCTGCCCTTTGTTTTAGTAATCTTTCTTGCTATTCATTTTTGGCGTGTCCGAAAAGATGGCGGAATTTCAGGACCTCTTTAGGTCGAGGATAAAAAATGGTTGAGATCCCAGAGCACTTAAGAAAACGAGCTGAGGAAGCCCGAGCAAAAGCGGAAGCAGCTAAAGGTGGCTCCGTAGCAGAAACAGCTAAAGAAACTGAAGCTGTTACCGATGCTCCATCGGACACTCCAAGCCCTGGTAACTCAGGTGATGAAAAAATTCCTGCTCATTTACTTGATCGTGCTGTGCCAGCCTCTAAGCAGCCTTCAACGAACGATCCATCGATTAACCCGCCAGTTCAAACTGGTCCACAAGCTGGGGAAGGTCCTGATGGACATAATCAGAGACTTCTAACTGTTGTCAAAGCTGGTTCAATCCAGGATGTAAAAACTACCCCAACTGACAAGGTTCATGTCTGGCCGCATCTTTTAATCGCAGAGTTTTTAGCAGCTTTGGCCATCACTCTTTTCACTACTCTTTTCTCTATTGTTGTAAATGCACCGCTCCTAGAATTGGCTGATTTTAATAGAACACCAAATCCGTCCAAGGCACCTTGGTACTTTCTAGGACTTCAAGAGTTATTAACTATGTTCCACCCAATGGTTGCTGGAGTGACGATTCCTGGGATGGGTATTTTCTTATTGATCATGGCGCCATTCATAGATAGGAATCCCTCTAACAAGCCTGAACACCGTAAGTTCGCGATTTCTTTGATGACAGTTCATATGATGTTTTGGGCTGTACTGGTAATGATTGGTTCGTTTTTCCGTGGTCCTGGTTTCAATTTTGTCTTCCCTTGGGAAGGCGGATTGTTCTTTGAGTTGTGATGCAAATGTTAATTATTAAATCGTTTTTCAAACAAAGTTATGGTGCTTGATATGGCAACAATCCTCGCTGCCATAATTCTCGTTGTTTTAGCGGCATTAGTTCTTTTAGGGGCCTCTCGTAGAAGAGACCACCGTGCTGTTGGTTTGTCAAAAGAGGCACGTCTTCGAGATAAAACAAATCCATCTTTACTCGTAGAGGACGAAGCGTTAACAGGACGCGAATTTGAGCTGGCAGCTTTGGAAACCCGAAATGACGAAGAAGTAGAAATCGTTGAGACAGTTCCTCCGGAACCATTTGTTGCTCCTGATCCCATGACTGTGGGTATTTCACGTAGACAGTTTTTCAATCGCGGAATAACCGGAATGATGGGTCTTTCGATAGCAGGTTTTGGAGGAGCTTCTTTAGCTTTCTTATGGCCTCAGGGAGTAAGTGGTTTTGGTTCAAAAATTAAGGTTGGGAACATTCCTGAAATACTTGCGGAAATTAAAGCTAATAATGGCTTCTTATATAAACCCGAAGGACGGATGTGGCTGACTGCTTATCCAAATGGTGCAGTTGAGAAAGCAAGAAATACTTATTCTTCAAGTGAAATATCTGGAATGGCTTCCGGAGTGGACCAAGGTTTTGAAGCTGGTGTAGTTGCTCTTTATCAAAAATGTCCGCACTTAGGTTGCAGAGTCCCAAATTGTGTTTCATCCCAATGGTTTGAATGTCCATGTCATGGCTCACAGTACAACCAGGTGGGTGAAAAACGTGGTGGACCCGCTCCTCGTGGGATGGATCGTTTTGCTGTATCAGTAAATGACGGTGTTCTAACGGTTAACACAGGCGCAATTATTCAAGGACCACCAATTGGAACAAACACCACGGGTCAAGAAGCTGAAGGTCCGAACTGCATCGGGCAAAGTGACCATTAGTGGAGAGATGAGAAGTTTGTGAATCCAATAATAATCATCGCTAATACACAAAGAACGATTGGTTTAATTCTTGCTGTCCTTGTAGCAATCGGAATGGTTGTTTACTTACTTTTTAATTTTCGAATAGGTAAAAGAGAAGTTGGATCTGAAATTGATTTAGCTGCTAACCGAGTTCCTTATGCTGACGATGATGAACTCGAAACCCGAATTTTAGATAAGGCGCTCGGATGGTCTTTTGTTTTAATCGCAGCAACCGCTTTAGTTCTGCCACTTTATTGGCTTATGGAACCAGCACGCCAAGAAAATGCAGCAAGAGGTTGGGTTGGTCGTTTTGAAAGCCGTGGCGCTAATAGTTATGAAGAAGCATGCTCAGGGTGTCACGGTCCAAACGGTGTCGGTGGTGTCGCTTCTTTCACCTTGTCTGATGCTGATGGCCAGTTTGTAGCTCAAGTGCAATGGAAAGCACCAGCATTAACGAGTGTATTATCGAGATTTGATGAATCTGAAGTAACTCATATTTTAAATTACGGTAGGCCTGGGTCGCCAATGCCAGCGTGGGGCTTGCCAGGTGGGGGACCCATGACCGAGCAGCAGATACATCAGCTGGTTGTTTATTTAAGATCGATACAGCTTGACCCTGAAGAAACAAAAAAACAGGTTGAAAGTGGAATTAGAGCAGGCGCTAGACAAATTGTTGTCGATAGCAATCCAAATCTCTCCGAAACTGAAGAAATTGAAGTTGCAATAGATGAATGGTTGGGAGATGCTTCATCACCGTTGAGTGAAAATTACTTAACATACGGTGAATTAATTTTTAATAATCAAGCAGCTCAAGGTGCGCATGGATGTGCTAGATGCCATACTCCAGGGTTTTCTTACGGCGCTACAGGTGATGAGAATGTAGATGCATTAATCGAAGAATGGCCGAATCTTATTGAGTCTGGAATATTGAATAGCTATAGACCGGGAGCAGGCCATGTGGGACCTAGTTTAAGTGGAGTAGAAACCCATTTTTCAACACCTGAACGACAAGCTAATTTTATTCATTCGGGATCCGAACTTGGTGCTGGTTATGGAAATGCAAGAATGGGTTCTGGCGGGATGCCTGGTTTTGGTGGAAGAACTGATGAATTAGACGTGGTTGGAACAGTTTCGCGAAGCAGAGTATTGACTCCCGAACAAATTGATGCGGTTGTTGCTTATGAAAGGAACATGTAGTGATTGGGCTCCTTACAACATTGGGTGGCATTTCTTGGGATCTTGAAGTAAGAGGAATACTCGTTGTAGCTGTAGGTACGGTCGTATTGGTTGGTTCTGTTTGGTTGATAATCGCAACCAATTCAGGGGCACGACTTAGTACTTTGGTAACTCTTGCAGGGTTAATGGGGTTTATGACAATCCTTGGGATTAGTTGGTGGCTTTATGGCACGGGATGGAAAGGAGCAGATCCGAGTTGGCAAACGATTGACATTAATGTAGGCGACCTAAGTTCGAGTGCTTTGATGGAAGCGCGCGATTTACCTGACCCAGAAGATCTTTTATCTGCCTATGAAATGGTTGTGCAGTCTGGAGATGAGATTGCAAATCTGGAATTCAATAAACTGCCAACGGAGTCTGATTACCCAGAATTGAGTTTGGAAGATTTAGCTGCAATACAGGCTGATAAGCAATTAAGAAATGAAACAATAACACATTCCGAATTAGCTGCGGTATCGCCTAGTTTAGCTAAAAGTTATGGACTCGATAATCTCAATGGATGGCGTCTTTTATCTACAGCAGAATCAGGCGACGCACAGGCACAAGCCATTGCCGATGTTTTGGCTCAGACTGATCTTGGGTTTGTAAGCACTGCTGATTTTAAAGTGCTTGATTCCTACACTTATGGGGGTAAACCTGAACTTAATGATAATCCCAATAGGTGGGACAGGATAAGTCTTTGGGTGACCAATTCAGCTCGAATAACACATCCAACCAGATATGCGGTTGTTCAATTGCAAAGAGTAGTAGATCAACCTTCGATCCCGGGTGTAGCACCCCCAAGACCAGTTATTGACCAAGATGAACCTATCGTCTCGACTATAATGGTTCGTGATCTTGGTACAAAGAGACTAAGACCAGCCTTAGTAACCATCGGATCATTTATTATATTTTTAGCTCTCTGTTACTGGCTTCACGTAAGAGATAAAGAGCTAATGGCTAAAAGACAAGAATTCGCGTCAACAACCGAGTAGAACGATGAGGATAACCCAGCCTGTCTTCTCAAATAATCGGAGGTGTTCATTTGACTAGTCAATATCTTCCAGTCATAGCTTTGTTAGTTCTTTCAGTTTTATTTGCTGCTATTAGTTTTGTAGCTTCTCGCCTATTGGCTCCGCGTAGTCCAAATGATCGAAAACAAGCTCCCTATGAATGTGGGATAATTCCTGCGGCAGAAGACCCAAATGAACGGTTTCCAGTTCGTTTCTATTTAGTGGCAATGATTTTTATAGTTTTTGATATAGAGATAATATTTTTCTATCCTTGGGCTTTATCTCATAGATCTTTAGGGCTTTTTGGTTTAATTGCAGTTGGTATTTTTGCCCTAGCAGTATTTGAGTCATTTATCTATTTGATAGGAAAAGGGGCGCTCGAATGGGGTCCAAATAAGCAAATAAAGCCGAAAGATCAGGTTGTTTCTTTGGCAAGAGATACCTCGAATACAATCCGCCGCGTTGGGGTTCGCAAAGTTGGTCAAGAAGGTCGTAACTTAAATGATCAAAGTTTTGGAAATCAAGAGGTGAGTAACTAATGGTACGAGTACCTTTGATTGGAGATCTGACGAAAGTTAATGGAGAAGGCTTAGAAGGACTGGAGCATAACTTCATTACTGCACGAATTGAAAACCTTGTTAAGTGGTCTCGAGCGCGAAGTTGTTGGCCAGCGACTTTTGGTTTGGCATGTTGCGCTATTGAAATGATGGCCACTGGAGCCGCACATTATGATTTAGCTAGATACGGAATGGAAGTTTTCCGAGCTTCCCCTAGACAAGCAGATCTAATGATTGTTGCAGGACGTGTTTCCCAAAAAATGGCACCAGTACTTCGTCAAATTTATGACCAGATGATGGAACCCAAATGGGTTATATCCATGGGGGTATGCGCTTCATCCGGAGGAATGTTCAACAATTATGCAATTGTTCAAGGTGTTGACCAAGTAGTTCCAGTCGATGTCTATGCACCCGGTTGCCCACCCGGTCCAGAAACTCTTATGCACGCGATTTTGACTTTACATGAAAAAATAGAGACTGGTGAATTAACACGCAGACGTGAAGAAAATTCTGGTGGGGCAGCAATACAGCTCTCTGAACCTCCAGTAGAAATAAGTCAGCCTGTTGAATTGGAGTCTCGGTGAATGTCCCAACTGTCGAGTCCTTCGGTGAACGGGTTTTACACCCAGCAGTTGAAGAGCTCATTGATTTAGTAGCGGAGCTAAAACAAGAAGGCTTCAATATGGTTGTTGATTTGACTGCTGTAGATTACTTATCTTTTACAACTCGCACAGATTTGCCAGAAAATGTGAACCCGGAACGTTTTGAAGTTGTTATATCAATGATCAATCATCAATCTCGAGAACGTTTACGTCTTAGAGTCCAAATCCAGGAAGAAAATCCTGTAGTTCCATCTTTATTCGACCTGTATCCGGGAACGGAGGCAATGGAACGCGAAGTTTTTGACATGTTTGGTATTAACTTTTCTGATCATCCTGATTTAACTAGAATTCTTATGCCAGAAGATTGGGTGGGTCATCCTTTAAGAAAAGATTTTTCTGTTGGACAAATACCGGTTCAGTTCAAAGCCAGTAAGGCAAAACGATGACATCCGAAGTGGTGGAGACCAGTAGCCAAGCTTTATCTGCTGCAAACAACGATGACAGGGTTCGTCTTCGCGAAGGCAGCGCAGTATTGAGAATAAGTGAGTCAGACGCCACTTCTAAATCTGTAAATGAAATTACTAAAACTTCTGATCCATCAGAAGAAACACGGATGATTCTTAATATGGGGCCTTCTCATCCTTCCACTCATGGAGTTCTCAGACTTATTTTGGAATTAGAAGGTGAAACTGTTGAGCGTTCAAAACCTGTAATTGGCTACTTGCATACCGGAATGGAAAAAACTGCTGAAACGCTTTCATATACACAAGGTTCGACAAATGTGACAAGAATGGATTATGCATCACCACTTTTTACAGAACTTGCGTTTTCTCTTGCTGTAGAGAAACTTTTAGAAATTGAAGTACCCCCCAGAGCAACATGGATCAGGATGCTCATGTGTGAATTGAACAGAATTAGTTCACACCTACTTTTTCAGGCAACAAACGGTATGGATCTTGGTGCAGTATCGATGATGATTTATGGATGGCGCGAACGGGAAGAAGTACTAAGATTTTTTGAAAAAGTAACTGGCTTAAGAATGAACCACAACTACATCCGCCCAGGCGGGGTTGCAGTGGATTTACATGATGGTTGGCAAGCTGATTTGAGAAATCTTTTAGAAATAATTCCACCAAGGCTTGATGAATATGATGATTTACTAACAGGTCAGCCATTATTTCAGAAAAGACTCCAAGGTGTAGGTTCATTGAACACCTCTGAAGCACTCGCTTTATCGGCTACAGGCCCGATACTTCGATCAACTGGTTACGACTGGGATTTAAGAAAAGATGAACCGTATCTGGCTTATGACCAAGTTGATTTCGATGTAATTGTAGGAACACACGGCGATTCTTTTGATCGTTTTGCAATTCGATTAAATGAGGTTCGCGAGTCCTTGCGAATAGTTGAACAAATACTGGATCTAATGCCGCCAGGTAATTATCGAATCCAAGACAAAAAAATTACACCACCTCCACGTGCCCGTATCGATGAGTCAATGGAAGCGTTAATTCATCATTTCAAAATATTTACTGAAGGTTTCCATGTTCCTCCTGGTGAAGTTTATGCGGCGGTTGAATCACCAAGAGGAGAATTGGGTTGTTATCTAGTTTCTGACGGAAGTTCTAATCCTTACCGGATGCATATCAGAGGACCAAGTTTCGTAAATTTACAAACTTTGCCCCATCTGATGAGAGGTGGCCTAATTGCGGATGCAGTAGCTGTTATTTCTTCTATTGACCCAATTATGGGAGAAGTTGATCGATGATGGCTTTTTTCAACCAAGAGAATGAAGAAATCGCAAAAGAAATTGTTAGTCGCTATCCAGTAGCCAGATCTGCACTCATACCGTTACTTCATTTAGCTCAAGAACAAGAAGGCTGGATTACAAAACCTGCAATGGAACAGATTGCAGAACTTACTGATACGACATCGGTAGAAGTGTTAGGTACGGGGACTTTTTATGAAATGTTTAAGTTCCATCCAGTTGGAAAGTATCTAATAAAAGTTTGCACAAATATTTCTTGTCAATTATTGGGAGCAGATGAACTATTTGAACATGTGAAAACAGTCTTGGACATAGAAGAAGGCAGCACGACAAAAGATGGTCTTTTTACTTTCGAAGAAGCTGAATGCGTCGCTGCATGCACGGAAGCCCCCTGTTTCACCGTAAATTATCGATATTTTCATCGAGCGACGCCTGAACTTTTTGATGAGGTAGTCGTGGATCTAAAAGCAGGTGTAAGTCCTTTGTCCAAAGGGTGTGCTGATGATCAAGGAGTTATGCCTGAACATGGGACTTTAAGTCGGTTCCGTCAACAAATACCTAAGTCACGTTCTGCTGGGATTAAACACCCAGAGGAAATAAAAGGCCCTCCAAGCTGGATCGAAGAGGTTGTTTGATGGTTGAGTCATCCTTGCAGACTGGCTATGTAAAACATGCGCCTGGTTTTGTTGAAAATGCGGGTCCAAAGCTTATTACAAGCCGTTTCAAACATACAGATTCTTTTACACTCGATAAGTATTTGTCAACAGGTGGTTATGAAGGTTTAAAGTCATCACTTAATCGATCACCCGATCAAGTTCATAATGAGGTTAGAGAAGCCAGTCTTCTTGGACGCGGAGGTGCTGGTTTTCCCGCAGGAATTAAATGGGGATTCCCCCCCGAAGGGGTTTGGCCGCGGTATTTAGTAGTTAATGGGGACGAAAGTGAAATAGGGACGTACAAAGACCGGCTGTTAATGGAAAGAGATCCGCATCAGTTAATAGAAGGAGTTTTGATTGCTTGCTACGCGCTTGGCTTATCTCAGGCTTTTTTATATGTTCGGGGTGAAATGGCTTTGGCGCAAGAACGGATAGCTCTTGCACTCGATGAAGCATATAAAGCTGGTTATATCGGGAAAAATATTTTAGATACTAAGTTTTCTGTTGATGTAGTAATGCATTGGGGTGCAGGAGCATACATAGTTGGAGAAGAAACAGCGTTAATAGAAAGTCTTGAAGGTAAAAGGGGAATGCCCCGTTTAAAACCTCCTTATTTTCCAGCTGCAATTGGTTTGTACGGTAAGCCAACGATTGTAAATAATGTTGAAACACTTTCTAATCTTCCTTGGATTCTCAATAACGGAGCCTCTGCTTATAAAGGATTTGGTTCAGAATCATCACCTGGGACACGAATGTTTGCAATATCTGGTCATGTAAAACGACCGGGGGTCTATGAGGTTGAGCATGGAGTTACTACCTTTAGAGAACTTTTTTATGATGACAATTTCTGCAGAGGCATAAGAGATGACAATGAGTTAAAAATGTTTATACCTGG
>TARA_B110000014_G_scaffold259978_1_pt1 | contig 80993 bp, 76 predicted proteins | sample TARA_B110000014 | Tara Oceans TARA_B110000014 (sample SAMEA4396468) | marine metagenome | biome: Westerlies Biome; feature: [MES] marine water layer (ENVO:01000295) within the mesopelagic zone...; material: water (ENVO:00002006), including particulate matter (ENVO:01000060) such... | reverse complement strand
GGCGTCACCCGAAGGCCTGCTTCACCTCATCCACAAGATGGGGTTTTGCAAATACGATCACATGGTCTCGGGCGCGTAACACGCTTCGACCCCGAGCTATATGTGCATTGCCGTCACGCACGATGGCGGCAAGGAGCACGTTGTTGGAGAGACCGAGATCTCGAACGACTGCGCCGTCAGCTGTCGCTTCGGGTGCCACCTCAAACTCTACGACCTCAACGTCGCCGTCTAGGAAGGTCGCTACGTCTGCTACATCGCCTCGAACGTAACGCAGAACACTGTTGGCGCTTGCAGTTCGCGGTGACAGCGCCGCGTCAATCCCGGCTTGCTCTAGTAAAGGCAGCAGACTGAGTCTGTGTACCACGGCAATCGTTTCCGGGACTCCCATCGATTTCGCATACAAGCAGGCGAGAACATTTGCATCGTCTTCCCCTGTTGACGCAACCACAGTGTCGAAATCGCCCACTCGTTCCGAAGAAAGAAGGTCAGTGTCTGTTATATCCCCTTCGAAAACTAAACAGCCTGGCAAATTCTCTGCCAGCCGCTCACAGCGTTCCCTTCGTATCTCAATAATGACGACCTCGACTCCCGTGTCAATCAGTCGCTTCGCTAGAAGCTCCGCTGTTCGGCCGCCACCTAAAAGCATCACTCGTTTGACTTCAGTTCGCTGCAAGCCAAGTAAACCCATTAACTCGCGTCGACCCCTACGAAGGGACACGACTCGGAGCAAGTCGTGTGATTGCAGAACGGTCTCCTCACGAACAACGTGACTTTCTCCGTCCCGAACAATTTCACCGAAAATGAAATCCCATTCCGGATCGTAAGAGGAGCCAATCTCAGCTATGGAGCGACCCACAACAGGAGCATCGTCGGCTAAACGCGCTCCAACCAATAGAACTTCCCCCCCAGCCATTTCGTGCAAATTGCTCGCACCTCGGTAGAGCAACAGTTCCTGTATCGCTCCGGCGGTCTGTTCGTCGGGGTCCAGAACGAGGTCGACGCCCATTGCATCGCGAATTTTGCGACCGGCAGGTCCTCGTAGTTCGGGGTCATCGATGCGAGCGACGGTCGACAGTGCTTCTTGCCCACGCGCTTGTCTCACCTGAAGACAGACGAGCAAATTTGTCTTGTGACTTTGGGTTACGGCGACCAGGACTTCAGCCTTGTCTACCTCCGCTTCGATCAAAGTGCTGGGGTTAGTCGCATCTCCCATGACGGTGAGAATGTCGTTGTCTCGTTCGAGTCGCGTCAGGGGAGCCCGCAACTCATCTATGACGACTACATCGTTCCCCTCACGTGACAGCCGCGCCGCCACGTAGCTACCCACCTCTCCGGCACCGACCACCAGGATTCTCACGGTGCCAACGGTACCGCCCTAGTTCGGCGCTGAGAACATACAGGGGCTAGCTAATTAGCTCACTGAGTCGAGACGGTAACTTATTTGAATGGCAGTAGTGGTCTCGATCGACGCAGGCACGACAGGTGTTAGGGCGTTTGCTCTCAACGAGAACGGCGAACAGGTGGCCCTCTCTTACAAAGAATTCCGCCAGTATTACCCCAGGCCCGGTTGGGTGGAACACGACGCAGCTGAAATTTGGGCGTCCGTTCAAAGCACTCTCTTAGAGCTTATGAGCGTTCTCGACGAACCAGTGGCGGCGGTGGGTATAACCAATCAGAGAGAGACCATAGTGGCATGGAGTCGTACTTCGAATGAGCCCTTATGTAACGCTATTGTCTGGCAGGACCTTCGGACATCTGATCAATGTGACCAACTTTTAGATGCCGGATGGTTAGATCAAATCCGCCAAACCACCGGGCTTGTCATTAACCCGTATTTCAGCGGAACAAAGATCGAATGGTTAATAAAGAACCACTCTGTAGAGGTGAGCCCAGATCTGGCGTTCGGGACAATAGACAGTTGGCTTATATGGAAGTTGAGTGGAGGCTCAACGCACGCCACAGATGTGACGAATGCATCGAGAACACTCCTTTATGACATCAATCAGGCATGTTGGTCTCAGGAGCTGTGTGAGCTATTCGGAGTACCCGCGTCTAGTTTGCCTGAGATTCGACCTTCCTCAGGGCGCTTCGCCATGACCGCCGATACCACCGCGTTGGGTGCTGGAGTGCCTATCAGCGGCGTTGCCGGAGACCAGCAGTCAGCGCTCTTTGGTCAGGCATGCTTAGAGCCTGGCATGACTAAAAATACCTACGGGACTGGGTCCTTTGTATTAATGAACGTAGGCACAACGTGTCCCGATCCGGTCGAAGGTTTACTCACAACAGTTGCGTGGGATCTCGGTGCCGGGCCAGTTTTTGCGCTCGAAGGATCAGTCTTTGTGACAGGCGCTGCTATCCAATGGCTCCGAGACGGTCTAGGAGTGATCGGCGATGCCTCTGAAATAAGTGATCTGGCGCGGTCAGTCGACAATACCGGTGGCGTTTTTTTCGTCCCAGCTTTTGCTGGTCTGGGAAGTCCCTGGTGGGATCCGCGCGCTCGAGGAACGATTATTGGAATAACGGGAGGCACGGGGCGAGCGGAATTGGCCCTCGCGGTCGTTGAGGCAATGGCATTCCAAACGCGCGATGTGGTTGAGGCCATGACGCAAGCTGGTGGAATGCCAGTAAGCGAAATGCGCGTCGACGGCGGAGCAGCGGTCATGGACTTGCTCCTACAGATCCAGGCGGATCAACTTGGTGTGCGCGTTGCGAGACCGATTATCACTGAAACAACCGCCCAGGGAGCAGCGATGCTCGCGGGTCTCGCCGAGGGAATTTGGGCTGATACACAAGAAATTAGTGCTACTTGGCAACTTGATCAGGCCTTCGAACCGCGTGACAACCGAAGTGAATCTGATGCCGTACATCAGGATTGGTTGCGAGCAGTTACCCGGTCGCGAAATTGGGCGATTTAGCAATTGGTTGAATCGGTTTTCCCGTCAACTGAGCCGTTGCAGACCCGTGCCGAGTTGCGTTATCGCCTGGCGGATGCGTTGCTCATTTTCGACAAGAGCGAATCGGACATAGCCCTCACCCCCAGGGCCAAAGCCGATTCCGGGCGAAAGCGCGACATTTGTCGTCTCCACCAGGTGAGTACAGAACCCGACCGAACCCATCTCCCTGTACGCATCGGGGATAGGGGCCCAAACGAACATTGTCCCCTTGGGCGGTTCCACATCCCATCCGATTCGTTCAAGTCCTCTGATGAGACTGTCGCGACGCGATTGGTAGATCTGATTTACTTCAGCCGGATAGTCAGACTCTTCGTTCATGACGACCGTTGCTGCAATTTGGATCGGTTGAAAGGTGCCGTAGTCGAGATAGCTCTTCAATTTTGCAAGGGCACCAACAACTTCGCTATTTCCGAGACAAAAGGCAACCCTCCATCCCGCCATTGAGAACGATTTAGTCAAGCTATAAAACTCAACCGCGACCTCTTTCGCCCCTTCCGCTTGCAGGATCGACGGAGGTTGATACCCGTCGAAACCTAAGTCCGCATATGCAAAATCATGCACTAGGACAACATCGCGCTCTCGCGCAAAATCGACCAGTCGTTGCATAAAGGCCAAGTCGACACATGTTGTGGTCGGGTTGTGGGGAAAAGAAAGGACGATAACTCGTGGGCGAGGCCAGGAGTACTCGAATCGTTCCACTAGCGACTCGAAGAAGTCTTCGCCTGTCGCCAAGGGCACTTCGCGGACATTTGCTCCGGTAAACAGCGGTCCGAATATGTGGATGGGGTAAGAAGGCGCTGGAACCAAGCATGCGTCGCCTGGCGCGAGCAACGTCCACATCAAGTGAGAAAAACCTTCCTTTGCTCCGATCGTATTAATGATTTCGGTATCTGGGTCTAGCGAGACGTCCCATTGACGGGCGTACAGGTCTGCTACTGCTTGGCGCAGCTTGGGAATTCCTCGACTAGCCGAATACCGATGGTTGCGGTCATTCTTGGCCGCTTCACCCAGTTTCTCAACCGCAGCTCGCGGAGAAGGTATATCGGGATTTCCAAATCCCAGATCGATAACGTCTACCCCGGCGCGCCTTCTCTCGATTTTTAGGGAATCGATAATCGTAAAGACATACGGCGGCAAGTTACTTATGCGTCTGAACTCCACGAGGCTTGAGAGTACCGAGAGCTAGGGCGTTAATCGGAGCACCTCACTCAAAAATATCCACTATCTACCGATCAAAATCGTGGAACAAATCACGCGTACTCGAGTTCGCGGCCGAGAAATCGGCTAATGCTCTAGCTGCGCCTGCAGATCGTCAAGAGCGGCGTGAGCGATTCTTCCTTCGGCACGACGTTTCACAAAACCTGGGAGCGGAATAGCAAGTTCAAGAGCGAGTTCGAAGAGGACTTCGGTTTGCTTGGGGTCATCGAGCACACTCTCAAAGCTGTAGCTGCCATCAAGGCGTTTGACAATATCGCCGGTCACCAGTTCCCAGCGAATAGCTGAGGGAGCGTCAGAGTGGTCGTATGCAAGCGAATAGCTAGCACTCCTACCCATGGCTGCCACTCGAAACGTAGCCTCCGTAACCCGGCCCTCGTCATCTCGATTTTTTATATCTACCTCTTTGAGGTCGCTTACCCAAGTTTCATAGCCTTCGATGTCAGACACGAGTGCATGACAGTCTTTAAGTTCAGCATTGATGACACGAGAGACGCTCAGCTTGTCGATCATCAGTGGCCTCCCATCTTCGCACTTCCTTTATTCTGCCACGCTGAAGCTCTCAGACGGAGTCGGAGGTGCGAGGTGGGAATGACCCGTATCGACCCGCCCATACGCTGGCCAGTCCAAAAACGAACGTAGGCGCCAAAATGGCAAATGCCATCTCCGTATAAATCCGCAAACCGGATGCAACAAGTGCGGCTGTTAACTGAGTAACAACAGAGCCAATGAGAACTTTGCGCACAACCGACGGTGAGGATCCTTGGAGAAGAAATAGTCCGCTGACACTTACCTCTTCGGCCCGGCTCCGTCTTATTCCTAAGGCGAAAGCGAGAGCGAGAAGTAATACTCCAAGACTGAACATTACGACGGAGACGATAACCACAACTACGCCAAAGAGGTCCAGCCGAATGACTCCTGCCAAAAGAACCAGGAGAAAGAAAGCCGTCGATTGCCAAGCGGCAGCGATCAGGCGCTTACCCTTGACGACACCTGGTGCTGGCCCATCTTCGTTCACGACAACGCCCTCTCTAGGCGTTGCGCCAAAAGGTCATAAGACAACTCGCTCGTCACACGACTCCGACTCTCTTTCGACATCCGATCGGCGACATCCGGGTTTCCCAGGATCGAGCGGAGGGCTTCGGCCACGTAGTCAGAGTTATTCGGTTGCTCAACCACAAGACCGCTTGACCCATCGGTAACTGCCTCGTGGGCACCACCGGAGAGTCCCGCTACTTGGGGTACTCCACATGCAGCTGCTTCTAGAAACACGATGCCAAAACCTTCTTGCTCAAGGCCGCCCCAACGATTCCTGCACGGCATTGAGAAAACGTCTGCCATCCCGAAAACCGCTGAAAGGTCGGACTCGTTGACACGCCCAAGAAAGTTGACTGGGAACTCCAACTTCCGAGCGATACGGTCGAGTCGCTTTGCGTCACGCCCCGAGCCTGCGATGGCAAGTTGAATGCCGGGGAACTCTTCTCGAAGACTGGCGACCGCTTCGATGGTGCGGTCAAATCCCTTTCGAGGTACAAGCCGACTAAGGCAGAGGACGAGGGGACCTTGATCCAAGCCGAACCGAAGGCGATGCGTTCGTTTTTCGTCGGTATCTAGAGGAGAGAATCGGACTGCGTCGACACCTGGGGGTACCTCAATTGTTTTTATAGCTCGACCAGCGGACTTAGAAGCCTCAAGAGCTGCATAGCCGCCGGCAGAAATAATGAATTCTGCCCCACGAAGAACGCGGCCCAACAAATTGCGAGCTAGTGGTAAACGTCTCGGAACAGTGACTTCTGCTCCGTGAACGACCACAGCGTAGGGCACCCCTAGCGACGGACCTAGATGACCTAGAGGCAAAGCTGGGTCCAATATCACCAGTTCAGCGTCTATCTCTCGGGCAAGGTTTCGGATCCGGGAAGCTAATGCTCGAGTTGGGAGTAGCACTTTGCTTCGGTCACGGATAATTCGGTGATGTTGCTCCGAGTCAAAAGACGTAGATGACGGATATTTAGGCGTGAGAACCGTGACCCTGTCGCCCGGAAGACGACGCCACAACTCCCAGAGATAATTCTGAATCCCACCCACTTTGGGCGGATAATCATTGGTGACCAGTAGGTGACGCTTCATCGAATATCCGGTGCAGGTGAAATGTTCCAAGCCGCCAATTCCGAGGCAACCCATCCGTCAGGGTCGTCTCGCAGTAGGGAGTCATTCGATTTGTTTTCAACGAGATCCGTTTTGCCTAACCGACACGCAGCCCATATCGCATGACTTCGAACCAACGGCGAGGACGAATCAAGAGAGACTTTTATAACGCGATCGACATCTGGGTCACTTGGGTTTCCGACGTTGCCCAACACCACAAGCGCATTTCGGCGCAGGTATTCGGGACGACGCCTCGGGATATACCAATGCCCATATGTTGCCATCAGTTTTTCATCAGAACTATCGAGTAGGTCGACGAGATCAACCTCCGATTCTCTTTGTGGCGCTGTTATAGCAACCGGTTGAGGCTCTCCATTTTTCGGACATACCATCTGACATTCGTCGCAACCATAAATACGGTTCCCGAGTGCTACTCGGTGATGTCGAGGGAAGACTCCTTTGGCTTGAAGAAGCCAAGCTAAACATTGGTTCGCGTCTAGTACTCCGAAGTTGTCGATGGCACCAGTGGGACATTCGACGCTGCAGCGACTACAAGCGCCGCACTCGTCCTCAACTCTAAGTGAATCTTCTTGAATCAACGCGTCTGTGACAACAGAGCCTATGACTGTCCAAGAGCCGAGTTCTGGGTGTATGAGCATGGTGTTACGTCCTAACCATCCAAGGCCAGACCTGCTGGCAACCGCTCGGTCCGCGAGCCTGTTGTCATCCATCACCACCTCAGCTTGTGCTCCAAAAGCTTCGAGATGCGCGGCGATTGCCTCCAAACCTTCTCTCAGTAAGCCGTATTCGTCGGATGACACATATGCGGCTACAGAACCAGCGGCGCGTGCTTTTTGCTTGTCTGCGGCTTGACGCATTTGATGGTTCATCGCTGATGGAGGTTGGTAACGACGGATACCTACGAGAACGCTCTGCGCTCCTTCGAACAACTGCGAAGGGTCCGTAGCTCGATCTGCATTCCCGTAGGTAAAGGTCATACCGGCGTGAAGCCCCCGGGCTTTTCTGTCTTCGATAGCTTGGCGAGCTTCAACAATTGGTTCGACACCGGTGACTGCCAAGTCATCTAAGCCAGCGTTCCTGCCGATCTTTTGCAACTCTTCAAGACTGGGGCCCCATGCCACAAGATCTTCAGACATAAATCCATCACCGCATCGCTGACGCTATTTAGAACTACGTCTTGGAAAAGTTACCGTCCAGATTCCCATTCGACAGACTTGCGCAGCTTCAAGCTCGGCACCAGACCGGCCTCACCAAGTGCGCGTAAGGCTCTGACCTCGGACAATTCGACGACCACCGAGTTATCGTCAGACCTGCACAAATAGGTGACCAAGCAGTCGTTGCATACATCAGTGGCGCTTAATTCGCACAGATCACAATCGATGAGCATTGAGTCTGAGGTAGCAGACACGCTCGTTTGGAAGTCGCCGGTAATGCCATCGTTAATCATTCGCTATGCCCTGTCTCTCGTCACTGAGGCAAGGTAAAACAGGGGAGGGACAGCTACCGCTCATAGGGCCTAACGACTGCGACGCGACAGGTACTCTTCACTTTGAGGTTAAAAATGTTCGGCGACAACGCAGACATTTGGGTGGGTCGACAATATGGCCCCTACAGCATCACCGAACTCTTGGGTCGTGGAACCGTCGCCCACGTGTACCGCGCTCAATTGCGCGATGGGAGCGAAGTCGCTCTCAAGGTTCTAACCCCCTTTGCTGAGGCTCGAGGAGAAATTCGCGGCTTGTTCGAGCAAGAGTACGAACTGATGGCACGAATAGAACATCCCAATGTGTTGAAGGTGATGCAGGCAGGTGTCATCGCTGGTACTCACTACATAGAGATTGAGCCCATCGATGGTGAGACTGTTTGGGACCACGTTCAGTCTCAAAAGGCAATTGATTTGGGCGACGCAATCTCGATAATCCAGCAAATGTGTTCTGCGCTTGATCATGTACACGAACATCGCATCGTGCACCGCGATGTCAAGCCATCGAACATTATGTTGGACGAGAGACAAAGCCGAGCCGTCCTTTTCGATTTTGGCCTAGCCCACGATTTAGACGGGCCGGGTCCACCTGAGGGGCGGGTTTTCGGATCTCCAATGTTTCTTGCTCCAGAACAGGCACTCGGGAATTCGGTCGACGGTCGAACCGACCTTTACAGCCTGGGAGTCACGCTCTACCGGCTGGTAGTGGGAGCTGCGCCCTTCTACGGCGAACGCAACGAACTTCTGCACGCACATGTGAAGCTCCCTCCACCTCACCCGCGCGATGCCGGCGTAGCAGACGATTTAGCCCAGATCGTCGTGCGAGCAATGTCGAAGGACCCTGAGGACCGCTTTCAGAGCGGAGCAGATTTTGCGGCTGCGTTGGCAACCATAGAAATGCCGGTGCCTAGCACCCGGAAGCGTGGACTTCTGCGGCGAATAGCCGGCCGATCTTGAGCCCCGAAGCGGTGCTGAGGATAGAACACCGTCATCGAACACTTGTTCGCTATATTCGTGTAGGTGTTTCAGCAATCGCTAGATGATCTCGGAACTCCCCTTCACGAGGTCACGTTTTGCGTGCTTGATTTCGAAACAACAGGCGGCCGTCGCGATAGCGACATGATCACCGAAGTTGGGGCCGTCAAATACAGGTGCGGCGAACAACTAGGGACATTCCAGACGCTTGTGGACCCGGGAAAAGCCATACCGCCTCAAATCACGATCCTGACCGGAATAACCAGTGCGATGGTTTATCGTGCCCCAAAAATCGAACACGTCCTTCCAACCCTTTTGGAGTTCATTGGAAATTCAGTCATTGTCGGACATAACGTCGGATTTGATTTAGCGTTTTTAAATGCCGCTCTGCAACACTCAGGCAGAGATCGTTGGGGAGGCTCGCACGTAGATACTCTCTCGCTAGCTCGTCGTTTGATTCGAGATGAAGCTCCCAACCACAAACTCGGCACCTTGGCGAAATATTTTCGGCTAGCTCACCAACCAAGCCATCGCGCCCTTGACGATGCACAAGCAACAGCTGATCTGCTCCACCTTCTCCTAGAGCGGGCATCCGCGTTGGGAGTGTTAGGGCTTGACGACCTTCAGGAACTTCCAAAAATTCAACGCCACCCTCAGGCAACGAAGCTCCGTCTAACTGAAGACCTTCCACGTTCTCCAGGGGTGTACCGCTTCATCGACAGGCGAGGCGAGGTGCTGTATGTCGGCAAAGCAACGAATCTGCGAGCGCGCGTTCGGTCTTACTTTTCTAGTGACCGGCGACGCAAAGTCGACCAGCTACTTCGTGAAACTCAGCGAATTGACTACACGTTGTGTAGCGCTCCGCTACAAGCCGAAGTACTGGAAGTTCGTCTCATCCATCAGCTTCGACCGCGCTTTAATCGGCGGTCAAAGAATTGGCCGAAATACGCTTATGTGAAACTCACGCTGGGAGAGCGTTTCCCTCGGCTTTCTATTGTCAGCGATTGCCGTGACGACGGGGCGTTCTACCTTGGTCCGGTCTCATCACGCCGAATAGCGCGAGATATCGTCGACGCCATAGAAAGCGTGATGCCTTTGCGGCGCTGCACTCAGCGTGTTACTCGCCGAAATGTCGCAGGGCCCTGCGTTGCTGCGCAAATCGGGACGAGTGTTTGTCCATGCTCTGGGGAGGTGAGTGAGGAGTCTTACAGCGCGATTGTCGAAAGTGTTCTAGCTGCTCTAAACAGCCACCCCGAACGAATCCTTGGGCCTCTCAGAGATCGAATGGTTGACCTTGCTAGTCAGCAGCGTTTCGAGGAAGCCGCAGACATACGCCGGCGCGCATCGGCTTTGTCAACTGCGCTTCGGCGCAAATATCTGCTTGACAGCATTCGGTCCACTGGGCGTTTAGTTGTCGAACTTCCTGGAGTCGGAGTCACCATTGTCGAACGGGGTCGCCTCGCGGAACATTGGAGCGAACACGAGGCAAGCGATATCTCCCATGATCGCCTAATAGACGTCGCTCACAAAGACGAGGTCGACGAATTGTGGTGCGTTGCGAACTGGCTGAACACCCAGGCGGAGAAGTTGCGTCTTGTGCATTGTGACCAGCCATTGTCGTCTCGATATCCCTACCTTGATGACTTTCGAGCGCGCAATAATCAACCGACAAAGCGAGCTTCCTGAGTCGTCAAGTGTTCGGGCGACGACCGAGAAACTTCACACCGTGTCCGTACCTCTCGATGAGCTCGAGCTCGTCAACCTCATAAACCATGGTCCAACGCCGATCGTTGCCCTCAAATTTTACTGCAGCCATCACAAACCGATTTCCCGGTTGGATGGCCACGACCGTGCCAGTTTCGCCTACTAAATGTTGGCGACTCTCATCCGATGTGGCGACTAAACGGACAACGTCCCCGACCCCAAAGGGTAGAGATTGCCCTATAACCATAATTAACCAGCAATCTCGTTACTTAAGTCGACCACAGCGGTGATTTGCGCCGCTGCACGTCCGTTGTTCATTGCTTCTTTGGCCGCGTCGACACCGGATGCGAAATCATCGACAACTCCAGCTACAAGGAGGCCTGCCGCTGCGTTGACGGCGACGATATCTGCGCGTGGCCCAGTGTCGCTGCCTGAAAAGAGTTCGTCCATGATGCGCACATTTTCTTCAGGGCCTCCTCCCTGAATTTCTGCTCTGTTAACGCGACGAATCCCGACCGATTCGGGGTCAAACAGGGTGTCTCCCATCACTTCGCCGTCACGAACCTCATAGATACGTGTCAAGTCGGTAGTGGTGATTTCATCGAGACGATCACCCCCATGTACGACTAATGCGTGTTCGCTGCCTCGCGCAGCGAGGACTCCCGCAACTCTCGGCGCCATCGTAGGGTCGCTAACTCCTACGACTTGTCTGCGTACGCCTCCCGGGTGTGAGAGCGGACCGAGGAAGTTGAATGTCGTTGGAACCCCAAGTTCAGAGCGGACAGGACCCACGAATCTCATAGCTGGATGAAATGTCTTGGCGAAAGCGAAACCAAGGTCGACTTGTTCGACGCAACGAGCGACGCCTTCTCCGTCGAGCTCAATAGCAAGACCCAATGCGGCCAACGTATCGAATGATCCGCTACTCGATGATGCCGCCACCGAGCCGTGTTTACACACGACAGCTCCAGCCGCTGAAGCGACAAAACATGCCATCGTCGAAACACTCAACGCGTGTTTTCGGCGAGATGGGGCTCCCCCACTTCCCACAATGTCGATTGTTCCCGCAGGCAGATTCAAGGGTGCAGCAGCGTCCATCATCGCTTCGACGAGACCGGTGAGTTCTAAGACCGATCCCCCTTTCATCCCAAGTGCAACGATAAAACCTGCTACCTGCGCATCAGAAGCTTCACCTCGAAGTATCGAACCAAGGGCGGCGCGAGCGGCGGCCGGCGTCAGGTCGACTCCAGCGACTAAGTCGCTGAGAACACCGGGCCAACCGCCGTGCGCTTCTAACGTCTCGTCAACCTTTACAGCGTTATTGTCCTTGGTCACCGTTCGGACTCTATCGTCCAGGAGATTCTTCAGTTTCGCGAACCGAGTTCACGTTCGGAACGCTGCCGGGCCGCAGCGCGCCTGCGCCTGCGGATAATGCTCCGTCGTTCGCGTTGGGTTGCTCCGCCCCAGACACCATCTTTTTCTCGCACTGTTATCGCATACTCCAGGCATGGTTGCGCCACGGGACAGTGCCCGCAAATTTTCTTCGCTATGTCAGCGTCATCATTTTCGTCTTCGGGGAAAAAAACCGCGGCGTCAATTCCGCGACATGCGGCTACTTGCTGCCAACCCTTCGATCCTGGAACAAACGAAAGTGGACTCTGGCGGACCTCGCCGATCGCGGGGGTGCGATTCAAATGCAAGACTGGGGTAGGGGCTGGTTCGCTGATGCTCATCTCAATCAGGATTCTTTCCCATCCACCCTGGGGTTGTCCAGGCTAATTAAGCGTTCGGTTACTTAATAGAAAGAAAAAGGCTTTGCAGAGAGATTTTTTGTTCTTCGGACAGCGAATAAACCACAGTTCGTGGCTGTTAGGAGCTTTTTTCTCACTTTGTGCGGTACTAATTATTGGGCTACTTGTTGGGAGCTTCGTAGACGAAAACAGCGAAAGTTCGCTTTTGGTAACAGCAGCGCTTTCCGTTGGCTTGATACTCGGCGGTTTCATCGCCGCGTGGCGAGCACCGCGAGCACACATTGCTCACGGCGTGCTCACCGCTAGTCCAGCGTTGATACTCGCAGTTGTAGCCCAATGCATCAGATTGGCGCGCGGAGTACGTTCGGTGACTTGGCTGAGTTTGATATTCGTCTGTTTGCTGGCGGTCTCTCTCGCCACTCTCGGCGGAGTCCTCGGCGGCCGCTGGGCTCCCCGGCGCGGATCATTGTTTGAGTAAACACCTGCTTTCCGCGTCAGGCCCCATAGGCGGCGATACAGTGAGACTGGCGGTGAGTTGGCTGGGTGACCGCAGTTCGTCTCGCCTTCAGAGATGAGGCAAATTGAGGAAGGTCGGGACTCCGCAGGGCAGGGCGCTGGCAGATAACCAGGCGTCGCGAGACGACGGAAAGTGCAGCAGAAAATAAACCGCCGATGGACTAGTTCCGCTAGTCACAGGCAAGGCTGAAACGGTGCGGTAAGAGCGCACCAGCGTGCAAGGTGACTTGCGCGGCTTGTAAACCCCACCCGGAGCAAGGTCAAGCAGGAATCAGGTGGCCCGCCTCACGATTCCGGGTAGACCGCTGAGATGGATGGTCACCCACGTGGCTTTCGTCACTGGACAGAATCCCGCCTACAGGCCGACTCACCGCCACGAACAACCAGGCTCTTCGTAGTTGAGGCTGGGACCCCAAGTACCCTCAACCGGTGTGAGTAACAATTTTCCGGGCGTCGATTGGCTCGAAGCTCTTGATCTTGGCGCCGTAACTGTTCTCACGGGAGCTGATCGAGGTAAATATCCGCACGGCAATTCCGTATTGGTACAGGGAATACACCACAACGTCCTTATCGACCCTTCTTTAACGGTGGCGGAGCGAGGACTATCTTTCCCCGTAGATCACGTTCTTTTGTCCCACGTCCATGAGGATCATTTGCCTGGTCTGAGCCGATTGCCAGGGGTGCCTGTCCACTGCCACGAGGCGGATGCGATTGGACTTACTTCACTAGACGGCTTGATGACCATGTATGGAATGCCGGCCGACATCGAGACGGAGTTTCGTCAAGAAATCCTCAACGACTTTTACTATGCGCCGCCACGTGACTTCTCGACGTTTTCCGACGCCAAAGTCTTCGATCTCGGCGGAGTCGAAATTGAAGTGGTTCATACTCCCGGACATACCAGAGGGCATTGCGTCTTCGTGATTCCTCAAGCTCGAACCGCTTACCTTGGCGATATTGAGTTGTCAGGATTCGGGCCCTACTACTTCGACGAATGGTCATCTCTTGCTGAATTTGAACAATCCATAGAACGGTGTCGGTCACTTGATGCCGATCATTTCGTGACTTTTCACCACAAATGGGTGATTTCCGGTCGCGAACAATTCCTTGCCATGTTGGATGATTTCGCAAATGTGATCGTTAGACGCGAGTTCTCCATGCTTGAGTTCTTAGAAGAACCTCGATCGCTGGACGAGTGTGCTGCTCATAGGTTTGTGTATCGCCCCCAGGTCGAAATGACTTTTGTGGATCACGTCGAACTTCGTTCCGCTCAGATCCACTTGGATCGAATGGTCAGAGATGGGCGTGTGACGCAAATGCCGGACGGGAAGTTCCGATCCTGTTGACCTCAGATGAGATCTCCTTTTTTTAAATGAGCTGTCTCATTGAACGTGGTTATAACGGGTCGGCCATTTCGTATCGCTATTCTCGTTATTTGTGCCTGCGCCACGTTCAGGCGCCAAGAAATTTGTTCAGATACACCTAACGCCCATGCAATTGTCGATTTGATCGGCGAAACGTGCGTGAATACAGCCACCCTGAGATCTTCGGCTTCGGAGATTAATTCCTCGCATGCTGCAGCAACTCGTCGGTCTAACTCGATGAGCGATTCTCCGCCAGGGGGAGAAAAGGAAGGGTCCTCTCTCCAAGCAGCCCATTCGTCAGGAGTGATATCCGCCACCGGGCGCGAGTCCCATTCGCCGTAGTCGAGCTCAATCCAGCGCTCATCTATACGTGGAGTTTGCCCCAATGGTTCAGCTGTTTGGAGAGCCCTCTGGAGCGGTGAAGAAACCACCCGGTCCACAGGACCTAATACTTTGGCTATCAATCCAGCTTGTTCTAGTCCTTGGTCGTCAAGCGGGTTGTCGACTCGTCCCTGTAATAACCCAGCAGCGTTCGCCACAGTTCTTCCATGTCGAACGATGAACAGCATTAGTGACTCTTGGTTTGTGGGTCGGTTATTTCCCTGTCAAGGCGACCGGTTCGAATAAACAATCGACGCCGAACAGAGTTGCCTAAGCCCATCCGTCGCCAAGCCCAACAAAGAGCAACGAAACCGAGACACTCCAGTAACAGAACGAGATTAAGTGAGCGGCCGCTTGCCGGTATCGAAGCGTCTGCAAAAGACAGGCCAGTAATCGGCCACCAGAAGGTTTGAGTGTTCATCCATGCCCCGTCGAACACCAGGTGCCAGAACATACCTACCGGAAGCGCTAGGACCAGTCGGCGCCGGTGTCGCCGTCCGATAGTGACCAGCATAAAAATCGACATCAACATAATTGGGGCTAAAAGTGTGTGCAGCGCCCACGCGCTGCCAGACAAACCCACGACTAGATCAGGTAACAGGGAGCCAAAGATGACGAGGCGATGATCTATGGCAGGATCTCGGAAGGTGAACCACATCGCTACGAGCGCTGTGCCTGCAAACCACAAAAACATGAGGGAGGCCGTTACCGAATAAGAAGTGCGCCGCACTCTGGACATTCCGAGGGCTCGTTACTTGGCAACCTTCGGATTCGATCAATTTCAACGGCTGAGATCCCCAAAAAGCAGGCCCCACAGGATGTGCCAACGAGTCGACCAACCGCGGTATGGTCCCCCATCCTGGTGCGGTTGCGCTCGTAAAGCGCTACCAAATCGTTTCCAGCGCGTTCTTCAATTTGGGCTCTTTCTGTGCTGGCTGCTAGTTGTTCGACCTCGATTTCGGCTTGAGCCACGGCCAACTGCTCTTCGAGATGATGCAGCTTTTCGCCACCCACTCTACGTTGCGCTTCTATTTCAGCTTCCTCAAGAGCGAATGGTTCTATTTGTTCCATTAGTTCAATGATTTGGTCTTCAAGGATTGCCTGTCGACGCGAGATGGACTCAATTTCGCTCTGCATGGCAGTCGCGTCTTTCGGTGAGGTGATCGCTCCTCCATAAAGTGCACTAGTCGATTTCGCAATTTTGTCTTCTAGGCCCTGAACCTCCGCTTCGCGATCTATCTGGCTTTGTCTGAGGACTTTCAACTCAATCATTATTTCGTCGAGTTGTTCTTCTAGCTTTTCTTCTTCACCTCGGACCTCCGATATTTTTTTGTGTTCCGGTAGCGTCGCGAAACGATGAGAAAGCTGTGCGAGCCGGGTGTCTAGCTCCTGAAGTTCCACTAACACCTCAAGCTCGCTCAATGTTGCCTCCTTAAAGACATCAAATCTTGACCCTCAACGTGTTCCGGTTCTATCACGCACGGCAGCTATCAGGTCCCATTCTCTTTTTCTTCCGAGGGCACAGTAGTGGTAGTTACCGGGTTGCGGCCGGACACAAGGCCACAATTGAGGTATTGATCTCTATGAACGCCAACGTTGGATAGTTCGGTAATTCGGCAGTTCGCCTCGGGATGTGCCACAAAGCTGCCCGAGTTAAGGTCCACTTCCACCATCGAACATGGCAAGTCAAACTGCATTGCGTCGCGATCCCGATCTAGCTGGATGTCCACTGCACACATCTCGTCTGACAAGTACAGAAGCTGCGAGTTTCTTTGGGGTGGAGGTGGTTCAGTGAACGGCAGAACTTCTTGGCCCTCTAGAACGCGTGTCATGTATGCCCCCCAAATGCGTGCAGGAACCCATCCACCTGTCCCATCTCGACCTTGGATGTCAGTCATAGACACTTTTTCTTCAGGATGCCCCATCCAAACCGAAGTGCTCAGGTGGGGTGTGAAACCCACGTACCAAGCATCACTAAAATCCTGAGACGTGCCAGTTTTGCCGGCAGACAGTTGACCACTCTCCAGCTGCGCTCTTCGCCCTGTCCCAGCAATGACATTTTGCTCAAGGGCTTCTGTCACCCATGCCGCAGTGGTTGATTTGATCGCTCGGCGGCCTCTCGGCACGTGCTGATACAGCACCGATCCCGACGCATCTTCAATCTTGCTTATGTAGTACGGCTCCATTCTGAGACCACCGTTGGCTATTGCGGCATAGGCCACCGCTTGTTCAAGTGGCGTGACTTCTTGCGCCCCAAGTGACAAAGAAAGGTATGGGCGGAAGGAATTTTCAGCGTTACGCCCCAAGAGTCTGTTTGCTACCTCTACGACGTTTTCTAGCCCTGTTCGTAGTCCCAGACGCACGAATCCGCAGTTAGAACTTTTCAACACGGCGAATTGAACAGTGCCCACTACTCCGTCGCTCTCGTTGAAGTTGTCTACCTCATAGTCAACGTTGGGTGGATTAGGAAATGTGCAGGGCCCTTTCCCGCTGACGGTGTCAAAAGGAAATAATCCAGCTTTTTCGACCGCCGCTGCCAGGACGTAGGTCTTAAAAGAGGAGCCAGGCTGTCGTCTTCCTTGCGTGACAAGGTTGAATTGGAACTCAGCAAATTCTGGGCCGCCGATAAACGCTCGTACCGCACCGCTGGAAGGGTCGACCGAAGCCATCGCAACCTCAAAGTCGCCCGTGCCTTCAGGCAGCACCTCTCGCACCGCTGCTTCCATCTGTCGTTGGAGAGTCGCGTCGAATGTGGTCCACACTCGAAGACCGCCGTTGTAAACCTTTGCGAATCTTTCTTGGTATGTCTCTCCTAACGCCGGGTGCTTTAGGAGTGCTTCAGTTACTTCGTCAAGGAAATAATCTCGTCGGAGGGTTTCGTCGGTTCGTTGTGGACTTCTGTTTCGGTCAGGAAGACCACGCTCCTCAAACCGCTTGCGTTCCTCAGCATCAATGACGCCTGCATCCTCGGCGCTCTGCAGCGACATGCTCCGACGTTTACCGACAACCTCTGTGTCGTCGAAACCATCAAAGATTCCGGGACTTCTGATAAGGCCAGCTAGCAACGCCGCGTCACCGACGTCAAGTTCGTCAACGTCCTTCCCGAAATACGTTTCAGCTGCGGCCTGAAGGCCGTAAGCGCCGTTGCCGAAATAAATCTCATTGAGATAGAACTCGAGAATTTCTTGCTTGGTGAATTCTTCCTCGAGGCGCGCTGCCAACACAGCTTCACGAATTTTGCGACTAAAAGAGCTTTCGTTGCCAACGATCCGTAATTTCACAATTTGTTGTGTGATCGTCGAACCGCCTTGGGTGATCCCACCACTAGTGACGTTTTGAATCATCGCTCGAGAAATGGCGCGAATATCTACCCCGTTGTGTAACCAGAATTTGTTGTCTTCCACAGCTAACAATGTGGCGAGCACGTTTTCTGGAACTTGCCCTATTTTCACCAACTCCCGGTCGATGTCGTAGCGCAAGATTCCTATTTCATTGCCATCGCTTCCATAGACCTCGGTTCGCTGGGCCCCGGGGGAAAGATTTAGGGCAACATCAACTCGTTCTCGTTCCACCGCGAACAACGCTTCTTTACTGTGCGGTGCGATTGCAAGACCAACGGTCGTTAACAAAACGGCGAATGCGATCACCATCATAAGAAGAACAGGGAGACGGAGAAGGCGTCGAAAGGAGCGCACCATCCCCCGAAGGTACCGGCCACCAAGCCGCAGAAAGCGTCGCTCACGAAATCCCCGTTGTCATTTACACCCATTTGTAAGCAATCATGGAGTTGTGTTTAGGTCGCTGAGTGACGCTGCTTCTTTAGATCCAACCCGAACTTGGGTGATTGATGGAGGTCCCCGGATACCATCGCTCCCTGCTGAGGCGTTGCCATCTCTGGTCATCGCCGCCGACGTCGGCTACCAGCACGCTAGGGCTCTGGGATTATCGGTAGATGTTGTCGTCGGAGATTTCGATTCGCTTCCCCTGGACGAGCTCCAAGAAACCGACGATGGCTTGCTAATCGAGCGGCACCCTCAGGACAAGGACGCGAGCGATCTTGCTCTCGCCCTGCGATTCGCTCGGACCGCGGGGGCAACAAGTGTTGACGTTCTCACTGGAGGAGAAGGAAGGCTCGATCATTTACTTATCGGATTAATGCTCATAGCCAACGAGGAAAATATCGGCCAACGCATTGTCACTCACTGTGGGCCTAGTCGCGCTGTGGCGTTGCAACCAGGCAAACCTTTCGATCTAGAAGTTGCAGTGGGTTCGTGGTTGACTCTCCTCGCGTTAGACAGCGACTCCAGAGCATCCACCAGCGGGTTGCGTTGGAATCTCGCTGCCACCGATAAAATCTCGCCGTTCAGCAGTCTGGGGCTCAGTAACGAAGTGCTCAATAGCCCAGTAATCACGGTGCACCAAGGCATCCTTTTGGTAGTGGTCACTTCCCGCGATGGATAAATCATTTCTCCGATTCGGCATAACTGTTTGCGCCGTAGGTTTCGTCGCCCTTTTGGGTGGGGGTTGTGCAACTACCGCCAAAACCGCCACCACGATACGCCTGTTAACTCATGAAGAGTTTCACTTGCCTCAGGAGGCAATTGACGACTTCACAACCCGCACTGGGATTGAGGTGCTCGTATTCACGGAAAAAGACACAACTTCCATGGTCGATTTACTTGAAAGAACGGCTGCGAGTCCCGTTGCAGACGTCGTTCTGGGGATCGATAGTCTTGAACGTCGACGAGTCACAGAGAACAGACTGGTCGAGCCCTATCGTCCGATCGCGATAGATCGCCTTGATCCTTCGTTATTACTCCAAGATGAGATGCTGACTCCGATCAGTCAGTTAGCAGCCTGTTTGAATCGATCGAAATCTCGATACGACACCGCTCCACGTCGAGTGGATCAATTACCTGAACCGGGTGACATTCCGCTGCTAGCCCCCGAAAAGATCGATGACCTTGCAGATCCTCGACATGCTGCAACCGCTGTAATCCCAGATCCGTTGTCGAGCCGGCTGGGTCTTTATTTTTTGGTAGCGGTCGAACGCCTTCATCCCGAAAACGTAGAAGGTGTCACTCCCTGGCCAAAAGTCGTCGATGAGATGCTCCGCTGGGGAGTCGAAATCGCTCCGAGTTGGGAAGAGGCTTGGTTTAGCCGTTTTCAACCTTCAGCTGGTTCGGAGAATACCGACACCCGTTCATTAACTTGGGGCTCTTCGGGTATGCCCGCCGTTAGTGTCCGATTTCTTCCTGAACTTCCAGATGACGTAGACGTCGCCGTTATTGATAACGGGTGCATAAAGATTGTCAACTACGCAGGAGTGGTTAGCAACACTCCTGATCGAAGAAACGCTGGACGGCTCGTTGACACCCTTATCGAACCCCTCTTCCAGTACGGAGTTCCTGATCGCTACGGGAGCCGCCCCACAAGAACTGACATCGTTCGCACGGACGCTTGGCGGCGGTTCGGTGTAGATGTGACCGCTATCCCTATTGATGAATGGCGGATTGGGCCGCTCTGGGAAGTGTGGTTGATGACCTGGAAACAAATCGTGGATTCCGTGGCAAGCGGCGAGGAGCCGTTACCACCAGTTGTTGAGGTGACTTTGCCCGCGGAGTGATCTCCGCATCAAGGCGAACTTATTTTTGGTTCTCAGCTGTCTGACCGTAGTCATGCCACGGGCGGTCTCTATCGGCGACAGCATCGCGAACATTTCCTCCGTGAATTTGCGATACCCATTTTTGTGCTTCAGGCGTGTGGCGAGCAATGCCGTCAAAGAACGTCCCCAACATCTGGGAAGTGCGGAGCCCCATGTTCTCGAAAGCCTGGTTAATGAGAAGCTTATTGAGGGCAAGTTGATTAGCCGGGATGTTGGTAAAACGACGCGCTTCGGTTTCTGCTGCGTGCGACAAATCCTCTGGATCGCAGACACGTGAGACTAAACCGATGCGAAATGCTGTGTCAGCGTCAATCGGACGTCCTGTTAGCAAAAATTGTTTCGCATGTTCGAGGCCGATGCGGTGCACCCACATCATGGTCGTCGGTGTTCCATATATGCGACTAGGTGCGTAACCGATCTGTGCATTGCTAGCCATGAAGAGAAGGTCCGCACACAGTATGAGATCGGTGGCTCCTCCAAGAGCCCACCCTGAGATTTCACCGATAACCGGTTTAGGACACTCCCAGAGCTTCATGAAACGACGCACATTTTCTGCCATTGATTGGTAGTCGGCTACGGGATCCCAGACTTCGCCTTCTTCGCTAGCAGCATTGGCTATGAATTCATCAAGGTCGTACCCGGCGGAGATGTTGCTTCCAGCGCCTCTTAGGACAATCGCCGCGACGTCGCTGGTAGACGTGGCTTGTTCGACACCATCTGCAACTCCGTGAATGACCTCAACAGTGAGCGTGTTCAACCGCTCCGGTCGATTGATTGTGATGAGCGCCACGCCGTCACGTTCTTCATACAACACTGATTCAGCCAACGGATCAGCCTCCGGCCATAGATCGCAGTTGCCGTAGAGTAGTGGCCGCTGTCTATAGGCAACACCCGTTCAGATTCATCTGACTCGGCCATCGATCTTGCAGGAAGGACCGGCCATGCTTGACACCGTTACTCTCGGGGCGAAAACAGGGCTCCGCGTACCTCGACTATGTCTCGGCACCATGAACTTCGGCGAACCAGGTAGAGGTCACCAAGGGGATTGGACTTTGGGCGTCGACGACGCCCGGCCGATTTTTGAAGCTGCTATTGAATCTGGGCTTTTTTACTTCGACACCGCTGATATTTATGGTGTCGGAGCTTGCGAGGAAGTGGTGGGACAGTTACTAGGCGAGTTATTGCAGCGCGACGAATACGTCATCAATACCAAGGTCGCTATGCCGATGGGTCGCGGGGCCAACCAGGGGGGGCTTTCCAGAAAACACATTATGGAAGGCGTTGATAATTCGCTTCGTCGTCTCGGACTTGACTACGTAGACCAACTCATCATCCATCGCCACCCGCACGGCATTAGAGGAGCAGCCTCCACCCCAATCGAGGAAACCCTTGAAGCGCTTAACGACGTCGTCAAAGCAGGCAAGGCGCTCCATATCGGTGCTTCTTCGATGTTCGCCTGGCAATTCGCTGAATTGCAATTGACTGCTCGTATCAATGGGTGGACAGAGTTCGTCAGCATGCAGAACCATTACAACCTCATTTATCGCGAGGAAGAACGCGAAATGAATCCTTATTGTCTTGGCAGCGGGGTTGCGTTGCAACCCTGGTCTCCGTTGGCGCGCGGGATCTTGGCGGGGGCATATCGGGGCAGCCTCGACGGTGGGACCACGGACCGTTCAACAGGTCAAGATCGCACGCGTACCGAATCGCTGTACCGAGGCGAAATGGATTTTGAAATTGCTGATCGGGTTATTGCACTTGCAGACGAACGCGGCTGTCGGCCGGCTCAGATAGCTATTGCATGGCTCTTATCTAAACCAGGGGTTACCTCCCCGGTTGTGGGTGTGTCGCGGGTTGAACAGTTACAACAACTCGTCGAAGCTTGCAGCATCGAGCTTTCACCTCAAGAGATTGGTCACCTAGAGGAGCTATACCGTCCGGTAGATAACTTGTTATCCATCGGCACTTCTTAGGCAGACATATTGCGCATCCATTTCGCTCATTGAGGGCACTAGGGCTAGCCTCCTCTCTCAGTGAGGTTGAGGCCCAGCGACGAAATGGGCCTCAAGACCGAGGGGGTTTGAAGTGAAAGCAGCAGTTCTGAATGAAATTCCAGGTGAACTTGAGATAACCGAGGTCGGAATAGACAAACCGGGACCTCGTGAAGTTCTTATTCAAACCGCCGCGGCCGGCCTTTGCCACAGCGATCTTCACTTCATGGAGGGCAAGTACCCATATATGACACCAGCGGTGCTCGGGCACGAATCGGCTGGCGTCGTGGAGGCAGTCGGATCTGATGTGACTTATGTGCAGCCCGGGGATCACGTCATCACTTGCCTTTCAGTGTTTTGTGGTCACTGCTCGTACTGCATCGAGGGTCGTTTGTCTCTGTGCTCGAACAAAGATTTAGAGTGCAACCGGGGCCCTGACGAAACTCCTCGTCTAACGATCGATGGCGCTCCTGCTTGGCAATTTCTCCATCTCTCATCATTCGCAGAGCAGATGTTGGTCCATGAGCACGCCATAGTGAAGATCCGAGAGGACATGCCTCTCGATCGCGCTTCGCTCATTGGCTGTGGAGTTATGACGGGTGTCGGGGCGGTGTTTCGAACGGCTCGGGTGGAGCCCGGAGAGACGGTTGCAGTGTTTGGTGCGGGCGGTATTGGTCTTGGCGCTATTCAGGGAGCGCGAATTGCCGGCGCTGGCAGGATTATCGCCGTCGATATGATCGACAACAAGCTTGAAGTCGCCCGACAAATGGGTGCGACTGACACCGTGAATGCTGCCGACACTGACGCCGTTGCGGCGATTCATGAGATGACTAGCGGCGGTGTTCACAAATCGTTTGAGGCGGTAGGTCTCAAACAAACCACGGAACAATCTTTCCAAAGCTTACGCAACGGTGGCACTGCGACCGTGATTGGAATGATTCCTATTGGCACCAATGTGGAACTTCATGGCGTTGACTTCTTGTTTGAGAAGAAAATTCAGGGGTCAAACATGGGTTCAAACCAGTTCCGCACAGACATGCCTCGGCTAATCGACATGTATCTGGATGGAAGACTGATGCTTGACGAAATGGTGTCGGCTCGGATCACCTTGAACGAAATCAACCAAGGTTTTGAGGCGATGAAAGCCGGATCAGTTACTAGATCCGTGGTCATGTTCGACTGAGGGACACAGCAGGACGTAATCGCTACCAGTCATAAACGGTGTTCAGGACACCACGTACCCGTCCTACCAGCGTGCAAGCGTTGATGTTTTTTGCTCTGAGCACCCTGTTGGCTGCGTCGTCGACTCTATCGACTGGTATTAGGCCCTCGTGAACTGCACGGTCAATTGCGTCAAAGGCAGGACCGACATCTGCGAGGTTTCCCAATACCAGTAAGTCGGCACCTGCCGCCAGCGACATGACAGCCGCTTCATCGACGGTCCAATGGTCAGATATCGAGCGCATGTTGAGTGAGTCAGTTACCACCAGCCCGTCGAAATTTAAGTCGCTTCGCAAAAGACCATCTATGGCTGCCTTAGACAACGAAGCTGGCAGGTCGTCTGTTAAACCCGGCACCACGATATGCCCCACCATGATCGCGGCTTTTCGAAAGGCAATGGCTTCGATAAAGGGGACGAGGTCATTTTCGCGTAACTCCGCCAACGGTGGTCCGATAGAACGCCCCAAGTGTGAATCAGAATCTGCTGATCCATGGCCGGGGAAGTGTTTGACCACGGGCAGAACCCCGCCGTCGCTTAACCCTTCGATCGTCGCCATTCCGTAGTCGGCGACAAGCGATGGGTCGTTGGAAAATGATCTGTCACCGATCCCCGGTCCGGATCCAACGTCGAGGACAGGGGCAAAGTTGACGCCGAATCCGAGTTCAAGCATCTGGCCTGCGTGGCGTTTCGCGCGTTGAGAAACTAATTCGAGTCGTTCATTTACTTGGCGCGCTGCACTTGGAAGGTTGGGCAAAACACCGCTAAGGCGTTGTACCCGGCCGCCTTCTTCGTCAACTGCCATGAGTAGGGGGATTCGTCCTGCGAAATCCTGCAGTTCGGTGATTCTGCGGCCGATCCAGGGGGTGGCACCCCCCGAAAGCAGTATTCCTGCTATTTGGTGGTCGCGTGACTCTTCGATTGCAGCGCCAAATTGACTTTCTGTCATTGCCGGCAGGAGAAGTTGTCCGATTCGAACTGCCCTGGGGAGTTCCGTTACACAACCTCGATCAATTTCGTCAATCCACCTACCCGCCATGAGTTGTTTAACTGCAAGGCCCGATAGCCATCCTGGCGGGCGGTCATGCCCAGTGAAAATTCTAGGCCCGGGGTCGCCGACGGCCAGCTTCGTCCCATCGGCGAGTTCGAGCCATATCCCTAACGCGCCTGGTGCGCCGGCATACGCCGTTCGTACTCGATCGGTGATTGGGTCTCGCTCTCCGAGCGGCGGAACGATGCTGGTACCTACTACTTCAATCGATCCGTCAACTGCAACGACCCAATACCCGATGCCTCCTGGCCCATCGACGACCGCCACGACCGTTGGGTCAGGCGCCACGGTGACCGAGGTTTCTTCCGCGCTTGCCTTCGATAGTCCGAGGTTCGTGACCGAAATCACCAATGCGATGGTTATGACGACAACAAGCGGGACACGCCGCTCATTCGTCCGTTGAGCGGCGTGACTAGCCATTGCCGCTCTCGACACTTCGATCAATTTCTTCTGCGGAAGGGAGTTGGTGTGTTAGCGAAATTTTTGTGGTTCCTGCACTGTTGACTTTGATAGGGAGTTCTAGATCAAGGTGCCGGAGCAGACAGAACGTTGCGTCCTTAGCTGGGCAGTAGAAGACCGTCACATCGGCATTGATTCTGAGACTCTCTTCTTCTCCTATTGACAAGTCGAAGTTTTGGGGCATTCGAGGCCCCTGGGCTCGGTACGAGTTATCGCCGACCACGCGCGATTTATCCGCGTTCTCGATAGTGACATCGAGAGCAAACGTGCCGTCTTCGTTGAATTCATATCCCGCCGGGAGCAGCAACTCCAGCGATAAATTGACTATTCCAGGCGCAACAAGTTTTTGAGCGAAGACGACGGTTTCATCTGCCGCTCCGCGCGTAATCAGTGGCGCTGCTTGCAAATTGGTTAATTTGAGAGTCGCAATTTTTCCAGTCCGAATGTTCAAGGTACGGATGCGGTGATTGTTTGTGTCGGCGATATACAGGACATCGTTGGCGAAACTAAGCCCACTGGGTTCAGCGAGTTGGCCTGCTTGACCGTACCCGTCCTTCAATCCAGGGCTCCCATTGCCTGCGACTAAAACGGAAGTCCCCGTCTTAATATCGATTGCTTTGATCCGGTGGTTGTATGTATCAGCTACGTAAAGTCTGTCGCCCACAAGTTCGATGCCTATGGCATGTTGCAACTCTGTAGCTCCAACGACCCCAACAGAGTCGCCCCAGGAGAAGAGCCCAGTACCCACGAGGGTTTTTAATTCGCCACCATCGGTTAGTTCCACAGATCGAATAGCGCTTGCTTCGGGATCCGTGAACCACAAAGTGGAACCATCAGTTGAAAGACCCGAAGGCTGGGAAAGCGTTGCTGTTAAACGCGGCCCGTCCTCTAATCCTTCGGCGCCCGTGCCAGCGAAAATATCAATCCAATCCGCCCGTCGTCCTTGTTCTGATGTGTCGATGATCCAGAGTTGATGGCGTCCGGCTCCAGCTACAAAGAGTTGGTTCTCGATTCGTTCTACATCCCAAGGCGAGGCAATTGGTGTTGAGAGGGGCGGTCCTGGCACAACTCTGTGAGTCGGTTCACCCGTTCCAGCAAACGTCCCAACAGTTCGCTTAGAGAGATCAATGACGCGTATCGCATGGTTTCCTCGATCTGCGACGTACAAGAACCTGCCATTCTCCGAAAGAGATAGGCCTTGGGGTTGATTGAAACGCGAGTCAACCCACGTTCCGTTCACCAAGCCCGACGATCCGCCGCCCACAACGTCCAAAATTTTTCCGTCAAGTCCGGTTATGACAATGCGGTGATGGCCGGAGTCGGCGATAAACAGTCGCCGGCTCTGAGGGTCAGCGAGTACTTTCCCCGGAAAGCTCAGCACTGTAGGGATCGGACCCGGGCTCTTTGCGATTAGATCCACTGGGCGTGTGTCGATCAGACCTGCCGCGGCATACTCTCGCGTCATTCGGTTGATAACCGGTTCGAAAAGCGGGTAGATACCTTCCCCTGCGTGGACTCCCACGACTCGACCAAGAGGGTCTATTAGCACCAGAGTCGGCCACGCCTTCACCCGGTAAGACCTCCGTAGATATTCGTAATCATCGTTGACCACTGGGTGCTTAATGCCTAGCCGTTGGACGGCCTTCGCGACGGCTTCACTTGTGCGTTCGTGATCAAATTTGGCCCAATGAACGCCGACTACGGCAAGCGAATTGGGGAACTCTTCTTCGAGCCTGTGCAGGTCAGGAATGACGTGTAAGCAATTGATGCATCCTTGAGTCCAGAAATCGAGAATAATGATTTTGCCACGCAGATCGGCGGCTAGTGACAGCGGCCTCGCAACGTTGAACCAGTCGAGACCATTAGGCACGTCAGGGGCAGCGACTTCTCCTTCATAGGTGAACTCAAAATCGCCAATCGTTTTTTGGTCAGCGGAGGTGACGGTAGACGACGTTGAGTCAACCGCCGAGCTTTGGGCAGCGTCACTACCAACTACGGGGGGCGCCGAGCCGCAAGAAGCGACCAATACACCCGCCGCCAAGAAGGCAACGGCGACGATCCGGCGAGACATCACCTACCCAGTGTGCACGTCAACTCTTTAAAAACCTGACGTTAACCAGTCAGGCGAGAATCAATTACACCGGTGTCGAATCCGGCGAGATGAAGGCCGCCATGAAATCGAGCGTGCTCAATCTTGAGGCAACGGTCCATGACTACGTCGAGTTCATTCTCGATTGCTATGTTCGCGGCTTCGACGCTCCACAGTCCTAGTTGAGCCCAGAATGAGGCAGCGCCGACGGCAACGGCTTCCTCCGCTACTCCGGGTAAGTCACCAGATCGACGAAAGACATTGACCATATCGGGCGCTATCGGCAGGTCCTGAAGCGTTGGGTAGCAAGGCTGGCCCGAAATTTCGTCCGCCATTGGGTTGACAAAATAGATATCGAAGTCGGCACTGGAGCTCAAAAGATAAGTTGCAACGAAGTTGCTTGGTCGCGCTGGATTAGCTGATACTCCAACCATGGCGATGCTGCGGGTTTGTTTCAGTAGTTCAAGTCGCCTGGTAGCAGTTGGTTCAGTCCAACCGGGGACCGGTTCATGGGTCACAGTCATCATTCGCTCGCTTTCGATAAAGCTTGTTCAAGGTCCCAGACGATGTCCTCTAAATCTTCTAGTCCTACCGATAGTCGAACCATGTCGTCCGTAACGCCACTTACTCGTAATGCCTCGTCGGAGAGCTGCTGGTGCGTGGTGGAGGCCGGATGAATCACAAGTGTGCGGGCATCTCCCACATTCGCTAGGTGACTGATGACCTGCAAAGACTCAATGAATTTGGCACCAGCGGCTCTTCCGCCCTTGACTCCAAAAGTAAAGATCGCGCCGGGACCCTTAGGTAGATAAGTCTTTGCCAGATCGTTGTAAGGAGACGCCGCTAGGCCCGCATAGTTCACCCAGCTGACTGCATCGTGCTGGTCGAGATGTTCGGCGACAGCCTGTGCATTTGCTACGTGTGCGTCCATTCTGAAAGGAAGGGTCTCTATGCCCTGAAGAAGCAGAAAGGCATTCATTGGAGACATAGCTGCACCGACATCGCGTAACTGCTCAGCGCGCAACTTGGTGCAAAATGCGTACTCACCGAAGTTTTCCCAAAACTTTAATCCGTTGTAACTTTCGACGGGTTCGGTCATTCGAGGGAACCGCCCACTCCCCCAGTCGAACCGGCCAGATTCGGTGATTACTCCTCCTATCGAGTTTCCATGACCTCCGATGAATTTTGTAGCCGAGTGCAAAACAATGTCGGCACCATGGTTGAGTGGCTGACATAGGTACGGGGTCGCGAATGTTCCATCTACAACAAGTGGAATGTCGCTTGAATGAGCAACTCCGGCAATGGCGGAAACGTCCGGAATCGACCCTGAGGGATTGCCAACGATCTCCGTGTACAAAAATTTCGTGTTTTCGTCTATGGCCGCGGCGTAGGCGTCAGGGTCATCCCCATCAACGAACCGGGCTTCTAAGCCAAAGCGTCGGAGCGTGACATCAAAAAGCGTGTGCGTGCCCCCGTAAAGTGCTGAAGAGGTCACGAAATTATCGCCACTCTCAGCTAATGCTGCTGCAGTCAAGAACTCCGCTGCCATACCAGACGCTGTGGCCACGGAACCGATTCCGCATTCAAGACTGGCCATTCGCTCTTCAAACGCATTAATAGTGGGGTTGGAAATACGCGTGTAAATCGTGCCGTACTTCTGCAGAGCGAACTTGTCTGCCGCGTCTGCTGTGTCTTCGAAAACGAAACTTGTGGACTGGTAGATCGGCACAGCACGAGATCCCGTTGCTGCGTCGGGTCTGCCTCCAGCGTGCAATGCCCGTGTTCTAAATCCCCAGTTGCGATCGTTCACAACAAATGAGTGTAGATAAAGCGCTAGGCGGTGCGTTCGCTTACGTACTTTTCGGCGAGTGCCAGCGCGTCGGAAGGTTCAATTCCTGCTACTCCGATCATCCAGCAAGCAATAGGAGCGGCGATTCGCTCGGAGTCGTGTGCGGCAACACCAGCGAGGTCCAGAAGTGTGTTGATGGCCTCCTCGTCGGGGGCATCAAAACCGAGTTCATGGGCGAAACCGTCGAGCCAGTCTCGAGCGGAGGAATTTGTCTCAGACATCATTTTCGCTTTGGGGTCGCTGGATAAGTTGGGGAAGGTCGTAGGCTTCGACCCGCGGCGCAGCTTCGTCAAAGCGTTCTATATCTACGAGGCACGTGTGTGCTGAAGGACCTTGCGCCAGCTTGGATGTGCCCTTGTCCCGTGTGAGGACATTGGGATTTCCAGCTCGACACATTCCGTCAGAATCTGGGTCATACCAGGCGCCTGTCGAGAGTTGAACAACCTCCGGCATTAGCGCGTCATCTAAGACGGCACCAGCGAGGCAGGCACCGCGCTCGTTGAAAACTCGGACGACGTCGCCATCGACGATTCCTCGTTCTCGGGCAAGATCCGGATGAATGCGAACAGGTTCTCGGCCGGCTATTTTCGACCCAGCGCTGGGTTCGGTGTGGTCGTATTGGCTGTGCAGGCGCACGGTGGGCTGGTTGGATATCAGATGCAAGGGCCACCGTTCTGACCCTGCGCCTCCTAACCGTTCATAGGGTTCCATCCAAGCCGGGTGCGGCGGACAATCGTCGTACCCGTACTCTTCGATGGTTTCTGACCAAAGTTCAATGCGTCCGCTTGGGGTACCCAATGGAAACTTCGTTGGGTCATCTCGAAAATCGGACAGAAGAATTTGTTCATTTTCTCCCATCTCGCCCATATCGGGATGACGAAGATGTCCGATTTCGCAAAATTCTTGATAATCGGGTGCCCAGTCGTTTTCTACTCGGAACAATTCGTACAGAACCTCAACCCATTCATCTCCGGTACGGCCCTCTGTGAATTGGGCTTCGACTCCTAATTGATCAGCCACCATCGCGAGGATTTCGTAGTCGTCACGCGCGTCTCCGGGTGGGTCAACCGCTCGACCATGTGCGATGAGCATATTTTCTGCACCGCCGATGTCGTTGCGTTCAAGTGGCGTCGACGAAGGAAACACAATGTCGGCTCGTTTGGCTGTCGGAGTCCAGAATGGTTCTTGAACCACGATCGTTTGAGGTCGCTGCCACGCTCTGGATAGCTCGCTCAGGTTCTGATGGTGATGGAACGGATTTCCGCCGGCCCACCAAACCATTTTGATGTCAGGGAACTCACCCGTTTCACCATTGAAGTCATACCGTTCGCCAGGCTTATCCAACAATTCCCTGAATCTCGACACGGAGATCACTTGAGAGCCCTTGGGTCTCGGAGGTATTGGCATACCCGGGACTCGTTTGCGAACTTGGCCGGACCCAACGTTGCCTTGAGCACCAAAGGGAAAGGCGAGACCGCCACCCGGAAGTCCCACCTGACCTAAGGCACAAGCCAGGGCAGCTGCGGCCCAATAGGACTGTTCACCATGGTCGGCCCGTTGCACCGACAAACCGACGTTTATCAAGGTACGTCGACTCGACATTTGGTTCGCTAATTCTTGTATTGCCTTTTCTTCGACTCCTGTGATTTTTGAGGCCCACCCTGCTGATTTCGGTATTCCGTCGGTCTGCCCAATCACGTAATCAGCAAAGCGGTCCCATCCATGAACATAAGTGTCAACAAAACCTCTATCTATTAGACCCCCGGAAATGAGTGTGTGGATTAAACCCAGCATCAATGCCACGTCGGTGCCTGGCCGAATGGGTTGCCAACGTGGATTGACCCCAGAATGCAGGTCGTCACGCAGCGGTCCGACGTTGAGAAACTCTGTCCCGTTTCGGTGCGCTTTCCTCATCCAGTCTTGCGTGTGATGGGTACCTTGCCCCCCATAGGTAACGTCGGTGTTGGAAAGTCGAAGCCCACCAAACGACACGAACAAATCGGTGTGCTCGGCTACTACTGACCAACTGGTGCCCTTGCCAATTGCAGCGTGGTACCTCATTCCCAAGAAATATGGCACGATCGCTTCAGCAGCCGAAGAAGAATACGTACCCCACACGTCGGTGTAGCCGCCGCACATGCGCAACAATCTAAATAGCAATGCGCTTGGAGCGTGAACTCGGCCAGCGGAGCCCCAACCGTAGGACCCAGCAAACAGTGACTCTGGTCCGTAATCGGCATGCACCCGCTTCAACTCGCTTGAGGCGAGGCCAATTGCTTCATCCCACTCGACTTCAACGAAGGCTTCGCTTCCGCGGAGCTCATTGCGTGACCCAGGGCCCTCTTCAAGCCATGAGCGGCGAACAGCGGGCCGCATAATACGAAGCTCATTGCCGTGGAGGAACGCCTGCCCGATCGGAGAAGGGTGCGGGTCAAATTCGTGGCCCCTTACCGCAACGATCTTGTTTCCTCGGGTCTCAACTCGATAGGGACCGAAATGTGTCCCCAACGCCGTGGTCTTAGTATCACTCATTGAGAAGCTTTGCCTCCCACATCCATTGCGCGGGATTTCAGTCCCCACCTTTTCGCGATCAATTCGAGACTCATGATGCGCTCTTCAATCCCGTAGGTGGCGCCATAAACGAAGAGTTCATTCGCTTCGGTTTGTTCGACAAGTTGGCTGAGGCCCGCCACAACTTCGTCGGCGGTTCCGTTAATCGCGTTACTCGGCATCGCTGCCGCTCGTTCCCATTCGGGATGCGAGATCGCTTCTTCAGGCGCGCACAGGGGCAGAAACCGTCCGGTTCGCATGCCGTATTTCCTCAGCCGACTTGGGGCAGCAAGTTTTTCTGCCTCCTCCCTGGTGCCGGCTGCAATTACCGATGCCGAGACAATGGTGTAAGGCTCATCCAGAATCGGTGAGGGTCGGAAGGCTTCGCGGTACATCTGAACAGCTTCGAAGGTGCCTCCAGTGTCGAAGTGGTTTGCAAACGTGAAGGGGAGACCTAACACTCCTGACAATTGGGCGCTAAATCCACTTGAGCCAAGAAGAATAACGTCGGGAGACGAGGTGGCCACTGGAGTCGCAGAGAACTTGTTCCACAATCCGTGGTCAGTTCGCACATCACCTAGCAGGCCCATTAAATCAATGAGATCGCGTGGAAAATCTTCAACCGACAGTGCCGTTGCAGATCCTCGAATCACCGCCATGGTTTGACGGTCGCTACCAGGTGCCCTGCCTATGCCTAAGTCGATACGACCAGGATGCAGCGCCTCAAGGAGGGCGAATTGTTCCGCAATAACTAGTGGTGCGTGGTTGGGCAACATCACGCCACCTGAGCCCACTTTGATTCGTTTTGTTGATGCCGCGACGTGGGCGATAAGTACCGCTGGCGAGGTGCTCGCCACGGTGTCCATGTTGTGATGCTCAGCCACCCAAAATCGAAAATACCCCAGTTCTTCTGCCCGTTGAGCGACGAGAGTTGCTTCGGTCAGCGCCTGTGAACTCGTAGCGTCACTGGCAACAGTCGCTAGATCGAGAACCGATAACGGTATGGACTCCACCACTAAAATCTACGCCTTAATAGTCTCGACAGCGAGTTGTAATGCCGCCAACGCAAAAGTGTGCATATTGGCTACTCGGTCGTCGATTTCGGTCTGCAAACGAAGAGTTGTTTCCAACGTTCCGTTGCACGCCACCCACCCGAAGCCCGCTGGGTCGCCGTATGGGTTTGCTGAAGGCCCAGTGGCACCAGTCTCACCTATGCCCCAGTCAGCGTCGTACACCTGTTTCGCTCGACTCGCTTGGACTACAGCGAAAGCTTCAGTGGCTCCGCGAAGGTTCGAAGGTAACGGCTCGTTCGTCGCTAGAAGATTTCTTCCAGCACTGGTGTAGACGATCATTCCGCCTCTGTAGAAATCGCTAGCGCCCGGGACGGCGACGAGTGCGGCATTGATTAGTCCCCCCGCCGCTGATTCCGAAACCGCAATCGATTCTTGCTGTGCCCGCAACACCTCCGCGAGTTCCTTCGCGGCGTTGATTAAGTCTCCAAATGTGATCGGCTTCATCCCAACCCTCCGTCAATTGCCAGCCGAGCGATCGCGTCAGCATCGAAGTCGAGGAAATCAGTTAGAACCTCAAAGGTGTGTTCACCTAAAAGCGGTGAGGCTGCTCGGGGACCGTGATCGTACCCTTCGATGGAATACTGGTGGCCTGCGTAAGGGACTCGGCCCATCGCTGGGTGGTCATGCCACCGATAAAATCCCAAGTGCTGGTATTGCGCGTCTGCGAATAAGTCGCTGCTCCGTGCCACCAAACCTGCTGGGACTCCTTCCGCTAAAAGTTTGGTTTCAAGATCACGGCCGTCGAGTTCGGCAGTCCATTCGCTGATTCCTCTATCGAGAAGGTCATGACCGTCAATCCGTCCCGACGTCGTCTCGAATCGTTTGTCCGCAGCCCATTGCGGCGCTCCCATGAGCATTTGGAGTGACAACCAATTTTCGTCGCTTTGCACCGTGATCGCTATCCACCGGTCATCTCCCTGAACTGGATAAACACCTTGTGGCCCCATGGCGAGGTCTCGATTCCCTCTTCGGGTCGCTTTGCAATTATTTATCTGAAAATCCAGTACTTCGGGTGCCATCAACTGCAATCCGCATTCGAGCTGAGCTGCTTCGATTACACAGCCGGTCCCGGTTTGTCTTCGCCGGTCGATTGCTGCCAAAAGCGCTGGGGTAATGAAACGCGGGGAAATCGTGTCGGTGTATGCCAGGTATGGCCCGTCGGGCGGAAGGTCTGGCCAGCCAACTACCTCGTAGTAACCAGCAATTGCCGCGGCGTGATAGCCGTACCCAGCCAAGGGTGAGAGCGGACCGCCGCTAGCAAGCAACGAAGTGTGGACCACGATCGCGGACGGGTTCAACGAATTGATGACCTCATCGCTTAAGCCCGCTCGAGAAAAAGCCCCGGGGCTCCAAGACTCGATGACGACGTCGGCCCATGCAATCAATTTTTGGGCAATTTCAATCCCACTCGGATTCTTTAGATCGATATCAATGCTCATCTTCGAAGTATTGAACGTGCCATAAAAATGCGACCGGTTCTCGCCAAATATGCCATCTTTAAACGGAGCATTAACTCGGAGAGGGTCTAGGCGCCCGCCGGACTCGACCCGCACCACCGTTGCCCCGTGATCGGCTAACGCTTTTGCAGTGATCGGCCCTACTCCCACCCAACTAAAATCTGCGACTTTAAGTCCCTGTAACGGCAATTCTGAGGGAAGGGCGGCCGCTCTGTTCCCCTTCTTTCGATCGCTTTTCAGTTCATTGCGGATCTCTTCGTGGTGTTCGTCCAAGTGCGGTGGCTGTCGGGGCCCAGCTAACCGTTGTCCATCGAAAGATAAGAAACCACCTGGAATTCGTTCATCTGAAAAACCTCTGTTATCTGCAGCTGTTCGCCAAAACTTCCGAAGCTCCAGATGGTCAAAATTGAGCAGATCTTCGACATCGTTGATAGGCGCCAAGGTCACGCCTAGCTTGAGACCTCGACGCATGAGCACATCGCGCGGATATCGCAAACACAAGGTGCTCACCGCATCGAAGATGTCTGAAAATGTGTGACCGGTGTCCTCGCCGCTGAGGACCCGGTGATCCAGCGTGTCCCAGTCTTCCTCCAACCAACTTGGGTCAACTATGCGCTCTTCGATCAACCAGGGGCCAAGAGCCTTGGCTGTATCTCCTCTGCTCAACGCTATGAGCCATCCATCCGACGCTTCAATTCGAATCTGTAGCGGTATCTCGGTAAGTCGAATCTGGGTTCCTGATCTGTGAATATCAGCGCCCTGGATTTCGTGAGCCTCCATAGCGTTCAACAAAGTCCAAGTCATGCATGCCTGCGCTGAAACAACGACGTACTGTCCTTCGCCAGTTGTCAACATTCGAGAATGCGCTACTAGTCCCGCTACCGCTGATTCGGCTCCTGCGTGTCGCCAAACTTGAGGAATCGATGCCTTGACCGGGGGCCTCTGCGGTACTCCTTGCAAGTTAGTGGAACCGCCAAGTGATGCAATCGACAATTCACTATTGGAATCTTTGGCTCGAGGCCCGTCGGCACCAAAAGGAGTGACCACTACATGAACGATTCTCGGGCTGCGTTCACTGATTTGAGAACGGTCAAGACCAGCATCAGAAGTCCGGCAGGGCAAACCAGACTCGTATAGAAAGTCGGCTGTTTCGACAAGCCTCAAAAAAGATTCTCGATCGCTTAGATCATCTAAGTCCAGTTGAATGGACCGCTTATTTGACGCATATGCCGAAAAGTGGAGGCTGCGCAGATCGGAGGTGTCGTCGTCACGAATGGGTTGCAGCGCTCTAGTTGAACAGCCGTTTGGGGGCTCAACTTTGATGACATCTGCCCCTAATTCGGCCAACATCCACGGGCCGACGTCGCCGCGGTGGTCAGTAAGGTCGATCACTCGAATACCCGCAAGAGGTCGCGTAGCAGTCAACCTTTCGGCGCTTGCGTTGGTGGTGCCGGAATTGGTTGAATTCAATGAGCCCCTCCTTCACTAGCGACTCCAGACGATAGTTTGCCTTTATGGCAAAGGCCTCCTTGATGTTCGAGCAGCTCCCCGCTGATATCGGAAATCTGATTTCTGACCGCGCTCAGCAGTGCGATGAAAAGCGGCGGCCGGATCCAGAAGTAATTGCGGCTCTGGCAAAAGCCGACTTGATGAAACTTTTGGTCCCACGGGAGTACGGCGGCCACGAAGTGCACCCTGCTGATCTCATCGAATTCACAGCACAAGTAGCTCAGATACATGGATCCACCGCATGGGTAGCGATGACCTGCAACGAGGAGGCCGAGCTGGTTTCGGCTTACCTGCCTCCCGATACGTGTCGTCAGATTTGGCGTGACAACCCTGAGCTGGTAATCGCTGGATCGGGGGTGCCTCGAGGACGCGCTGTTCAGGCCCCCGGTGGATGGCGTGTCAGCGGTCGATGGAATTTCGTTAGTGGCTGCACAGCAGCAAACAAGTGGGTGCTGAACAACGTGGTCAAAGGGAGTTCACCGATTGAACTTTGCTTTGTTGTAATGGATGCTGATCCCCAGTTCATCGAGGACACGTGGCACACCGTCGGTCTGAGAGGAACCGGCTCCAATGATGTTGTGCTCGAAGACTTCTTCGTGGATGAAGCTTGGTGCGGAGTCGTCCCAAACAATTCGTTGCCGCTTCCCGATTTACCGTTCTACCGGTTGCCGTCTGCGTTGAGATTTCCCTTTCCCAAAACAGGAGTTGCATCCGGCCTGGCCCGCAGAGCAATAACCGATTTCAAGCTATTGGCAGGGGCAAAGCAGCCGCTTAATTCAAAGCGTCCTCTGCATGAGCGGCCTGATGCCGCCTCCGCTATCGCAAAGGCCGAGGCGCTGGCTGGAGCAGGACAATCATGGGTGCATGAACAACTCGACTCGATATGGGAAGCAGCAAAAAACGATGAGCCCGTTGACGCCGACCTTCACGCTCGGGTCCGTTTGGCATGTTCTTGGTCGGTGCAGAACTCAATCAGTGCTATCCAGCATTTGGTGGATGCAGCAGGAAGCACCGCCAATTTTGAAGCTTCAGGGCTAATGGGTTTACTTGACGACGCTAGAGCAGTCGCCGGACATTTCATGGTGGGTTCCTACCAAATCGACACGGCCGGCAGAGTGCTGCTCGGCCTCGAAGCTGGGGATCCAGCGTTCTAGCGCTGCGATAGGCCACTGCCGTTGGCTTAATTCAAGCGAACGGCTACCCCTTCGAGTTGTGGAGACGATGGTGGGAACCGTTCAAACACCAGAGGGTCGTGTCCGGGAACAATTACGCCACCGGAGCCCGCGAGGTGCCGGAGGGTTTGCCACCCTTGGATCATTTTCGATAGGTCATCGACGATAGGAAACGGGCGGCCCTCGTCCATGTTCGCCCAGTAATGGCTTGCGTCTGAGGCGAGAACTACCACGCTGCTGCCCGTGTCAATGCGAACTACTTGGAGACCTCGGGTGTGGCCGCCGATGTGGTGCAGCGTCAGCCCAGGTGAAAGTTCTGCGTCACCTGCGTGGAAAGTAACTCTTTCGGAGAAGACCCGCTCCACGAGGTCTTTGACGTGACGGACGTTGAAGGCATGCCGATAAGCCTTGTGGGTCATGTCGCGTCCAGTAGCGAAGGACATCTCGTCGTCCTGAACGTGAAATGTCGCTTTGGGGAACTGGTTTACGCCCCCAGCATGGTCATAGTGGAAGTGAGTAATGATCACATCCGACACCGTTTCGGAGTTCACACCTAACAACGCGACCCCTTCTGCTGCTGTTCGCAGCAGTGTTCGGTTTCGAGCCTGAGCATCATCTTGTTCAAAGCCGGTGTCGACAACCCATTCTTGTCCACTGCTGCTGCGAATCAACCAAACAAAATAGTCCATAGGCATCGGCGCATCGTCATGTGGGTCTCCCCCGATGAAATGTTCGGCACGAACGGCGTCGCGCTCGGCGTACTTGATTGCGTGAACCTCGTAGTTAGTCACCGGGCCCTCTCTGTTCAGCCACCTAAGGCTCAAAAAACACGCTAGTGGCGCTGGTCAGCCTTTTCGGCCCTACGATGCGGATCATAATTTGGTCGAGGGGAACCAATGAGTTTCGAAATTAGCGAGTTGTATCGAACAGATCTGCCTCCCGCTGAGTCCCAGTGGGGCGGCATTCCAGCGTTTAGCTTCGTCGGCGGCAACAACGATGAAGAAAACGTACCTGTCGCGGGCCTTACCGAAGCTGTCACACGGGTACTTCAACGCGAGGGACGGAAGCTGGCGGTGTACAACCTAGGAGGCAGTCCCCTAGGACACGAAGACCTGCGCAGCTTTATATGTCAGAAGCTCGGTGTGCGAGCTTCCACCAGCGTCGACCTCGACGAAGTTCTTATTACTTCAGGGTCGCTGCAAGCTTTAGACCTTGTCAACAATTTGTTGCTGGTTCCTGGCGACAACGTGATTGTTGAAGAGGCAACTTATGGCGGGATGATCAGTCGGTTAACGCGTTTAGGTGCCGTGGTGCACGGCGTGAGTCTTGACCAGAGCGGTGTGCGACCGGATCACCTTGTTGAGCTTCTCGAAAGATGTTCCTCGCAAGGACGTCCAGCTAAATACCTTTACACGATTCCAACGGTCCAAAACCCGACCGGTTCTTGCATGCCTCTGGAACGGCGAGTCGAAATTTTGGAGGCAATGGAGGGACAACAAACGGCCATTTTTGAGGATGATTGTTACGCCGATTTGCTGTGGGGTTGCGATCGGCCTCCCACTCTTTGGGAATTAGATGCTCCGAATCGCCGCGTCATTTACTGCGGTTCTTTTTCGAAATCTATTGCCCCCGCCTTGCGAGTTGGGTACATCGTCGCCGAGTCACCTGTACTTCAGCAGATCCTTTCCCTGAAAACTGATGCCGGGTCCGGGGCGCTTGAGCAGATGGTCGTCGCAGAGTATGCGAGTGCGCATTTTGACAAACACGCGGACCGTTTGACATCTGTATTGAAGGCTAAAGCTGAAGTTATGGCTGAAGCGTTAGAACGACACTTTGGAGACTCGGTTGATTTTGAAATGCCTCAAGGCGGGATTTTTATGTGGCTCACGTTCGCTGAAGGAGTCGATACCGCCGCGTTTTCAACCGAGGCTGCCGCGAGCGGGGTTGAATTCAACGCTGGCGCTGGGTGGTCGGTCGATCCTCATTGGGGTGCCAACAAGATGCGTCTCTGCTTTGGTAATCCTTCTGCAGAGTCGATTCGAGAAGGGGTGCAGCGCTTAGCTCAAATCATGGAGATGGCAAGCGATGGCGGACACTGATGCTGATCTGCTTAGCGCAATCATCTAGTTCCCTGATCTGAGAGCATTATCCCACTCCATTGGTATGGATCCTTTCGGTCCGATCACTACGAGCCGGTTGCCATGAGGTGAGTTCTGTCGGTCTGCTAGCGCTCGCAGTTCCCAGTTTCGTCCAACTAGCTGAAACACCATTGCAACGTGAGGGGCCTCAGTTAGTCGGACGATACCTTTTACGCGCTGAATCTCTTGAGGCAAGTTCTCAACCAGAACTTCAAATGCTTCTCTCGATATCGGTTTAGTTGATTCATGAGTGCGTGACTCGAACATTCCCACATGACCCGTAGGGCGGTCTGTCCTTGCTATTTCTCGACCAAAGAAAAGGTCGAGGTTCACCTCCCCATGGCTCGCATAAGCCAAGAGTGCGTCAGGATTCAATTTACCCAACTCGCTTTTCGCGACTGCCAAATTGTCAACCAGGTCGATTTTGTTGACCACAATTACGTCCGCTGAAACTATTTGGCTGGCGACTGTTTGCCCAATGAGCGGATCAGCGATCTGTTCAGACAACCTGGTTGCATCGGTTACGACAACAACAGCGTCGAGCGCTAGGCCAGGACCATGCCCGTACGCGGCTACGGCTCCTGGATCAGCTACACCGCTCGCTTCAATGACCAAACGGGTGGGTCTCGGACGAAAAGACGTTACCGATTCCAGTGCCGAGACGAAGCCGTCAACGAGCGAACAACAGATACATCCATTAGTCAAGCTGATGGTGTTCTCACTTCTCGAATCAATCAAGGCTTGGTCGATGTTGATTTCTCCGAAGTCGTTCACCATTACGGCCACGCGTTCCGAGGCTTGACGCAAAATGTGATTAACGAGTGTCGTTTTTCCGGCCCCGAGGTACCCGCCGATGACAGATACCTCCATTAAGCCTTCAGAGGGCTCCATTTTTTGCCTTACTTCGAGCCAGCAACGTGCGAGATACCTCCCACTACGGTGCCCCACACGGGGATGTCTTTCAGTTCTTCAGGGCTCACTTCAAAAGGGTCTTCCTCCAGCACAGCAAAGTCAGCGAGTTTGCCTGCTTCTAGAGACCCAATGTCATGGTCCAACTTAAGCTGATGCGCCGCGTCAATGGTGCAGGCCTCGAGCGCTTTGGCGACGCTTATTCGCTCTTCCGGGCCTAGCACTCTTCCAGAAGCAGTAAGGCGATTCACAGCGCACCATGCTGTGTGCAGGTGGCCCATTGGGGTGATGGGCGCGTCGCTATGGACAGAAAATTTTACTCCTTCTCGCTCAGCAGTCGCGCATGCGTCCATCCCCGCCGCACGCTCTTCGCCAACGGTGGTGGAGGCATGTTGGTCACCCCAATGGAAGATGTGGTTGCTGAAAATATTTGCATTCATTCCGAGCGCGGCCATTTGTTTGTATTGGGCTGTTGTCGTGAGTTGGCAGTGTTGAACCGTATGGCGGTGGTCCCACCGCGGGTGTCGTTGAAGTGCTGTCTCAACAGCGTCAATGAAAACTTGTGCCGCCTCATCACCGTTGCAGTGGCAATGAACTGTGAGACCAGCTTCGTGGTACGAGCTCACAATATCTGCCATTTGTTCGGGTGGAATCAGCCACAATCCATTTCCTGGGTGGCCCGGGGGCGGATTTACGTAATGAGGCCATGAAATCCGTGCCGTAAAACCTTGAATAGATCCGTCAAGCACCAATTTCACTATTCCAAACCGAAGCTTGGCCGTTTCTTCCTCGTCACGCAGCCGCACTGCGAGTGACACCATTGGGTTGGAGTCTTTGTTTTCTAAACTGATGTCGAAGTGTCCAAAAGCCACCACTACTCGTGCGGGGTAATTGGCGTCATCGGTCGCTTGACGCCAGGCCTCAAGCTGGCCGTCCAACGCCAAACGGGTGGTGCCAAGATCGGCGATGGTTGTAACCCCGCAGTTGCGTGCCTCACGCGCATAGTTCCATTTTGCGTTGGGTGACATCATTGCAATCCCGATCGCAGAGAGACCCCCCTGCGCTAGCGACATGGCCGCAGGTTCCTGGAGTTCTCCGTTCGGTTCCCCGTCAACATCTTTAGCTACACCCGGCGTCGGGGTGTGACGATCGATGCCAGATCGGCGCATCATCTCTGAATTGACGGTCGCTAGATGCCCGCTCGCGTGGAACACGAAGATCGGGCGCGTGGTCGAAATTTGATCCAAGTGTTTTGCAACGAGTCGCTCACCTTCGAGAAAGATGGGGTCAAGCCCCCAAGCGAGCAATGTTTGGTCTGGGTCGGTGAGGTCGCGTTCACACTCCGCTAGTCGATCAACTACCGCCGCGATAGTTTGACAGCCCAACCAAGTGCGACCTGCCGGGTCGGCGCGGTCATAAAATCCCACGTAGGGGAACTCCCAAACAGCGCCCGCCATGACATGGCTATGGGCTTCAACAAAACCTGGCAGCAAAATGTGATCTTTGAACTGTTCGTTAAGTTCATAGTCGCCCCATTGTGAGAGGTCGTCGACTGTTCCCACACCAAGAATTCGGTCACCTCGTACAGCGATTGCCTGAGCGAAGGGCAATGCAGGGCTCATGGTGATAATTCTCTTTGCAGTAAAAATCTCCACGCTTTCGTTGCTCATAATCGACCTCCTAAACCGTCGTCGCTCTCAATTTGTCGTCGATCCTGGAGGGCCAAATACCAAGGGGACGCATAGGGGCGAAGACCCGTTCTGTAGGGATCGCCTCCCCTGCATTCATAGTCCATAAGGCAATGTTTAATAGCCGAAACCACATCACAAGCTTGTTAGTCACTCAAATCCAGGCAACTTAGCGGTTGATTCTGCTTGATCTATGAAACGCTTTTATGATTCAGCGCCAAGGAGTGACCTCGCGACTGCTAGAACCAATTCAAGCCAACGCAGCGGAGGATGTCGTGCAGAACAACGACGAATTGAAATTAAGATCAGCAGCTTGGTTCGACATTCCCGGTGATCCGTTGATGACTGCGCTCTATTTAGAGCGTTACGTCAATTTCGGTTTAACGCGAGACGAACTGCAGTCGGGTAAGCCGATCATTGGCATAGCTCAGACAGGTTCAGATATCTCCCCCTGTAATCGACATCACCTGGAACTCGCGAAACGTGTCCGAGAAGGAATCAGAGAGGCCGGCGGAATCTGTTTTGAATTCCCGGTCCATCCGATTCAGGAAACAGGGAAACGACCAACAGCCGCTCTTGACCGAAATTTGGCTTATCTCGGGTTGGTTGAGATCCTTCAGGGATACCCAATCGACGGCGTTGTGCTCACTATCGGCTGCGACAAGACGACTCCTGCCTGCCTTATGGCCGCAGCAACAGTGAACATTCCGGCGATCGCTCTATCAGTCGGCCCAATGCTCAACGGTTGGCATCAAGGAGAACGGACGGGGTCAGGAACCATCGTGTGGAAAGCACGCGAGTTACACGCGGCCGGTCAAATCGATGACGGAGAATTCGCCGACCTGGTTGCCTCCTCTGCAACATCAACGGGTTACTGCTCGACTATGGGAACCGCAACGACCATGAACTCTCTCGCCGAAGTTCTTGGTATGCAGTTACCTGGCTCCGCCGCAATACCTGCGCCGTATCGCGAACGGGCCCAAGTCGCGTACAAAACTGGTCTTCGTATCGTTGAAATGGTCCATGACGATGTGCGGCCCTCCGATGTCATGACCCGAGAGGCGTTCGAAAACGCGATTGTGGTCAATTCGGCTATTGGCGGATCGACTAACGCCCCTATCCACCTCAATGCAATTGCGCGACATCTCGATGTTCCTCTCAGCAACAATGACTGGCAAGAACTCGGTTTACACATTCCCCTTCTCGTCAACATGCAACCGGCGGGCGAATACCTGGGTGAGGACTACTTTCACGCTGGCGGAGTCCCAGCGGTCGTCAAACAACTAATGGATTCTGGTTTGTTACCTCACTCAGATGCGATGACAGTCAATGGCTCCACGATTGGAGAGAACTGCGCAACTGCCGAAGTTCTCGATTCCAAGGTGATATGGCCCGTGGAAGCTCCGCTCGTTCCAGACGCTGGATTTGTTCACCTCTCCGGAAATTTGTTCGACAGCGCAATCATGAAAACGAGTGTTATTGGAGAGGAATTCCGAGGCCGCTATTTATCTAACCCTGATGACCCTGACGCCTTTGAAGGCAGAGCTATTGTTTTTGAGGGGCCAGAGGACTACCACGACCGAATAGATGATCCATCGCTCGAAATCGACGAATACTCGATGCTCATTGTTCGCGGAACAGGACCTATCGGATACCCCGGTGGCGCTGAAGTCGTAAACATGCAACCTCCTTCGGCATTGTTGATCCGTGGAGTTCACTCTTTACCCTGCATTGGCGATGGCCGGCAGTCAGGTACTTCCGGATCGCCATCGATTCTCAATGCTGCACCCGAAGCGGCAGCCGGAGGCGGCTTAGCGATTCTCCGCACCGGGGATCAAATCAGGATTGACTTGAGGCTCGGTACCGCCGACATGCTGATTTCTGAGGAGGAGCTCAACTCCAGGCGACGAGATCTCGAAGAAAGAGGGGGCTTTGCGTTTCCTGAAAGCCATACTCCATGGCAGGAGATACAACGAAGCATGGTCGCGCAGTTCGACGAAGGAATGGTGCTCAAACCAGCGGTGAAATATCAGGACACCGCTCGCAGATTCGGTCCACCACGGAACAACCATTAGAGGTCGCGTGCTCGCAGCAATTTTTCTAATCATCGGCTTAGCTCTTTTGTTCAAGTCCGGAAATTGGCTCGTAGACGGTTCCGCGTCTTTGGCCCGGTCTCTCAACTTGAGTTCGGTAGTGATCGGGGCCGTGGTTTTAGGTTTCGGTACCTCTGCCCCAGAGCTAGTGGTGTCGACAATCGCTGCATGGAGAGGCAACCCTGCCCTTGGCGTCGGAAACATCGTGGGCTCCAACGTCGCCAATCTGAGTCTTATTTTGGGCTGCGCGGGCCTTATCACGGCAGTAAAGCTGCCGCCCTCGGTCATTCGTCGCCAGGCCCCTTTATCAATCGCGTCAGTTGCAGTGTTCGCGTTATTCGTTATGGACGGGAGGTTGACGCGAACCGATGGCGTCATCTTGAGCGCACTACTAATTGCCACGATTATCTACCTCGTTCGGTCGCCTTCTGGCAGCGTTGAAGAATCCGTCGAGGGAGAACTCAGCGTTCGTAGAAGTTTGTTTGTCGCGACCACTGGTCTCGTTGGGGTCCTAGCTGGAGCGCAATTCGCTGTAACAGGTGCGACGACTCTGGCCGAAAAGTGGGGATTGAGCGGTGGTTTCATCGGATTCTCACTGGTAGCCGTGGGAACCTCGCTTCCTGAACTAGTTACCGTGATAGTGGCGGCGCGCAAAGAGGAAACCGGTTTAATAATTGGGAACCTCTTCGGCTCCAACGTTTTCAACTCCCTGGCTGTCGCGGGTGCTATGGGACTGGTCGGAGCTGGACAGATCAATGACCCGTCCCTTACCGGATTTGGGATCGGATCAATGTTGGTCGTCGTTGTGTTGGCCTATTGTCTAGGTGTTCGAAAATCGTGCATCAGTCGCGTTGACGCGCTGCTACTCCTAGCTATTTACGCCGTAACTAATGTGGTTCTTGCAGTGATTTGACCGCTGAGTAGCTAGAAACTCCAAGGATACGCTTCGGCTCCGCTATAAGAAGTTTCGTGGCTCAATAGGCGGGCCCTAGTGCTCTCGTCTGTTGCCGCGTCAACCGCAGTAAGGGCCATTGCCAATGCCCCTTCCACCGCCGCCTTATCCGCTACTGGTGTTCGACAGTACGCGGCGAATTCGGGCTGGTGATTTACGGCGGACCCGGAGTCCAGACCGAGCATCGGGTGAATAGTTGGCATAAGAAGCGAAACGTTGGCCATGTCCGTAGATCCCGCGCCTCGCCGAGGCGTTGAGTCGAAGGTTCTCCCCAAGGCTTCGGCGTTGTTCCGGTATTTCGCAACCAGGTCTAGATCATGCGCGAACTCTGAGTACGGAGGCCCCAACGGTTGGATTTCTAAAGTAGCGCCGGTTGCCAGTGCCCCTGCTTCGAAGCATGCCCTTATTCGAGGTTCAAGCCGAGAGAGCGCTTCAAGGTCCGGGGCTCGGTAGAAATACCGCGCTGTCGCGTTGCCTGGGACAATGTTCGCTGCTTCTCCCCCTTTGGTGACAATTCCGTGAACTTGATCTTCGGGATCAAGGTGTTGTCGTAATAATCCCAACCCGACCTGAGCGACCGTTATGGCGTCTGCTGCATTAACACCCATGTGCGGCGTTACAGAAGCGTGCGCTGTTCGGCCATGAAAGTGGAAGTCACATTGAGAGATTGCGAGCGTTGGGAATCGATCACCTTCATTCGGTGAAGGGTGGACCATCATCGCCATATGGGTGCCGTCGAAAGCGCCCCTCTCGAGCATCAAAATCTTTCCACCGCCCTGTTCTTCTGCGGGTGTTCCCAGCACACGAATGGTGATGCCAAGGTCATCGGCCACGTTTTGCAGTGCTAGGCCAACTCCGACTCCTGCTGCTGCGATTACGTTGTGGCCACAGGCATGGCCGATATCGGGCAGAGCATCGAGTTCTGCGCAAATAGTGACCGTCAATTCGCCATTTCCGTAGGTGGCGCTCCACGCAGTGGGAAGGTCTGCAATCTCAGTTTCAACTTCGAAGCCGGCATCGGCTAACACTCGCGATGTCATCTCAGCGGTTTTGTACTCTTCGAAGGCAACCTCTGGGGTGTCCCACACCGCATGAGACAAATCAACGACGACATCAGCGGCTGCGGTGTTGTCAGAACGAACGATCTCTTTAGGGTCAAGGGTCATGCATTGAGGCTAGACGGCGATCTACCGTGGCAATGACTTCAACATCGGAGCGAACATGACAACCACAGTCGTTACAGGAGCCAACAGAGGCCTAGGCCTCGAATTTGTTCGTCAGTGTTTAGATCGGGGCGACAATGTAATTGCAGGCTGTCGGAACCCCGCTGAGGCGAAGGATCTCACAGCTTTAGGTCCCGCTAAAATTCTCAGCCTCGACGTAGGTCATGAGGAGTCAATCGAGCAATTTGCTGCTTCGATCGACGATCATGTGGACATCCTCATCAACAATGCCGGAACAAGCGCAACCAACTTGGGTTTAGAACGCGGTTCAGCTGGGGTTCTTAACGCTCCGGTCGATCTGACGCTCGATCTCATACGAATCAACGGGTTGAGTGCTGCAAGCATGACGCGAAGCCTTCTTGATCATTTGGGTAACGGGAGTCAAGTCGTAAACATCACCAGCCAAATTGGTTCGATGATCGTAGGTGCCCGATTCGACGATCTGCCGTACTCAACCTCTAAAGCGGTGATGAACATGGTGACGGTGCAGCTTGCTTCGCAACTGCGCGACAAAGAAATCACGGTCGTGGCTTTTCATCCTGGTTGGGTTCGTACCGATATGGGTGGTTCGCAAGCAGATATCAGTACCGAAGAATCTGCAGTAGGGATCTTGTCCACACTGGAACAACTTGGCCTTGAACACAGCGGGTCGTTCCTGCGTTGGGATGGATCGACTCATCCTTGGTAGCACGACATGAGGCCCGCGCACGGCCTAGGCTCGCTCGTCGTGCGTACGGTAAAAATTGTTGCAACCGAGGGCCTTCAACTCACCGCTGACGAGTGGGGTAACCCTTCGGGGCCCCCTGTTCTTATGTGTCATGGAGCTGGACAAAATCGACATGCGTGGAAAAACACCGCCGACGCGCTCGCTAGCAGCGGCTGGTTCGTTACAACGGTAGATGCAAGAGGACATGGTGACAGCGACTGGTCCACCGACGCACGCTATGACTCCGAAGACATCGGCCGTGACATAGTTGCTCTTCTTCAAAGGTTCGACCGGCCGCCGGCGATAGTTGGGGCGTCGATGGGTGGAATGGCAAGTTTGGCCGCGCAAAGAACCGCCGCTAGCCAGTTGTATAACGCCGTAATTTTAGTTGACATCACTCCTCACTTCGATCTGGAAGGCGCCAGGAGAATTATCTCTTTTATGTCTGGTAATCCTGATGGCTTTACCGATCTTGATGAAGCTGCAGACGCCATCGCGGCGTACAACCCTCACCGGCCCCGCCCTGCTGATTCTTCGGGGTTAACGCGCGTTCTGCGGCAACGCCCCGATGGGCGCTGGATGTGGCGGTGGGATCCTGCTTATGTCACGTCGAAGCCTGGGTTTGACTCTGACAACGAGAGCAACATGGCCTCTCATATGGAACGAACGAGCCGGATCATGAGCGAAGGGGCGCAAGCCGTCAGCGTGCCGATGCTGCTAGTGCGAGGGGGGCAGTCTGATCTGGTGACTCCCGAAGCTGTGCGTGGTTTTCGAGAGCTAGTGCCCGAAGCGGAGTTTGTAGATGTTGCTGGCACGGGGCACATGGTGGCAGGAGACGACAACGATGCCTTTACCGAAGCGGTTGCAGAATTCCTGGGCCGACACCACCCGACTGGCAGTTAGGTTCGTTAGGCATAACTCGGGTCGGTAGGAGTGCCGCGAGCAGCGTCAGCGCTAGCGATCAACGCATCTGTTAAACGTTCTAAAATTTCGTTACGGCGCGGCTGATCCGAAGACGCTATCTCGTGACGCTCATCGCGATCAGCGATTGTGTCGAACATCATTTCGTGTCCATCGCTGTTGCGGGTGTATCGAGTGTCTCTGGTTACCAAGGTTCTGGTCTTTGACGGCGTTGACGTCACAGAAGCCAAAAAATCGGGGAAATCTTCCTCGATCAAGACGTGATCTCGAACACTGGCGGATGGATCATCCAGGATCGGAGCCAAACTTACGCCCTGTATCCCGTCGTAAGCGTCGATTCCACAGAGGTCCATGAGCGTCGGTCCCAGATCCATGCTCGAAGCCAGGGAGTCGGTGCGGCCCGGCAGGCACTTCGGAGCCGAGATCAGCAGAGGAATTTGTTGGGTTCCTCGAAACGGCATATAACCCTTCAGCATGAGTCCATGCTCGCCCATCATGTCACCATGATCAGACGTGAAAACGATGATGGTGTCCTCGATCTGCCCAAGCCGATCTAGCGTTGACACAACACGTCCGATTGCGTCGTCAATCATCTCGATCATTCCATAGGTCGCCGATATTGCTTCTCTGACAACAGCATGGTCGCCCCCGACGCCGCATGGCTGAACCCAGAAACGCTGATCTCTTGGGTGTCGCCGATGCGCCTCTTTGAGATGGTGAGGCATGTAGTCAGACGGGTCATCAATGGAATCAGGTACCGGCATGTCGTCGGGGTTGTGTCGATCAAACCATGCACCTGGTGGGGTCATCGGGTGATGCGGGTCCGGGAACGATGCCCAAGCCAAAAATGGTTTCTCTTGACCTACGGCCTCCTCAATAAACGCGATGGTGCGCTCGGCGACAAACGTCGTCGAGTGAAATTCCGGTTCGTAGGGAGCTCGATAGATCTGCCACCAACGTTCTGACCTGTCGAGGCCGGGTGCTGCCTCGGTCATCGGAACCACTAGATCTTCGATTCGGCCTCCTCGGTTAAGAGCCCAGTTCAAGTGATGCCCTAAGACCGACGAACCATGCTCTAGAGCAAACTCGACATGGTCAAAGCCATAAAAGTCTTCGATATCTGGTTCGTTTCCATCAAGGTAATTCTCGAAATTTTCTAGTTGGTCCCATCCTTGGAGGTGGTGAGGTGTTGCCAACATGCCACTCGAACGGACCTGGGCAACCGAGTTACGACTAGGTCCGTGCTGAAGATGTGATTTACCTACCAAACCAGTGCGGTAGCCCGCGGCGCGAAAACGTCTAACGAAAGTGTTGGCGTTCCAGTCCAAGGAACGGTCGTTGAAGATGCATCCATGCGCGCTCGGAAGTCGACCGGTCATGATGCTGGATCGGTTCGGCATACAGATGGGATTCGCCACCCATCCCTCATCAAAAACCATGCCACGTTCGGCAATCGCATCAAGGTTCGGAGTACGAAGTATTTCGTTCCCTGTAAATCCGACGTGGTCGGCGCGCTGTTGGTCAGTAATGAAAAATAAGACGTTGGTCACGCATGCATCATTACCGACCACCAGCGTCCCTGGTACCCATAGCTACGTGATCGCAGGGTTCCTTCTCTTCCACACCAAGAGAACAGGTAGTCCCGCTGCCGCAATCAGTGAAGCACCGAAGAAGGCTGCGACCGTGGTGCCTGACATCCACGCAACTAAACCCAATACTGGGCCGCCTACCCCTCCTGATAATTCAAAAAACATGGTGAAGGTGCTCATCGCTTGAGCTCGTTCGTTCGCTGGTACGCCCTCTACCGCAGCGACCATTAGAGCGGGGTAAAGCAACGATCCTCCGATGGCGAGAATCGCTGCCCCTACAAACATCCCAGGCCGGCTGACGAAGCTGCCCATAACAAGCATCCCGATTGCTGAGCCCGTCAACGCAAGAGCTGCCGTTTTGGTGGTTCCTAGAGTGTCCGGCAAGCGGCTACACGCAAGCCTCAGCGCCAAGACAAGAAGGCCATAGAGAGCGTAAATGGGGCCCGCATCACCCAACGCCCTTTCGTCCATCAACTTAGGCATAAAGCCATGCAGCGCTGGGAAAATCATGATTCCAAGCGCCATGACAATTCCGGGCCAAATCGCGGTCCGGTACAAGAGAACTCGACGACGTTCAGCGTCCGAGGCGGAAGTAATGTTCGGCCCGTTTGAGCCAACAAAGTCAGGAAGCCAGCACGCCACCACGGCGGCTATAGCCATACAAAGAGCGCCCACAAGGAATCCGCCGTCGAAGCCCCAACGAGCAACAACCCACTCTCCTAGCCACGGACCGAACGCCATTCCTCCATAGATCGCTACCGAAAAATAGCTTGCAGCTTCACCTCTTCTGTGATCAGGCGCTAAGTCGGTAGTTAAGGTCACCGTGCCAACGAAAAACGCTCCTTGAACGGCACCCATGGCTAAGCGAGCAACCAGTAACCAACCGTAACTGTCAGCGAAAACATGACAGGCCAGAACTGCGGCAGTCACAAACGAACCGCCTGCGATCAGCACACGTCGTCCTCTGCGATCTCCGAGGCGTCCTATCCATGGTCGGGCAAGGATCGCTGAGAAGGAAAAGACTCCGAGGGCGACACCAACCTCCAGATCACCTCCGTTGAGGTCATTCGCGACGAATCTCGCAACCGTTGGTATCACTGATGAAAAGCCCAGAGCAGAAAACAGCGACGAGACGCATAACACCAGAAAATGGGGTGTTAGTAACGGCTGACTCAGATCAGTGCCTAAGTCGGCTGACTCTTCTCGCCGAACGACAAAAACTTTAGGGCGACGCTCCTCGCCTACCACGTGCAGTTCGCTCGACGATCAGTTGATGTCAACTGGTGGGGTGGTCTCGCTGAACTTCTTCCAAACCGCTTCGTCAGGTATTGCCATCACTTTCTCAAGTGCTCCAGGTGGGTAATGCATGTGAGGTTTATTCACATCGAACGGCGGATTGGGCAGCGGTTCGCTCGATGCGTCGAATTCAGTAGGACTCTTGAGCGCTTCCATCTCCTGTGCGTCAATGCCGCAAAGGTCGCGAACTTCCGGATCGACCCAAGCCTGCGCATCAATGTTGCTTCCGGCGCACACTTCGAGGCTCAGCCCTTCTGGGCCCGCAAAATACATCGATTGGATGAAACCATGATCAATTGGGCCCAGTACTTGGATGCCCTGAGATCTGATCCGATCTCGAAGCGCCAGAAGTTCTTCAAGGTCGTCAACGTTGAACGCGACATGTTGCATGGTGCCTTTGGTGACGGGTTCACCCCCATTGCCTGCATGTGTGATGCCCCACTGCACTTCATCAGCATTTTCTGGGTGCTGAACAAAGGCCACATAGGAACTTTCGGAAAGTTCAGCGAAACCGTGGAAGCAGCCTTTTACTCCATGCATCCAGTACAGGGCCTTCGTCGGACAACCGAGTACCTCCGCGAAAAAGCTCAGTTGAGTTTTCATGTCGTTAGTCGCTATAGCAAGGTGGTTGACGCCGTTTGGGTGAAGGGCCATGGCTCAAGGCTACGTCTCGGCGGGCATCTCATGACGGCTCCGTTTCACCGCCAGTCAATTACTGGGGTTCGATGGTGAATACGCGTTCATTGGGGTCGGAAGTTGATGACGACTCTGACCATACGATTGCTCTCTTGTCAGCAACAAAGCTGCAAGGTGGTTCCCTATCCCCATAGTGTGGAACTATGTGGATTCGCCTTCGTCAAATCGCCGTAGTTACCTCAGACCTGCTCAAAACAGCTCTTGATATTCAAACAGTTTTAGGTGTTGAGGCATGTCACATCGATCCCGGGGTGGGAGCTTTCGGGCTCAAGAACACCCTTTGGCCGATTGGTAGCCAGTTCCTGGAGTGTGTGACACCGGTGACCGAAGACACCGCCGGAGGCCGCTACATCAAGCGAAGAGGTGGTGACTCCGGGTACATGGTCATCAACCAGGTCGACGATGTCGCTGCGCGTCTAGCTCACGTACAAGAGTTGGGGGTACGGGTGGCAAACCACATGGAATATGACAAAGGTGGGTTCGAGGGTCTCCAGTTGCATCCTGCCGACACCGGAGGAAGTTTCTTTGAAATGGATCAGATGAAAGTCGAAGGTAGCGAGGTTCCCGATGGTCCCTGGTGGCCCGCTGGATCTCAGTGGTCTGACTTTTGTCGAACCGAACGCGTGAGTGGGATCTCCGCTGCAGAACTCCAGGCCGTTGACCCTGACCGACTGGCCGCGCGCTGGGCCCAAATAGCCCAACTAGAGGTGGGCGAAGACGGAAATGGGATTCCATCGATTCAGTTTGAGAACGCGTCAATTCGGTTCGTGGAAGCCGTTGACGGACGGGGTGACGGACTCGGGGGTATCGATGTGGTGTGCGTCGACCGCGATGCTGTACTTGCTGGTGCCCAACAAAGAAATTGTGGCGTGAACGACGACCTTGTACTTCTCGGCGGCCTCAGGGTCTACCTGAGAGACTAATTACGATTTAATTAGACAAAGCAAACGAAGAGGAGCGATTTCCTGTGAGCCTTAACCTCCGTAACTTCACTAAAGCCGTGTACACCTTTGATGCGGTCGTTCATCGAGTACCTGATGGGAAATGGGACAACCAATCCCCGTGCGATGAGTGGACCGCCAGAGACGTGTTACGACACCATTGCGGAGTCTTAACAGCTTTGGCTGCAACTCTCGAGAGTGGCGAAACTGTTCCGCCTGTATCAATTGAATCGGCAGACGATCCAGCAATGGTTTGGACGCAAACTCGAGATACCGCCCTCGAGGCGCTTGACACTCCGGGAATTCTTGAACGGGAAGGGAAATTTTGGTTCGGCCCAATGTCAGTCGACCAGTGGATTCAGGCCGTTCAGTGGGACTCAATCGCTCATGCTTGGGATATAGCCAAAGCGACCGGAGTTGAGGCTCATATTCCTCATGATCTCGCAGGAATTAGCCACGAGGTCATAGGACAAATGCGTGACACGCTTGCAGGTTGGGGACTGCTCGCCGATGCGGTCGAAGCTCCTGAAGGCGCCGACGCTGCGCAACGTTTCCTCGCCATGATTGGGCGAGATCCCAGTTGATTGCTCCGGCGAATGTTTCGCCGAATCACCGCTTCGTCAAACCAACTTCCGCCCTCCCTGCGAATTCTCCCTTAACGACAACGCACGTTCAAAATTGGAGTGACCAAGGCTTCGCTCTCGTTGATGATCTCCTACCTCGCACTCTTGTTCGAAGCCTCATTGAAATTGCACAAACCAGGTTTCCCACCTCTGATTCGGGTGACGCTCGCGGCCTTAACGATTTCGGAGGGGGCATAACATTTCCCGATCAAGACTCCACCTTCAACGAACTCACCTTGCATCCCCGTTTATTAGAAGCCGCGTCGCAACTTCTAGGCGTGCCTGTTCACGAACTGCGTCTCACTCAATCAGATCTTTGGCCCAAATACGGTCGACTTGAGGGCGATCGCGGAGAGTACGACAACCAGGACCAACGAATTCACGTTGACTATCCGAACCACACGTTGACGCACCCTGCGCCCTGGAACGACCCCGAAGCTGTTGAGATCGTTATCTACTTGTGCGACCAAGCTGACGTCGGTGGTGCAACGGCGGTGGTTCCGCGCGAGGGGCGCAATGACACTGCATACCGGTGGCCGATTATGGAGGCACCTGGTATCGGAGATATTCCGTGGATTAATGACCGTGCCAGAGCCGAGGCGTGGTTTCGTGAGCATCAACCCGACACGGCCAAATTTCGGTCCCGTCTTTACCAGCGGGAGGTGTACACCGATTTCACCGAGGGTTCCGTGCTCTTTTATCGCCACGACACCTGGCATCGTGGAACCCCTTTGCAAGCCGGACGGATGCGACTCGCTCACAACCTAACCTTTCGGAAAATAACAGCTGACTGGATCAGCACACTCCACCCCGGTTGGGCATGGGCCATGTACAAACAAGACCAACGCATGGAACGCATCATTGCCGCTTCAAGTGTTGATCAACGAGCCGTTCTCGGCTTTCCCGCGCCCGGTCATAGTTATTGGACAACAGAGAAAATTGATGCCGTCGAAGCGAGATATGGGAGTTTCGGGTTTGACGCGAACCCTTATAGAGATGCCATGGCTTGGACCGGTCACTAATAAAATTAGCTTGGGCGTCTGAGATCTACGGAGGAGAACCAACGTTGTTCTTCTTTGTGGTGATGCGCTGCGAAATGCAGCACTCTTCAGGTATCTCGTGTCACTAAATCATCTGATTCAAATAAGGGCACCGACGCAGCCAACGACGAGTTATCGGAGAGTAGGTGCGCTAGCTCTGGGAACGTTTTCCCAGAAAGCATCACATCTCGGGCACTATCGTCGGGTTATGAGCAATGACATCCTCAGCTGGCAAATCGGAGATGTGAAGATCACGTCGATCCCTGAATCTTCGGATCCCACTTCACCGAAGTTCATGTTTTCTTCGATCGATAAGGAGGGTGTCCTTGAGCTACAAAGAACGTCACCTTGGCTCGGACCTTTCGTTGGAGAAAAGGGTCACCTTCTTCAAAAGATTCATTGCTGCATTATTGACACCGGCGAAGAGCGCATCGCCGTCGACACGTGTGTTGGCAATGACAAGCAACGTGGGAATCCTCTCTGGCACGAGCAACAAGGCCCTTTCCTGGAGCTACTGACGGAGGCGGGTTATCCACCGGACTCGATTACACATGTTGTCTGCACCCATCTTCACGTTGATCATGTTGGGTGGAACACACAATTTGTCGATGGTCAATGGGTGCCAACATTTCCTAACGCGGAATACGTCTTTGTGGCTGTTGAATTCGAACATTGGTCTGCTACTGAAGATCTCTTCGGAGACCCGGTTTTCGACGATTCTGTTGCACCTATCCATCAAGCAGGGCTAGCCAATCTGGTCACATCGAATCACTCAATCGGAAACTGCGTGTCGTTTGAATCCACCCCCGGACACACCCCCGGACACATCAGCGTATTGATTGAGTCGCACAGCGATCGAGCAATAATCACCGGCGACATGGCTCACAGCCCCATCCAAATTGCCGAACCCAATTTGAGTTCTAGCTTCGATTCAGATCCCGATATGGCTCGCGCTACTCGCTTCGAGGCATTCGCTAGATGGGCCGATGGCGAAACACTAATTATTGGAACCCATTTCGGCACTCCGACTGCCGGAACAATGCATCCCGACGGAGACGGATACCGATTAGATGCGGCGCAATAACGGTACGGCCGTCGCTAAGAACTGCGTTTAGGAATTTCGAGGGGGATGGGGATAATCGGCATTGTTTGCGAGCATGTGAGCGGGTCCGTCTGAGCGGTTGATAGCCGCTTCTGCCCCCCAGATGTGTTCTTTTTGCCAACCGAAAAGCTTCCGGTTGGCCCCCAAACCTGCCACCTCCCCAGCACGGTTAATGGCCCGTTCGGTTACCTCGTCCACGTCGGCGAGTTCTTGAACGAAACCCGAGGCGAATGCCTCCTCACCCGTCCAACGTTTCGCAAACTGAACGGTCTCATAAAACGCGTGCCGTGGAAGCTTGTGATGAAACAGAGCTAACTCTGGCTCGGGGATGGGTACTCCGATTTCGATCTCATTCGCACACATCATTCCTCGGTCGCGCCGCATGACTCTCTGGTCATGACATAGGGCCCACATGAATCCGGCGCCGAAGGCGTGCCCGTTGACTGCCGCGATAGTGGGCATGGGAAAGGTAATCAGTCGGGAAAACACTTTCATTGCTTCATCTCCGAAGACGCGTCGATCGCCGCCGGGGTGCTCGCCTTTGCTAGTAATCCAATCAAGGTCAAGCCCGTTCGAAAAGAACTTTTGATCTGACGATGCTGTTACAAGCGCATGGGGTCCTTCGGTGGCTTGGACCTCATCTAGCGCTTTTTCAAGTTCACGCACCATGGTGGTTGTCCATCTGTTCTCACCGTTATTGAGTGTGAGAACACTGACTTGCCCGTGCTGTTCAAGGGTCAAAAGTTCGCTCATATCATCACGGTAGACCCAGCAGCTTCACCGTGTCGCATACGGTGAAGATATGCGGGTAGTCCTCACGGTTCTTGATGCGTTTCCTCATTCGGCTATTCGAGAAAGCGATACCCCGAATTTGTGGGCGCAAGCTGCCGAGGGGGCGATGGCTTCACGCGGAGGCGAATCGCTAATGCTTTCTGTCACCTATTCAAATCACGCAGCTTTCTCGACAGGTTTATCGCCGAGCGAAACAGGACATTGGGGAAATTGGGCTTGGATCGACGGAGAGTTCGTCCGCACCTATGACAGTGGTCCCCAAGGCCGAACTGTCTTCGATGATTGCATGGAGGCCGGGCGCCGATGCATCGCAGCCGTTGGCGATCACAAGCTGCTTGGAACCATGGGGGCATTAGACGCTGACGACTCTTGGCCTCCCGCCGGCACCCCTCCCGACGGAACTTCGCTCGATGCTTACGGTTACCCCGAAGATCAAGCCGTTATCGAAGCAGCATCGAACATGGACCTAAACGCCGATTTTCTTCTCTTCCACCTGAATGAACCAGATACCACCATGCATATGTATGGACCCGAATCGGAAGCCGCCATGTCTCAATACCGAAAGAGCGACGAGTCATACGGACTACTGGTGGATCTGCTGCGTCCCCAGTGGCAGGACACCGTTCTGATCACCGTAAGTGATCATTGCCAAGAACCAACTGAACATCCCGAATGTGTTGACCTCAAACGTCACGCCGAGAGTGCCGGTTGGCCTGTGCAAGTAAGACACGACGGCACAGGAGCGATTGTGGTCGCTTTGCCTGACGTCACTGGCGAAGAGTTTGCTCTAGTGAAATCGGAAATTAGGCGGCTAGACGGGGTTGAAGACGTGATACTTGCTGACCATAACGTCCTGCTCGCCTGGACAGAACCAAATCGCATGTTCGGTCGCGGCGAACCATTAGCTCGGGGCAACCACGGAAGCCCTAGATGCACCCAACAAGTAGCGATCGTTTCAGGCGGCCACCCAGCTGCGAAGACACTGGGAGGGGCTATCACTCACAACAGACCGGGCACCTTGACTTGGGCTCCGACGATTCGCCGTCTACTCAAAATTTGAGTCGAGAGGGCGCTGCGAGCAAGTTTTCAGCCGCGAGGAACTTCAATCCAGGGAATATCTTTATCGACGCGGGGTTCGCCAGGGAGCCCCAAGACCTGCTCACCCAAAATGTTGCGCATGATTTCCGATGTCCCACCTTCAATGGAGTTTGCTCGGACTCTCAAGAAGCCATGCTGCACTCCGTTCACAGATCCGTCTACCGACAAATCCTCAGGTCTGCGAAACGTGTAGTCACAGTCAACTTGTCCAGCCATTCCCATCATGTCCACAGCTGCTGTTAGTAAATCCTGATTGAGTTCGGCAAAAGCCAGTTTCGCTATGGACATCTCTGGTCCTGGATTTCCTTTTCTGCGGTTCTCACCTGCCCGGATGTTCGTGAGGCGTTGCGTTTCGGAGCGAACGTACAGCTGCATCATTCGATCACGAGTCACGCCACTGCGAAGACCTTCCGGCGTGTCACGCCACATGTTGGTGAGAATCGATACCGGTCCCGATCCTGCTTTTGGCGGACCACCGCCGGTCCCGGCACCGATGGCGTTTCGCTCATTCATGAGCGTTGTCAAAGAAACTCTCCAACCGTCTCCTATGTCGCCAATTCGATCGGCCTCAGGAATTTCGACATCAGTTAAGAAGACCTCATTGAATTCAGCTTCACCCGTGATTTGTCGTAAGGGTTGAACGTCTACTCCCGGACTCTTCATGTCAACAGCGAAGTAGGTCATTCCGCGATGCTTCGGCATTTCGGGATCGGTTCGAGTGACGAGCATCCCCCTGTCGCCGAGATGAGCCAAGGTGTTCCAGACTTTTTGGCCGTTAACAATCCAGGAATCGCCGTCGCGCACGGCACGCGTTCCCAGTCCAGCAAAGTCGCTACCTGCCCCAGGTTCGCTAAACAGCTGACACCACCGCTCCTCTCCGGTGAACATCGGCCTCAAAAACCGGCTCTTTGATTCCGCGCTGCCATGAGTGTGGATCGTTGGGCCAGCCAAATGCATAAAGAACATCACGGGCTTCATCGGTGATGCACCCGCTTCGCGTAAACGTACTTCGACCTGTTTTTGTAGAACCGGACTTACATCCAGACCTCCATAACCTTCATCGAAATAAACCCAAGCGAGCCCATGATCAAATTGGGCACCACGGAAATCTTCATAGCTCATCTGTTTCGGGTCGTTGTCACCTAACAACGCGTCTAGAGCGGCTGCAACGCGAGCCTCTTCTGTCGTGCTAGCTGTGTTGGCTGTTTCAGACATATCGACAGTCTTGCCAACGAAGCACCCTAAGTACAAGCCCAAGACAGGGGTTGGTCACAAAAGCCTGTGTTATCTAGTTTCTGGTGCCGTCAAACTCTGGGTCACGCTTTTCTAGAAAGGCTTGAGCTCCCTCAGCCATGTTTCGCGGAATCAGAACTGCTTGATGCTCCATCTCAACCCCTAGCTGGTCAACAAACCCCGCTGTGGAGGCGCCGTCTATTGACTGACGAATACGAACCATGGCATCTGGGCTAGTTCTTTTGAGGGTTTCGGTCGCCGCTTCGACTTCTGCATCCAGTTCTTCGTCGTCTACGCATTTCCAGATTAGGCCCCACTGTGCAGCCTGCTCTGCGGAGATTCGGTCACCGAGCATTGCCATTCCCATAGCTCGAGCGCGCCCGGTGCGTCTTGGGAGACTCCAGGTTGAGCCCATGTCAGGGACAATTCCCAGACGGGGCCCAAAGGTCGCAACGAAGAAGGTGGATCTCACCGCGATGGTTATGTCGCAAGCCAGAGCAATTCCCAGTCCACCCCCAGCAGCAACTCCGTTTATGCGAGCGATGGTCGGCACAGGGCAGTGGTGTAGCGCCTTCAGCGCGGGATTAAAGAAGTCACCCGGAGAAAATGCTGGGGTGACATTCGTCATCGTCTGGTCTGGGTCCGCCGCATTATTGAGGTCAGCACCCGAACAGAACCCACGTCCGTTGCCAGTGATCACAATTACCCGGACATTCTCATCTTCTTCCACTACCGATAAGGCGCTGCTGAGGTCTTGCATGAGTTCGTCGTTCATCGAGTTGAGCGATTCAGGGCGGTCCAAAGTAATGGTCCCGACCCCATCTTCGAGAGCGAAGTGAACAACTCCATTAGGCATGCTGGAAATAGTCATAGCGAAAAGCTAGGTCAAGTTCGGGGGGGTCGTCTATAGAGGATCCCGTCTTGCTCTAGAGCCGCTACGGATCGCGCATCCATTGCAAGTAAATCTTCAAGCACAGACTGGTTGTGTTCCCCAACCTCTGCTGCCACAAGGTCTGGCAGGTCCGGGGCATCAGAGAAACGTAAGGGAAATCCCGGTATCAGCATGGATCCTGCGAGGGGGTCCGTGACTTCTCTGACGGTGCCGCGCTCAAGGAAATGCGGATGGGTCTCGGCCAGTTTGACCGGCTCAACGACAGGGCCGCATGGAACTCGGTGTTCTTCGAGTGTCGCCACTACTTCTTTGTCATTGTCGAACTTGGCCATCCAGTCTTCAATGATTTTTGTTAACGCATCGCGATTCTCGAGTCGAGTTCGATTGTTCGTGAACCGGGGGTCATCAGCCAACTCTGGCTGACCCAAGGCGGTCCACAGGTTGGATATCTGGTTCTCTAAAGCAAAAACCACGATCCATTCTTCGGGGCCTTTGAAAATGCCGGCTGGGCTTGCTGGGGCGTAGTGGCGGCCGGTTCGCATACCGACAGCTTCGTCTGGTGACAGGGACGGGCCCGAGACCGCTGATTCCTGCATGTGATACATCACGTCGACCATTGCGATATCCAGATGAGACCCCTCGCCGGTTCTATCGCGGCGGTAAAGCGCATAGCCGAGAGCAGCAAATGCGTGCACACCTGTGGACGTGTCAGCAATTCCTGCGCCGATCAGCATTGGCGGGCCATCGGGCTCACCGGTCATGTGCATCAAACCTGAGTAAGCCTGCGCTATGAAGTCGAATGCAGTCTTTTCTGAGAGCGGGCCAGACTGCCCAAACCCGGAGATGGACGCCATGATGATTTGAGGGTTTAGTTCTCTTAGCCTTGAGTAACCGAGGCCGCGGCGTTCCATAACTCCGGGGCTGTAATTTTCTACAACGATGTCGACCTTAGGGATGAGGTCCTCAATAAGGGATACGCCCTCCGATCTGGTCAAATCGACAGACAGGCTTCGTTTCCCACGATTTTGCTGCACATGGTATGCGGATCTTCCATTTCGTCTCGGCGGGCTTGGCCGAACTGGGTCGCCATAGGGTGGGTACTCAACCTTGATTACATCGGCTCCCATCTCCACCAGGAGTCTCGTACAGGAAGGTCCCGCAAGATATTGGGTGAAGTCGAGAACCGTGACGCCTTCTAGGTACGGGGTGACTCCGGGTTGATGTCCTTGTTGAGTTTCGTCCACCTTTGGAGCGTAGATCCCAAGCCACCGGCGATGTAACGAAACCTTGCACGAGGCCTCGGCATTCCACTCTTTGGGGATGGTTATCTTTACTCTGGAGGAAGTGGCGCCCAACCGTTCGAGGCTACTTGTCATAACCGTCGGCATCTTGTTAGGCGTTGCCGCCATCATTCAGGCAATTGGCGGCAACAACTCGCCAGACCCTGTCGATCCTGAAACGGCGTCATTCCCTTCGTCTCATGAAACAGCGGCAACAGATTCTGACATTGCACCTATCTCGCTCCCACCGACTAGCGCTCCTTCAACCACCATCACACCAGCTCCTTCAACCACCATCACACCGGCTCCTTCGTCCAGCCCTCAAACCAGCATGTATGACCCACCAATTTCGATCACCTCTATTGGTGAAGGGGCCGTAAGAATCAGCGGGTACGGAACCAAGGTCGTGGACGCAAGCGATGAGTGGTCAAATTATCGAACAGTCATCTACAGAAGTGATGGCCCAGGGTCGGAACTACTTATCGAACTGGTGGGCGATGACCCCGTCCCGGTTTTCTCATTCGGGTATTCAGATCGCGACTCCCCCATCGAAGGTCTGCGTTTCCTCACTGAAATTACAGAAGGTGTCCAAGACATAGTCGTCACAGCTACTGCTGGCTGGGAAATCGATCTCCTTCCTGATGCTTTCTTGTGGAATCAGCAAATAGATGCAGGTAACACGCCCCAGGCTGAAGATTTAATGCTTTTTTCCTCGCAAGGTCTCACCTTTGTCGGCTCTGAGGAAAGTCCGGCCGCACAAGGTATCGGTGACCTCAGGATTTACAACGCCTGCCACCCTCCATGCAACGAGGGGACAATCACGTGGATCTTCGAACTGGGATCCGATTGTACGAATACTCCAGGAGTGTCCATTAAAGAGGTCGGGAGCAATTTCTTGCAGCGGACCATTCGACCGGTCAAATCTGAATTAGAAAAGAAAACTTTTGAGGTTTCGTTGGAAAGCTACGCCTGGCTTCAGGTACTCACGCCTTGTCAATGGTCAGCGGAACCGACAATTGGTTAAACCCACGGCAAATCAAATGTGGGCCTATTTGTAGCGGTAGGTGATTCGCCCTCGGGTCAGGTCGTAAGCAGAAACCTCGACCTGAACGCGGTCTCCGGGAAGAATACGGATGTGATGCTTACGCATTTTGCCGCTCAGATGGCCGAGAACTTCGTGTCCATTGTCCAACTCGATGCGGAAGTGGCCGCCTTTAAGCGCTTCAACCGTCTTACCTTCGAGCAGGATGGCGTCGTCCTTCTGTTTCGGCAAACTATTTTCCCTTCGCTAGCTGACCACCCATCCTACCGGAGAGGCCGGTGTGGCTGATAAATGAGCACGGTAACTCCTAGCGAAAATTTTAAAAAAGTTCTACCGGTGACAAAAACCCCACTGCTTAATTTCTTGAGCAAAGTGCGGGAAACCAACGCTCAAGTAAGCATGGGTGAATGAAATCTTTAGCTGACACGACCCCCGGTGTGAAGGCGAAGTCAGCCGAGAAGATCAGCCGGAGGTTTGTTGAGTGGCGCAGTCCAATCCTCAAAAGGGATGTCAGCTCCGACTACGAGGCGGTGGGTTGGACTGGCAAGGGCACGGTGTAACCAGCCGGCAGGCGCGGTTATCCGACAGCCGGGTTTCGCTTCATAGATGGTGCCGTGTTCGTCAGCCAAACTCGCTGCACCCTCGATCAGCCACAACGTGGCACCGAATTCATGCCAGTGCAGTTCTTCGTCCTCAGGTATTTCAAGATCGATCGCCAAACCATGCAAGCCCATCTTCTCCGCTTCGAGTAGTGCCGCAACTTCGCTAACGGGCTTGCTAGTCGTGAACTCGAAATCCATGCGTCCTCATTTTCTCGTGCCATCAAACCTTATCCACCCGATAGTCGAGTCCATCGCCATCGTTGTAGAGCGCAAGGAGTCTCAAACTGGTTCGCGTGGAGCGCTCCGTATGAACCGCAACGGCCCCCGGTCGCGATCATCGAATACAGGAGTCGAGAGGACACGGGAATCACTTCGAAGTAGCAAAACGGCTGAAACTCGGGTGCTGAGATAAACTTGTGTTGCTGGCATGAGTTAGGGATTTGTCAGCCGTACAAGGGGACCTAAATGTCTTACGACCTGAAAATTACAGGCGGCACAATCGTTGATGGCACAGGAGCCGCCCGATATTTAGGCGACTTGGGAATCAAGGATGGTCGTATTGTCGCAATGGGCAGTGCGCCGGCAGAGGCTCAACGAACCATCGACGCTACAGGACGCATCGTTGCGCCTGGTTTCGTTGATATTCACACCCACTACGACGCACAAGTGCTTTGGGACCCATTAGTCAGTTGTTCTCCATGGCACGGAGTCACGACAATCGTCATGGGTAACTGTGGTTTCTCTGTTGCACCCACCCGCCCCGAACATCGGGATTTGATCATGCGAACATTGGAGAACGTTGAAGGGATGAGTGTTGACGCCTTACGGGCCGGATTAGGGGACTGGGGCTTTGAAACTTTTCCTGAGTACCTCGACGCTCTGGATGCCAACGGGTGCGCAGTCAATATGGCAGCAATGATCGGACACACCGCTCTTCGCATGTACGTACTGGGCGAAGAAGCAACCGAGCGCGAAGCAACTGAAGAGGAAATCGCCCGACAACGCGAACTGGTTACCGAAGCTCTAGAGGCAGGTGCCTTAGGGTTCGCCACGAGCAGGGCCAACACCCATGTTGGATACGAGGGGCGACCGGTTCCTAGTCGTCTCGCTACCTCTGAAGAAATAATTGAGATAGCTCAAGCCCTCGGCGACGCTGGCGGAATCATGCAAGCGACCCAAGGTCGCGGCTTAAGTCACGACGAATTTGCTCGCGTTGCTGAAACCACTGGCGCAAATGTGAGCTGGACTGCGTTACTGGCAAGCACTGTTGGTCCAGGAAGCCACCTTAAAGATGTCGAGAAAGCCCACGCGCTAGCTGAGCGTGGCCTTCCGGTATTCCCTCAGGTCGCAGTCCAACCAGTCCAGTTTGAAATGAGTTGGAAGGCACCGTTCATCTACGAGGGGATGCGGGTGTTTCAGCCCGTAGCAAAAAGCGACATCGACGGGCGAAAGGCTTACTACGCTGATCGCGACTGGCGCGAACAGTTCAAAGAAAAAGCCGGTAACGGCGGAAAAATTGGTGACCGCTGGGCGCGAACCGAGATTACTTGGTTCCCACCAGATCCAGCGATGGAAGGTAAGAACGTTCAAGAGTTAGCGGACGAATTAGGTCAGGACCCTGTCGATGTGATGCTTGACATGGCCCTAGACGCAGATTTGGACATGCGCATAGTCCAAGATGTGGTCAATCATGACCGGAACGAGATCGATGAACTTTTGCATGATCCAACCACAGTCATTGGTCTTTCTGACGCGGGTGCTCACGCAAGTCAGCTTTGTGACGCCAAATATTCCACAGAGTTTCTCTCAACATTTGTTCGTGAGAGAGAAAGCTTTGATCTCGAACAAGCGGTTCACATGCTTACGCAGCGACCTGCCCAAGTATTTGGGATTGAAGATCGCGGCACCTTAAAAGATGGTGGATGGGCCGACGTTGTGGTGTTCGATATGGAGAACGTGGGCCACGAAGGTAAACGACGTGTGTACGACCTCCCGGCGGGAGCTGACCGGTTGGTTTCGGATGCCAAGGGCATCGATGCAGTCGTAGTGAACGGGACCGTCATTAGGGAGAACGAGGAAGACGCTGTGACCGCGGACTCGGCGCTTCCCGGTAAATTGCTGCGCCACGGCAAGGCATAAGTAGTGCCCGTAGACCACAATCGAGAATTTTGGAAGCCCGGCATGGGTTGGTTAAAAGCCATTGACGACGTCGAGTACGTCAAAGGCCTTGCCGACGAAATGGGCGGAACAGATCGGGTCAAGCGACAGCACGACGGCGGCCGTTACACGGTTCGCGAACGGATGGAAAAGTTCTGCGATCCGGGTTCATTTCTAGAAATGGGCCATTTAATAGGCGCTGCCGATTATGACGCCGAGGGGAACTTGGTTGAGTTTTCTCCGGGGGGCTACGTCATGGGCCTAGGAGAAATTTCCGGTCGCCCTGTGTCCGTCGGTGGTGATGACTTCACTATCTCTGGGGGAAGCCCGCACGACGTTCACAAATTGCCGCATCATTTTGCTCAACCGCTCGCGCTGCAATATGGGATCCCCTACGTGCAACTTCGCGAAGGTGTAGGGCATTCATCCAAGCAGGATGAGGAAGATGGGCATATGGGTCTTCCCCAAGGTGATCTGTGGCATCAAGGGGTAGAACTTCTTGGCAAGGTTCCAGTAGCTGCAGCAATCTTGGGGTCAGTTGCCGGGTGGCCAGCGGCAGCAGCGCTGCTGTCTCATTTCACGGTGATGGTCAAGGGAAGATCTCAAATCTTCCCCTCCGGACCGCCAGTAGTTGAGCGCGCCATCGGTGAGAAACTTTCCAAAGAAGAGCTTGGCGGTTGGGACATGCACGTTGTGCAGAGCGGCCAGATCGACAACGTAGCCGAGGACGAAGATGATGCTTTCCAGCAGATCCGCGACTTCATTTCCTACCTTCCAAACACAGTGGGAGAGGTCGCTCAGCGGGTCGATACTGGCGACGACCCCGAACGTCGACCGCAAGAGTTATTAGAGATAATTCCTACGAATCGGCGACAGGGATACGATGCCCGTGCTTTGATTCGCCACGTTGTAGATAACGGCGATTTCTTCGAGATGCGGAAGCTCTACGCCAGTGGAATCATCACTGGTTTTGCGCGAATGGATGGTTGGTCTGTTGGGGTGATTGGCAGCGATCCCATGAGTAAAGCGGGTGCGATGGATGGAAACGCTGCAGACAAGTACACCCATTTCTTGGATCTTTGCGACAGTTTTAACCTGCCCCTACTGATCTTCCTTGATATGCCCGGCTTTATGTTGGGTTCACATGCCGAACGCATAGCCACCATGCGACGTGGCGCCCGCGCGCTCATTGCATCCGCTGAGTGTCAGGTACCAAAGATTGAGTTCATGGTTCGCAAGAGCTACGGCGTCGCGGCTGACGCTCCTAATTCCATTGGCTTACCCAGTGGGATCAACTTGCGTTTCGGTTGGCCATCGGGTGAGTGGGGCGGCATTCCCATCGAGGGTGGCGTCGCCGCCGCGTATCGTCGAGAAATCGAAGCAGCTGAAGACCCAGCTGCTCATCGCGAAGCGATCGAGGAGAGACTTCTCCGGCTTCGGTCTCCCTTTAAGGCCGCACACAAGGGAGATGTAGTCGATCTCATTGATCCACGTGAAACGCGCGCTTTAGCGTGCCGGTTCGTGAAGTTAGCTCAACCCAAGCTTGCAGAATTAGCTAATCGTCCTAAACGTGCTGTTCGCCCCTAGACCGGCTTCACCCTGCTCAAAGTCACTCTGTAACTCTGATGGGTGCAGGAAAATAATCCCAGGTCGCCAAATGTTGCACGCAGTGGTTATCCCACATAACTAACCAGTGGGCCGTCCAATGAAGCCAAAAATGGAAATTCGGGTTCTCCATATGTCGGCAAAGGCATTCAAGCAGCGCGGCGCTTTGTCCCGACTGATATGGCACTCATAAATTCAGACTAGGTCTATGTTCATTTACGTGGCAGATTAAGAGGGTGATCGACTTAAGATCTGACACCGTTTCCAGACCAACTCCAGCGATGCGTCGCGCGATGGCGACAGCTGAAGTGGGCGATGACGTATTTGGGGATGACCCGACAGTACGCGACCTCGAGAGCCATACCGCCGGACTCCTTGACAAAGAAGCTGCCGTGTTTGTTTCGTCGGGAACCCAATCAAATCTGTGTGCCCTAATGGCCCATTGCCAGCGGGGTGACGAATACCTGGTTGGTGATCACGCGCATACATACATGTTTGAGGGAGGTGGGGCTGCAGTGCTCGGCAGCATTCAACCTCAGACCGTTCCGATGCTTGATTCCGGCATGCTTGATCTCCAATCCGCTGAGGCAGCGATCAAACCTGACGATGCACATTTTGCACGCACTCGTCTTCTTTGCCTTGAAAACACCACCGACGGAAAAGTCATTACGTTGGAGGATCTCAAAGCTGGTCGAGAACTAGCCGACCGACATAACCTCGGTTACCACCTTGACGGAGCGAGACTTTGGAACGCATCAGTGGCTTTGGAAGTACCGCCCGCGAGTATTGCGGCACCCTTCGATAGTGTTTCTGTTTGCCTTTCTAAAGGACTCGGTGCGCCTGTTGGTTCGGTGTTAGTGGGCTCGGCTTCGCTTATAAATGAGGCCAGAAAGTGGCGCAAGATGCTCGGGGGCGCGATGCGTCAAGTGGGACTACTGGCCGCTGCTGGGCGCCACGCAATTGACAACCACATCGAGCGTCTCGCTGAAGACCATGAGAATGCGCAACTACTGGCGGAAGGTTTAGCTCAGATCGATGGCATTGAACTTGAGGCTCAGAACACCAACATGGTTTTTGTTCGTACCCCCGAGAGGATGCCCGAACTGGAACAAGGACTCTTGCGTCGAGGAGTGCAAACACGCTGGTCGGGTAATCACAGCCGAATGGTTGTGCACTTAGACGTGAGCGAAGCTGATGTTAAAAGCGTGCTCGCTGCTGTTAGCAGCGAATTGAACGACTAATCGGCAATTAGTTCGCCCACCGGTTCAGCTACATATTCTTCTAGATTGGCTTCTCGCGTCATCTGATAGAAATCCACATTTCTCCATGGCGAGTTCACGACGATTCGCCCGCGCTCGTTGCGGTAATAAGAGGTCATTCCCGGGTGCGCCCACACCATTTGCTCATGCGCTAGGTCGACCTTGTCGTTGTACGCATCGTGCACTTCTTTGCGGATCTCCACTGCCCCGATGTTGTCTTGAAGCATTTTTTGGATCATGTCCATGATGTACCTAACTTGCATCTCTACGACGAAGATGAGACTCCCCCCATGGCCTGGCTGAAGATTTGGCCCATACAAGGTAAATAAGTTCGGGAAGTCAGGCACGACCGTACCGAGATACGCCTTGGCATTGTCCTGTTCCCATTGATCCGTCAACGACGCACCAGAACGTCCCACCGCGTCGTATGTCGTGATGAAATTCAACACGTCAAATCCTGTCGCCAACAAAAGCACGTCAGCTTCATATTCAGTGCCTTCCTCGGTGCGGAGACGGTCATGCTCAATTCGGTCGACGTGGTTATCTACCAACGTGACTTTTGGATTACGGAGCATGCGGTACCACCCGTTGTCCATCAGCATTCGCTTTCCGAAGGGCGGGTACGTGGGAAGTACACGTTCAAGTAGCTCAGGGGCTTTATCGCCTAATTCATCGACGACGTATTGAGTGAAATATGCCCTGTGAGCGTCGTTCTGCGCGTTGAGCGACCGCTCAGGATGCTCCCAATCCGGGTCTTTTTGTAACGCAGAGTGGATGCGGTCGTTGAAAGTCCATCCCAACCGGACGCGGTACCAGTTTCGATACAAAGGCACCTCGCGCAAGAGAGTGCGTATCGGGTCGGGGACTTCTTTTCGAAATTGCTCAAACGGTGCAGCCCAATGAACCGACTTTTGGAAGATCGTCAGGGATTCGACTTCATCTTGAATTTCGGGAGCGATCTGCATGCAGCTAGCACCGTTGCCGATGATCGCAACACGCTTCCCTGCCAAATCGGCGTCTTTAGGCCATCGCGCTGTGTGCCATTTTTCGCCTTTCCATTCATCCAGTCCGTCGATGTTGGGGAAAACGGGTGGATTAAAGATTCCGGCTGCGCTGATTACGACGTTGGCTTCGGTTTGTTCCAATGTGCCATCAGGTAGGCGAAGTGTTACTAACCATTTCTGACGCGACTCTTGGTATTCGATGCGCTCCACACCAGTGTCGAAGCGAATGTTGTTGCGTACCTCAAAGTTGTCGCATACGTGTTCGAGATATGCGTGGAGTTCATCCCGGAGACAAAAATATTTTTGCCAATCGTACGGAGCGAACGAGTACGAGTACAGATGGTTGGGTGTGTCTACGCCAGCTCCGGGGTAATGGTTTTCCCACCAGACGCCGCCAACAGTTGAGTTCCGTTCCACTACTTCGAAGTTGATGCCAAGCATTTGGAGGTTGATGGCTGCACACAAACCTGAAACGCCGGCACCAATGACTAGAACTTTGAAATCTGCCGGGGCGTTCACAGGTTCGTGGTCCAAAAACTTCACTTGACCTAATTGAGCCGCGGTGAATTGTCCGTATTCAGATGGAACGGTCTCTGCCATCGAGACACTCAGCATGCGTACTATGAGTTCTTCGTCAGGCTCGGGGAGCGCCACAGCGCGTCCTGCGCGCCAAGCTAAAATAGCCTCAAGTGCCGCTTCTCGAACTTCGCGTTGGTGTCGAGGATCCAGCCCACCACTGTCGTTATCACCAAGGCCTGGTTGTCGCTTCGGGGTGTACGGCGCCTCCAACCATTCAAGTTCGCCTGTGAGTTGGACGATCACCATGAGAAGCGTGGGAATGTTCGCTACTTCGATTGCGTCAGCGAAGATCTGTTCGTCAGGGTCCAGGTTCATTTTTAAATACCTAAATCTCGGAGGTTGTAGTTAGTCAAGATATCTCGTGCGGTGTCAGGTTCGTAGCGATGTTCTTCTTCCAGCCCCATAAACGGCTGATAGCTATACCGCTCTTCTTCAGGAAAACGTTGGATTCGAGCGTCTATTGCCAACGGGATGCAACGGCAGCGCTGCCGAATGTAGTCATCGGTGTACACATTTCCGGCACCGCTTAACTTTCCGGTTTGACCAATCACCGACGAATATCGATGAAACCCAAAATTGACCGTTATTCGCCGATCTTTTGAGGTGTTCGGGAACGAGCCGTGGACTGTCTGTCGATTGGTAATGAACGCGTCTCCCGGAGCGCAGACAAGAGGGACAGCGTCTTCGAACCAGTCGGAACCGTTATTTTTCCTTATTCGATCCGCGATATCTACTTTGCCTTCGCTGTGTGTACCGGGCAGTACCCAAACTCCATTTGCAGGGGTACTTCCATAAAGCTGTACCTGCACATTGAACCCATGAATGTTCGGGTTCCAGTCGGGATTATCCCAATGAATTTGGCCATCTTGATGCCATGAAACAGAGGGCCCTAGCTCGGGTTCCTTAACAAAGAGCACTTCCGTAAAGGGCGTGAAGTCTGGTCCATTTATGGCTTCAGCAACTCGCAAGATCCCCGGGTGGCCGAAGATCCGTAGAAACGACGGGAGTAACTGCAGGCAGCCGGCAACCAAGTAGGGAACATGGATGGGACTGTTCGCAGCGGGCTCAGGTTCGTACATTTTTACTGGGTGTCGACCATTGTTCTCTGCGGTACCTCCCACGGGGTCACTGAGCGGTCTGGTCATGATCCACGGGTTGATAGCGAGGTCTAAACCAAGCGCCTCTCGGCCCTGACGGTCTGTCTTCGAGTCCCGACGGGGCCAAGGAGCTCGCTGCAGCAACTCGTCAATTTCAGAGCGACATTCCGTCAACTCTTCTTCCCCAACGACATTCTCGAACACGTAAAACCCGCAACGCTCATACGCCTCTAAGATCTCGGAGGCAAGCTGACCATCGGACGCAAACCGAATCGGTCCTCTATTCCCGAGATCGAGAGCTCTTTTCTTACCTTCAGCGCAATATTGTCTGAATTCAGAGTTACGCCATTCAGATTTCCGTTGTGCGGTCTGCATGTGCTCCCCCCTCTTCACTCTAGATGCCCACATCGGGTACGCGCTGTGAGCCAGAATCCTCTTATGTTTGATTCTTCGGTCGGGCTCGTCGCGTTCGTGGGTCTTGGAGCGATGGGGGGACCGATGTGCGCAAATTTGGTGCGCAAATCACCTGTCCCCGTACTCGCACACGATCTTGATTCGAAAGCGGTTCAGGCAGCGGTCAACTCAGGAAGCATCGCGGCCAACGGTTTAGCTGACATATCTCGTGCTGACATCATCTTCATCTGTGTGCCCGGAGAAGAGCAAACTCGATCGATTAGCCTTGCCAAAGGCGGGCTTTGCGATTATGCGAGGGCTGGGCAGATCGTGGTTGATTGCACGACAGCGACAGTCAAAGTGAACTTAGACGTTTCTGAAGCGCTCGCCGCTAAGGGCGCCCATTTCGCCGACGCTCCAGTCGCTCGCGGCGTCCCGAACGCTCACGATGGGACGCTTTCGATCACAGTGGGCGCTTCTGAAAACATCTTCGACCGGATAGCACCTTGGCTCGGTTGTATGGGCTCCGACGTTGCATACTGTGGTCCTGTGGGGACCGGGACCGTGATGAAGCTGATGAACAACATGGTCTTATTCGAAAACGTTTCCGCTCTGGCGGAGGCGATGGCGATTGCGACGCGAGCGGGGGTGCCGCGCAGTCGCGTATTCGATTTATTGGGTCAAGGATCGGCGGACAGTTTCGCTCTTCGGCGCCACGGCTCCTTTATGACAAGCGGCGAGTACCCCACGGACCGATTTCCCACGACGTACTCCCTTAAAGATCTTGATTACGCGTTGGACCTTGCAAACCAAGTTGGTGTGGACGCCCAAGGTGCCCGCTTAATTCGGGACCGTTTCTCTGAAATTGTCGATAAAGGCATGGGGCACTTCTATTCGCCAGTCGTCTATGAACTGTTTGACGACGAATGAGCAAAATCGACGGTGAAATCGTTGCGAGGGCCGCTGAACTCGCCGATGCCAACCTTTTCCCGGGCGCACTCGCGGTGGATGCGAAAGGAGAAGTTCCCGTAGCAGCGCTCGACCTTGTCTGTGGCGCTGGCTTTCATGGGCTGTTTTCACCAACCGAGTTCGGAGGTCTGGGCGCATCGGCTGAAACTCAGTGGGCCGTTCTTGAAGCTTTAGCTGGTGGATGTCTGACTACAAGTTTTGTTTGGGCTCAACACGCTGGCCCTAGCCGAGCATCAGTCGAAACCACGGGGCCGATGCGAGATCAGTGGGCCGAAGCTCTTGCCACCGGCGAAGCGCGAGGCGGAGTCGCATTCGCTCATTTGAATCGACCAGGCTCTCCAATGCTTCTAGCTGACCCCTGTAGCGACGGATGGCTTTTCTCGGGAACGGCCCCGTTTGTAACTGGGTGGGGTCACATAGATGTCGTCCTAACGGCAGCTCGTTGGGCTGACTCAATTGTCTGGGCCATGGTTGATGCTCGAGATTGTGAAACTATTACGAGCCGCAGACTTTCGCTGACAGCAATTGATTCGGCTGTGACGGTCGAACTGCGTTTCGATAAGCATCCTGTGGCAACGAAGGCCGTCACTTCGGTGGAACAGTTGAAAGACTGGAAAGAGCGATACCGGCACGGATTGCGATCCAATGGTTCTAACCCGCTTGGCGTCGCAGCACGCGCTATGCGTCTTCTAGGGCCGAGTCTCTTGGATGATCAGTTGTCAGAAGCGAGGCAACACATCAACGCTGCTACAGCGGATCAATTACCTGAGGCTCGTGCACGTCTAGGAGATCTTTGTGTGCGTGCCACCTCAGCTCTTGTGGCGAGCACTGGAGGTTCGGCTCTATTTGTCGAACACCAAGCACAACGCCTGGCAAGAGAGGCACTCTTTTTGCTGGTACAAGGTCAAACTCCAGAAATCAAACGGCATCACCTAGAACGGTTGACAGCTAGCTCTATAACGCAAAGGTTGCACAATGACGGTTAGGACGCACGACCCACTTGACCAGCGTTCACTCGGTTGGCTCCGCTATTTGTATCGGAAAGCCACGACGCCAGATGACTGGAGTCGGAACGGTCATCCGCATCCTCATTGGGACAACAAAACTGGTCCTCCTATGACCTCTTTCCACCGCTTTGATCTCATTGACTCTGCCTACGCCATGGCGTTGATGAGTGATCGAACACCGGCGTGGAGTGAGGTCTATTCGCGTGTACTTGACGAAGTAGTCGAACGTCACACTTCGTGGTGGGCGGCGGAAGATTGGATGACTCAGTTCGGCCCTGACCCTGAACGCAGCAATTACCCCGACAAATACCGGGCTCTGATCCCAGAAGCTTTGTGGGGCGACTACGACGTGCCGGGATGGACAGCGAACGGAATCGAGCCCTACGGGGTTCAAATGGATCCTGTGGCAGCCGATGGAATGCTCTTCTTTAAAGGCTTCTTCGGTTTAATTCTTGGCCTACATCGTTACGTATCCAATGACCCAAAGTGGAACAACCCGTTTGAAATGATTCGCGACGGCGATCACACGTTTACGTGGACTCATTCTGAGGTGGTGAGCCATCTCGCCGAGCAATGGCACGGGCGTCAAATGGGTTGCCATTGCGAAAATACAAAGATATGGCCTTACTGACTGGCCGGCGCCGGTCTCGGTCTGAGACTTCACGATCAACTTCTAGGCACAAACCATCATGATGCGTTCGATCACTGGTGGGAGTACGCGGCAGACAATTACATAACTTGGGACGGAGATAAAGCCGTCGCTATGGACCTTTATTACGACCCCGTTGTTGACGAACATCTTCGGACTCCGGTCGGTTTAATTGCACCAACTTGGTATCTCGCTCCTCAACGAAGAGAAGTCGCGGAATCCGCTTGGAAGTTCGGTGCCACGGCAATGGGTCTCTTGGGAGATAGCGACGTTGGCATGGCTGACGCTCGCGATGGCGTCATGCTGGCCTGGTTTACAGGTGAGTTTGCCGATGGGGCCGTCAAAGAGAAACTGTGGGAAGCATGTGACACCTTCTTCGAACCCACGTTGGACTCAGACTCCGGCGAGTTCACCTTCGGGTTCGGCCTCAACGAACTCCACCCTCGCGGACAATTCAACGCCAGAGTTATGGCCGGCTGGGTTTGTCAGCCTGGAGCGTGGGCTCAAATTTTCGAAAATCCCGACCTTTCGAAGCATTCACAACCGTGCGTCGAGGGAGTTGACTTTCCCCGAGTCGCTATGAGTCAAGCCCACTGGGATGAAGGGTCGCTGCATTTAGCCGCTGACCCATGCAATGGTGCTACGAACGGCGCTCGGACGACGATGACCGTCCGGCGTCTACCTATCGATGGCGAATGGATTCTTAGAAGTAGCGACGAAACATTGACTTCTTGGGACGTCGCCGGCGGCACGACAGAGATTGAGTTGATCGCTGACGGTTCATCATTCACGTTGACCGCTGCAGATGAAACACTAAGTACATGAAAGCCGCCGTTGAAACCGCTACGGGACCCGTTTTGGCATCAGAGCTAGGCCGAGTACTGATGCATGAACATGTTTTCGTCATATCTACTGAAATTCAACAGAACTACCCTAAGGAGTGGGGCGAAGAACAGGTTCGAATTGATGACGCTGTTGCCCGGCTCACTGAATTAAAGGGCAGTGGCATCGACACCATCGTCGATCCAACAGCGATCGGTCTCGGTCGCTATATCCCACGAATCCAGGCTGTCGCCGACAGAATCGATCTTAAGATTGTCTGTGCGACTGGCCTCTACACATTTAACGAACTTCCCCATTACTACCGAAGGCGCACCATCGAAAAGACTGACGCTCTCACTGCTCACTTTGTCCAAGACATCGTTAGTGGGTTCGCCGATACCGGAGTTAAGGCAGGAGTCATAAAATGCGCAACAGACAAGCCGGGTCTCACCCCTGACGTCGAGCGAGTGCTTCGAGCGTGTGCTCAGGCCCATCGAGAAACGGGCTGCCCCATCACGACCCACACAAACGCAGAATTGGAACGAGGGCTTGACCAGCAACAAATCTTTGCTGAAGAAGGTGTCGATTTGAGTCGCGTGGTGATCGGACACTGCGGAGACTCTCAAGACCTTTCTTACCTGCAAAAGCTTCTTGACGCTGGAAGCATCCTGGGTATGGATAGATTCGGCATCGACGGCTACCTGACCACGGAGCAACGAGTTGAAGTCGTTGCCGAGCTCTGCAGGCGAGGTCATGCAGATCAACTGGTATTAAGTCACGACGCTTCCTGCTATATCGATTGGATTGAAGGAGAAGTGCCGCTTGCTCCTTTACCCAACTGGCACTACTTACACATCAGCAAAGACGTCATACCCGCTCTCCTTGCGGCTGGAGTCACAGAATCGCAGATCGAAACGATGTTGGTGGACACACCGCGAAGGTTTCTCCAATCACAAAATCTTGGTGGGTACTAGCCTCGAAAATATGACTGAACTCCAAGCCGGCCTGCTTTTCAGCGACACCGTCGAAGTGACGGACGAGATGTCGCCACCACACCTACCGAACAAGGTTTTGTCGACCCCCGATATGGTCCGTCTCATTGAGGGCACTTGTTTATTTGGTGTCCAACCTCACCTCGACGAAGGACAAACCACAGTGGGTATTCACGTGTGTGTTAGCCACGAAGCGGCTGCCGCGTCAGGGGAAAGTGTCGTAATCGATGCTGAGCTAGCCGAGGTTGATCGTAAGCGACTGGTTTTTAACGTAAAGGTAAGCCACATGGAAACCTTGGTGTCCCAGGGAACTCACCAGCGCTTCATTGTCGGTGGGTGACGAGTTCGCCTTCTATATTAGGGCGGCCGTAGGTGCTCCTTAGCCAACGTTTGTTGACCAGATAAAGCGAAAGCGCAGCGTGGTCACACCAAGCGGTTTATTGCCCCCCGAAGCCGAGCTAGGGCTCGATGACGATTTTGCCGACAGCTTTTCGGTCGATCAGGCTTCGAAGTGCATCCGAGGCTTCTTCTAGCCCATACCTCGCAGAAATATGTGGTCGGAGTTGGCCGTCAGCAACCCATCGCAAGAGGTCTTCTGCTATTTCGTTCGCCAGGTCGGGCTGTCGGGCGGTCATCGCTCCGTAGAAAACACCGATGATTTGACAGCTCTTTAATAGCGTCAGGTTCAATGGTATGGACGGTATGCCTGCTGTGAAGCCGATGACTAAGAAGCGTCCGCCCCATCCAATTGCTCGAAGCGATTGCTCCGCGTAATCGCCGCCAACGACGTCATAGACGACATCTACGCCAGCTCCATCGGTGAGTTCTTTGGCTCGATCTTTAAGATTTTCTTTCGCGTAGTTGATCGTTTCATCAGCGCCTCGTTCTCGACAAAGATCAAGCTTTTCTTCAGTTGAGGCGGCAGCAATAACGCGCGCCCCCATTAGTTTGCCTAGCTCCACCGCTGACAGCCCGACATGTCCTCCTGCGCCAAGAACGAGAAGAGTTTCGCCTTCTTGCAGGTCCCCTCTGTGTTTCAAGCCGTAGTAGGTGGTTCCATGCGCGTACAGCAATCCGGTGGCATCAGCAAACTCCACGGCGTCAGGGAGCACTCGCGCAGCAGAGGCCCGAGTAACTGCAAGTTCCGCGTATCCTCCCACCGATCCGAGCGGACAAAGGACTCGCGCTCCGAGTTCGACGTTGTCGACCTCATCGCCCAAAGCAGCGACGACACCTGCGACCTCTCCCCCGGGCACATACGGCAGATCCGCTTTGAACTGGTATTTATCCTCCAACATCAACGTGTCCGGAAATGTGACAGACGCAGCCTTAACGTCAACCAGAATTTCATGCGGTCCAGGAACGGGGTCCTCTAGTTCGACGAGCGACAAGTCCTCTGGCGGTCCGAATTGTTTGCACAGTACTGCTCGCATTTGCCGGCTCCTAAGTAGCAACCCTGAACAAAACGCGTGAAATCAACGCTTGAGAGGGTATGGAAGTGTCAAACAGTAACAAGAAACCTAGGGCTGCGGCCTATTTGTGTATGTCGAACATCGATGATCACCCAACCGGAAATCGAAGTTTTGTTCATCACGTGACTGCCATCAACAAAATTATTTCGAAATTTACAGTGGTAACGGAGTTCAGCGAAAGGTCGGAATGAGCGCCGAGCATCGTTCCACTCACGATCGGGTCACAAGGAATTAAGGGTTCGGTGAATTGGGCTTCGACGCGCATTTCTTCTGCGCAATGATTTGGTGCAGGTGGGTTTCCTGGGTTTTCCGTTTTGGTGGATCAGCCACCACCACAAGCTCTACCCACAAGCATCATGAGGACGAAAGCGCCCAGCCACCATCCCCACAGCCGACCAGCTCTGCTCCAATTCCAGGAGTTATGTTCGCTCGATCGTGCCACGGCACCAACCTAGTCCCCCAATTCGGTCTGACCCTTGGGGTCCTATCCTCCTCCACCAATGAGTACCTCTCTTACGAATTCACATTTTGTGACCCATGGTTCGTTCAGGGAAGGGCAATCAGGGTGTTCTTTCCTACATTTGGAGAAACGGATCCTGTTCGTCACCTAATGGGGGTGTGACCAACCCCGCTGTCCGAATCATCAAAACTTATGAGACACCCACAATTACGCCGTGCAGGCTGAGTTAAACAGTGGTGCGTTCAAAACTTTCTGCCTACACGCCCACTCCCATCCGACAAGACTATGGTCGCAACGGCGTTGATATCGGAAGGGGGAAATAGTGGAATACGCGACCTCATGGATTGACAAGAACGTGCAGGAAGGCCATTGGACGGGCGAAACATTTGGTCAATTTCTTCGCGTCCACGCGACCTCAAGGCCAAATGACGCAGCATTAGGTCAGGGAGAGGTGTCAATCAGTTGGTCCGATTACTTGTCCGAGGTGGAGCGAGTTGCAGGGGGTCTTTCTAGCTTGGGGGTTGGTGTCGGGGACCGAGTGTCAGTTCAGCTACATAACTGCATCGAGCTCGCGATATCGGTACTTGCTATTTGGGACATAGGTGCTGTTTACCAACCGTTGAATCCTATGTACCGCGCAGCGGAGTGCGAATCGTTGATTGAAGCCGTGGACCCTAAGGCGGTTATTTGTTCGAATTCTTCCGTGGAATTCGATCACGCAAATCTTCTAGACGAAGTCACCGACAGGTTGAGTTGTTACCCGATCAAGGTCATCGTGGGGACTACGAGACCAGGGTGGACCAATTTTTATGACCTCGATGGGCGCGCGAATAATGTTGCGCAAGATCCTCTGCGTACTGCGCTTCTTGGCACCACCTCAGGCACAACGGGTAAACCCAAGATTTATATCCACATACAAGCAACTCAAATCTTTGAAGCAAAGGCCCTCTGCCGGGGTCTTACGTTTGGGAAGAAAGATGTGATGCTTGCAGCCGCTCCCATGACACATCGAGGTGCGTTGATGGTCGGATTAATGACTTCGCTGGTATCGGGTTCTCGCTTGGTGATGGGTGAAGCTCGAAATACGCGCGAGATTGCCAGCATTATCGAAACCCAAAAAGTTACGACCTTTATGGGCATACCAACGATCGTGTCAGACCTGCTTCGTCTACATGGCCAGGAAGAGTGGGACGCCACGTCGCTCAGAGTTGTTCTGGCTTCGGGGGCTCCTGTAACAGCAGAACTAATAAACCGGTTTCACGAACAATGGCCTAATGCGCTCGCCGCCACTGGGTACGGTCTCAGCGAGACCGGTTGGTGCACCTTTTTGAGAATCACGGATCCCCCCGAAAAGGTGTACTCCTCAGGACGGTTGGCCCCTGCTACCGAAATTGAGATTCGAGACCAGTCGGGCCTGCCGCTCGCGTTGGGAGAGACAGGAGAAGTACACATCAGAGGGCCGATGAATTGTGCCGGATATTTAAAAAATGATGAAGCTACGAATCAGGCCATTGACGCAGACGGATGGTTCGCTAGCGGCGATTTAGCCTTCATGGATAACGACGGTTACTTAAATCCGGTGGGGCGATCTAAACACACAATTATTCGGGGTGGGCTGAATATTTACGCTGAAGAAATTGAGCATATGTTGCAGGAACATCCAGCCGTGAGGGAAGTAGCGGTTGTTCCATATCCTGATTCTCGATTAGGTGAAAGGGCGTGTGCGTACGTGTCTCTTCACGCAGAAGCCTCATTCGATCTGGATGAGTTGAGAAGATTTTTTCGTGAGCTGGACACGGCTCGATACACCTGGCCTGAACGAGTTGAAGTGGTTGATGACCTTCCCCGTAACCCAATCGGGAAGATAGATCGCATCGCTATTTCGAACTTGTTGCAGGATCTGCAAGGTTAATTTCTAGATAATTCCCTGGGACTCAGTCTTTTTCCGAATCGTGGACCAGGTTGAGGTCGTCGCGGCGATCTTCGTCCTCTGACGTCTCATTGTCTAGTGGCGCGCCATACACCTCAGTTTCAAACCAGTCACGAAATTCCTGATCGCGTGTACTTCGCCAGTGATCCCATGTAGCTCGCCCGACGGGGGACAAAAAGGCGCCCAACTTGACCAGTTGCATCCGCATTTCCAAATGCATCTTGCCAACTAGACCTTCTTTCCAAGCGTCATACGTGTCAAAAAGGTCAATTAGGTCCGCGCCGAGAAGATTTAGAGCGCGGAAGTACTCTTCGCCCTGAAGGTCGTCGCCGGACCAGTCCTTGATCAAAAACTGACTGAAGCTTGGGTCTCGAGAAATCGCAAAATATCTGTCGTACAAGCGGTCAGTAAGGCCATGGCCAAATTGCGTACGACTGTGCTGCAGCGTCTGGCGAGCTTCAGCACCGATAAACACGATCGAGAGAGACAGAATTGCGGCTTCCGCAATTTGAGCCCAGTTTGCGATCTCGTCAAGTGTCAATTGATGCCCCTAAGTTTTCCCACCATTACGACCTCTTTCGACTTTTGAGAACTTGACGAGAGGCCAGATCAATGAAAACGAAAATTCCGCCTCCGATAGCTAATTCGGGCCAACCGCCTCCATTAGCCAGAATGAACAGGGCCACAAGCACAGCAACTAGAGGTCGTGTTAGGTAACGCACACTTTTAGTGAACCACGACCCCTCCCTGAACTCAGGGATAGGCGTACTCTTTGTGCATGGATACATCACGCTTTCCTCTTGTCCCCGGCACCCAACCAATGTTGGTGACCAGTAGCGAGGGCGTGTGGCTTGAGGCTGCCGGTGGGCGTCGAATACTTGATGCGGGAGGCGGCGCGATCGTTTCCAACATTGGTCACGGACGGCCCGAAATCGCCGAGGTCGCCGCCCACGCGTTGAGACGGCTGGATTATGTCGTTCCAATATTTGCCACTGAATCTCGGGTGGCACTGGTCAATGAGGTTGCTGATAACTGGCTCCCGGACCCATCTTGGCGTTGTGTCTTCGTCAGCGGCGGATCAGAGTCGGTTGATGCTGCAATACGGGTGGCGCAGTTACATCACGTCGCGTGCGGTCGTCCAGAACGCCACAAAGTAATCGGGCGCGACGTTTCATACCACGGGGCAACTATTGGGGCGTTAGCTGTCGGTTCGCATGACCGGCGTCGAAAGGGTTTGGAATCAGCTCTGCCTGTCATGCCAAAAACAAGCCACTATGACCCAGAACAACTAGAAAAGGTTATTGAGATTGAAGGTCCTCACACCATTAGCGCTTTTATAGGGGAACCAGTTATTGGAGCAGCAGCTGGGGCCTACGTTCCGCCCGATGGTTACTGGCCACAAATCTCCGAGATTTGCGCGCGTCATGGCATTCTCCTCATTGCTGATGAGGTGATGACAGGCTTTGGTCGACTCGGCAGTGTCATGGGGCACCGTGCACTCGACTTCACTCCTGACATCATTGCGGCAGGTAAGGGCCTCGGAGGGGGGTACGTACCGATTGGCGGCGTGTATACCCGCGCTGATGTAGTCGAACCGATCGGAGCGACTGACCTCGCGTTGATGTTCTACACCTTCGCTGGTCACGATCTGAGTTGCGCTGTGGCAATGAAGGTCTTAGAGATCCTCCGTGACGAGAACCTGGTAGAGCGGGCGGCGCAAATGGGAACCGTGTTGAGAGATCGACTGGACGAAGAATTCCGAGATCATCCCAATGTCGAGGACATCAGGGGGCGCGGCTTGTTGCAGGGACTGGGCCTAGTAGCCGACCGTGATACCGGCGAACCATTTCCTCGTTCGGCGGCATTCGCTGACAATGTGACAAGTGCAGCTCTTGAAGACGGGGTGTGGGTTTATCCGTCGGGTTCGGGGGTCTTTGACGATGCAATCATGTTCGGGCCACCGTTTGTTGTTGATGAAGATCACATTGATCAAATGGTAACTATTGCGCGCAAAGCTATTGATGTAACTGCTGCGAATCTGTCTTAAACCACTTTCACTCGGGTGGTCCGCAAGGCACTGTCACCATCTCGGCTGGCGCCACAACCTCTAATGCTTCGAAGTCTTGCGAGCATGCAATCTCGTTGTGGATCATCCCAGATGGGATGGATAGTGCTGCTCCGGCGGACACGCGTTCAGTGCGGCCACCTTCAAACTCGAGGTCTACCCAACCATTCAGGATGTATACGAATTGCAGGTCACATTCGTGATAATGCCAGCCTGTTGCCTCCATAACGTCAGTAGCTCGCATTACCTGAGCGCGATATTCGCCGTCGGTAAGTTGACCCAGGCCGGTCTCTCGGTACTCGAAAAATGATCGGCGTCCTGTTTTGCCAAATTCCCCGTCGGCGAGTTGCTGACATAACAATTCCGTCATTGCTGTCGATTTCATTATTCCCCTCCTGTGCTCTAGTTGATCACACCATTAACTTTTAAACTCGCAAGAGGCGTTGGTGGTCTTCCAGCAAGTCCGTATTACCAAAGGTTTCGAGAATCGAGTGGTCTACGCGGTTCCATACCAATAACAGAAGATCGCCCGCTGACCCTCGAGCTGCAACATCTCCTTTTCCGTGAGCGCGCTCGACGTTAATTCCGTCCTTGTGTCGGGTGATCATCCACTCACCGTCAGCGTCTGTGGCATGCAGGTGTATCGTCCCGGTACCTGCGAACGCCGTAGGCATTCGCTCACTCACAAAGAAGTCGTAGAACTCGTTGATGCCATCAACTGCGACCGCTGCGTTGATCGCGGTATTGCTCGCTGTCACGGCTTCTATGTCCCAACGATGCACAGTTGCTTCCTGAGCCATACGACGCATCCAATATCGTGCCTGGTTCGTACTCTGGCTTGAGGTCCAGACTTCATCATTGGAGTCGTGTTGCCATATGGATTCGATCATTTCGTTGGCAGTTGTTTGGAACCACTCCGAAAGTTGCGCTGTGTGCGGGCGATTAGCTGGATCATTTGCCCATGCTGCGACCCCTGCATCGCCGATTGGGCCTCCCTGGCTTACTGATTTGGCAACAAAAGAGAATACGAGTCCCACATGGGTCACAGCGTCGGCCAACGTCCAGTCGGCAATGTGTGGGACGG